>ERZ808037.801-NODE-801-length-25359-cov-10.556918_pt1 | contig 25359 bp, 28 predicted proteins | sample MGYA00380190_ERZ808037 | MGnify/ENA primary metagenome ERZ808037 (study PRJEB31490, sample SAMN06133399) | mouse gut metagenome | isolation source: J9 | host: mice | place: China: Chengdu | collected 2015-05 ... | reverse complement strand
CCCGACCCGTCCGGCAGTCAGCCGGACAGGGAACGGCAAAATTTTTTACACTTCTTTTACTTCTTTATCTCACATGAGCAAACTGTCAGCGGATATCACTTTTTCCGGGGCTGTATTCCAGAGCAGGCACGAGAATGCAGATGCAAGCTTGATCTTCGTATGTCGGTTTTCTTTTATTGGCTTTACCATGCCATGCTGGCGTTTAAAACTGAGTATGATACGCGGCGGTTCAAAATCTTTTCCAAAAGGTGCATATTTTTTTAGATTATCGATCAGCTGCTCCCCGTCATGCTCAAAATTAAAAATATCTGCGTCAAAATCTATATGGATATCAAACTGATTCAAAAATGCATTCCTGTCCTTCCTGATGTCACAGGTTTCTTTTGCCTGAAACATTCCATCAAACTCATGTGACAGGAAATCAAAGAACGGATGCAACTTATCCGCAATAACTGAAATTCCACATTCACATTCATGCCCTGCGTAATATGCCATTCCCGACTGGTTGACATTTGACAGAAACGGATATGTATGCGGACATCTTACGGAAATCGCCGGGATAACAGTATATTCAAGAAATGTCATGTCAAAATCATGATAGGAATTTCCTGTCACCCCATTTATGAATAAGATATTTGACTACTTCTGATATCAGACCAATATTTGTATCACCGCTTTTTTAAAAACATCTCAAAATAATCCATAATATTGTGACTCCTTTTTAGTAATTAATTTTAATATTTTACCATTAATGCATTAATTCGTTTTATATATTTCGATATACTTTGCAGTTAACTCCATAGGACTTTTATATACTCAAAAATCAGTATTCTTATTATCTTCTAAATCGTCGAACAATATATAGGCATGGATATCATGCCACCTGCACATAGCAAACATATATTCTTTGGTGCCAGATTCCCTTATGCTCTTATATACTTTTTATTGTTTGTAACACACTAAATTGCAAAAATACTTTAAAGCATTGTAAATACTGTATTTTCGCTGTTAAAAAATCTGGACTTTTTCTTTAACCAATTTTTAACCTGTTACATCAGAGCCCTGCAGGCACATATTTTATACACTGTTCTGTAACAGAAAATGTCATTACCCATGCTGCCTGCTTCATAAATGACATTTTCAAATGAATCTGATTTTGTAACAGGCAGTTACAAATGTTTGACTGTCCCCTGTAACAGCCTGTTACAAAATCAGATCATCTTACTGTACTGGCTCCTGATTATCGTACCTTCGTGGACATCGGAAAGGCCATAGATGTTCATTGTCATGAAATATACGTTATATGCATTCATTATGTACATAATATGTATTTTTTGATGAGCCCTATTTTATATTTAATATGCACATATTATGTACTATATATAAATGAATTAATACTTATATTATCAGCCCATAATAAAGGGATTTTCATAATGATACCCGGCCTGCGGGCAGGCTGTGATATATTATTGCAGTAGAAAAAGACACAGATAGTAAACTGATGCCTTCCCTCAATCAGCAGCCGCCGGCATTCAAAAGAACTTTCCCTTATTTAATGGTCTGTACCATATCCGCTTACAACAATGTTTCCATTGCTGTCTGTGATTTTAATAAAGCGGTTCGGAAGCCATCCACTGTAAAACACTTCCTGAACCTGTCCAAACTCCGTTACATCATAAATTTTATATTCCCCCTCATAACAGTCGGACATATCAATTATAATGGATAAGCTGTATTTCTGAATATATGCCCTGACATACCTGACCATTAATAATCTGCTGTACAAGAAATTTACGCATTGCTGACTGCCTCCTTTTAATCTATGAGCGCTCTTAAAAACTCTGCCTTGAAAATACTGCTTTCCAAAAGTATGGGTTTCTGACATCTTTTCTTTTTTCAGAAATACTGATCCTTTCGTTCAATCTTCTTTAGCATGGTAATTAATAAAATACGGTTCGCACAGATCCGGTTTATCTGCAAAATAACAGTCATCACACCCCCTGTAATGTATACACTCGTCACAATTATGTACAATATCATAACCTCTTTCCATGTATTCGTCTCTTAAAGCCATAGGGCAGGAACCATTTATACATACAACTCCGCAGTAATTTCCGCATCTTTCTCCCATAACATGTTCATCTCCTTCCATTTTACGAAACTACCAGCCGTCAATGTCTTTTACTTTGCGAAAGTATTCTCCTGTTTCATTTTCCAACGATAAAAAGCTCTGATAATAGTGCGGTACCGTCTTTTCGGTTTTTTCAGTATTATCCTTTTAAATTCATCATCAATAACACATATTGAATTTACACTTCCATATCCAACCTTTTTATAACGCATACTGTTTCTCCCTCCTGTCTGCCAGTAATAAATTAATAATGTCATAATTTAAAATCCTGTATGATGCACCTATCTAATCAAGGTAGTGTATCAAGCATTTTTTATCACTAAAGCAGCGCAACTCGTCACTCTATTTTGAAATATTTGCCCGTTTCTCATCATTTAGTTACATTCTTCTATTTGCAGGAATCATACTGGGATATCCATTTTTAATAAATGATTCATCTAAAAACATTACAAGATTCATCCCCTTATAAAGCGTGAAATTTGATTCGACATAATCAACTATTTCATAAACCTCTTCCAAATGATCTGGAATTTCAAAATCCTCTTCCGTATACCATTTTCCACTTTCTTTGAAAACATAAACTTTTATCTGGCTCATTATTACATCTTTTCCTCCCTATTCTTCTATTGCAAATACAATATTAATTATACTTTCAGAATACTATCTGAGCCTGTATGCAGGCTATATCCACCAGAATTGAGCAGAGAAGATCATCTTCCCCTACTCGCCGCGCAGGGCATGTGCAGTAAAACTGCTATTTTCCTTATGTCTCCTGTGATCAGATAGGAGAGATTTTACTCTCCCCTTCCACACCACGCAGCATATCGTTCTGTAATACGCGCTTCAATAGTTTACACGAACTTTCAGATAGCGGACTGACATAGACGAATATGAGAGTCTGTCCACCATGATTGTTTTTATCTGCACAGAGTTTCGCATTCCTGCCGCCTCCATGTGCCGTTCCTACAGTTCACCTTCTCATGTACTTTCTACTCTAGTAGTCGCAACGCCCGAAGTATTTTATATCTCGTTCGCACCTTTTTCCATTGCCCCCAGTATACTGTCCGAATTCTGCGGCGCATCCATTCATCATTCCTCTCTATCAGACTTTTCATGTCTGTATACCTGTAGTAATTTATTCACCCACTGATATAGTCAGACAGTCAAATCCGTATCGGCAATGAAGAAACAGCTTTCTTTTGTAGAGAGGACAGGCACCATGAGGGCATCTTTCTTATGCTGCTTAAAAATTTACTTTCGTAAGACGCCTCCTCATGCGGCGAAACTGCTGGTTGATGCAGTGTACGGTGGTAGAAAATATTTCTGCAATCTCCCGGCAGGTCAGTCCGTCAGCCTTCAGGTGTACCATCTGCTGTTCTGTTTCCGTCAGGCAGGAGAGCGCCTCTATTGCAAGCAGCCTGTCGGCGGTCTGCATTTGTAAATCCTTCTGACGGTCGGGCAGAATTTCATTCAGGGTTAGCCCGTCACTTGTATAGGTATGAATACTGACTGTAGGTGCCTTGCGCTTCGGCTTATTCTTATAAGAATAATGTTTGTTCAGGCAGTCGCTCATTTTTGTCCTTGCAATCGTGCTGAACTGGAAATGAGACAGGGCAGGGTTTTCGTCATATTCCTGTACTGCCTGAAGATAGCCGAAAATCACGATGTCATAATAATCGTCAATCGGGAGTCCTTTCTGCTTCAGAAACCAGAATACAACATTCTGATGTTCCTCCGCAAACTGTCTCTGCAAGGGTGTCATTTCATGTAATTTGCTCATATATCATTCTCCTTTTCTAAAAAAGAAAACACCCAAATGGTGTTTCCTTCTTAATTATTGTGTTATTTATTTTTACTCCCACTAGGCTTCCACGGCTTTCTTGACCTGTGTAATAAGTGACCGTACAATGGCGTGTTCCTCACAGTTAATATAAAACGATACACTGCTCAACAGGTTAAAGAGGACAAGATCGCTAAAATTTACACATACTTTTCCCGCACTGACAAATGACTTTAGTTTCATATAGCTCCCGCCGTTTACATTGTTCAGGAGATTCCCTGCCATTTTCTACTTCAACATACCATGGCAGTTTTCAGATGTAGCCCTTACCGTCCTTGGCAGCGCGGATAATCCCTGCTTTCGATACTTTCGCATAGCCCTTAACCCCCTCTTTCCTACATTATACTTTCCAGAATAATATCCGAGCCTGTATGCAGGCTGTTATCACTTATAATTAACCACAAAAAAAGCAGCTTTCACATTTACTGTAAAAACTGCTTTATATTATCCAATCTAATTACTCTCAATGACCCAATACTGCCTTAATCTCGTCAATACTGTAACCATATTTAAAAGCAATCTGCTCATCAGACAAACCAGACCGGTTATCTGCGATAATCCTTGCCGCAAGTGCCAGTCCTTCATGTATCCCTTCATGTATCCCTTCATTTCGTTCATAACTTCTCACTGCATTCATATCAGCCTGTGCATATTTTTCCGCTAACAACATAGCCCTTACCTCCTTATTTTCAGACAATTCCTTAACCTCCGCAATGATATCCCTCATAAATTTATTATCTTTTGCGGTTTTAAGTACTTTTTCATCATTAATATCAGCAACAAGGCTTAATAAAGTCTGAAGTTCATCAAGACTGTTGCCGTCATTATCATGTTCCCCGTTTCTGCCTTCCCTGAACTGTTTCAGACATTCATCAAGCTGCACAAATACCATTGTCATCATGGAATGAAATGAAAGTCCTGAATCAGCAGTCCTCTTCGTAAACCTGTGTATGTATCTGTCACTTGTTTCATTAAACCTTTTAAATTCTTTTGAACTGTTTTTCATCAGCACCACAAGCAGAACGCCTGCTGTATTTGAATAAGAAACTTCCGATTTCTTCTGCCCTTCTTCCACACTGTATGAAAACATAAGCATATCAGACGCGTACAGCTCCGCCCTCCTAAGTATATATTCCTGCAGCGTAATCTGGAACTCGGTGTCAGAATGTCTGCCGTCCTTCAACCTCGCAGGTTCGTCAAAAATAACTTTTTTAGAATTCTTTGACTGCATGAATCCTTCATTCGTATAACTTCCTTCAACTTCAATAGAATCGTCCTGTACCACATTTTTTAAAAGATATTCAAGACGCTCCCTGTGTGAATCAGCACTGAAAATCCGTTTTGCAATGGTATCTGACAATAAAGAAGGGAGTTTTCTGCCATCCAGAACCTCTGTGATCTCTTCCCTCTCCTGCTCTCCAAGCATTTCAAGAAGCTGGTTCTCATATTCTTTTGCACGTTCAGCAGCCTGTTCTTTTTTCAATAGTTCAACAATGGTCAGAACAGCCTGTTCCTTTTGTTTGTCCATATAATATAATTCTCTCCTTCATTCCCGGATTTCGGCTAATGAAAAATCTTTCTTTCCTATTCATTATATCACATAATCCCATTATGTCAAAATATCATTATGTAATCTTTTAACACATGCTGGTCGTGGCATCGCAGCATATCCCGTTCCCTTTTTTCATGCCTCACCGTATCATATATGACCATATTTAGCGGGAGAGACTCTGCCGCTAAATATGATTTTATCGAAAATATCCGTGCTAGATTCCAGTTTTACAATGTTATGATCTCCCCCTTTTGTTTGTCATAAAAGTACAACGAATAGGAAAGGATTTCTTCCACACGCACCTGCGTGTCATTGATTTCTCTGATCATACATCTGATCTCCGAAGCCTCATCTTTATGATCTGCCGGTAAGAGCAGCAGTTCATGGACAGAGGACGGAATGATAAATAAATTTTTTCCAAACCTGTCTGAAAATTGACGAATCAGGTCAGCATACAGCATACGGGCTGCCCCGTTAACCTTTTGCTTATTAGTAAGCACATACATTGGTACGCTGTCTGACATTTCTAACATATAGTCCTCATCAGATTCTTCCGTACCCTCTTCTTCCATAATCCCGCATAAGACTTCTGACATGCTTTTAATCTCATATCCCAAAAGAATCTGCGTATTTTCTTTTGCTGCCCGGTACAAGTCTTCTACAGATACTTCCCAAAGCTTCTGATGCGCATTATAAATGAGTATGGATGCCATTCCAAAACCTGCCTGTGAGACCATGCATTGAAAAACAATGGACAGATCCAGAAATTCCACGTGGGGTATATCCTTTAGCAGCTCTTTATTTCTCTCCGTATTTATGAGTTTATAAACGATCTGTTTACTTACTTTCTCATAATTCAGGAAATATCTCATATCTACGCTCTGGCTGATCTGGTTATTATGATATGTACCCACCACACCATTGGCAGCATCAGCGATCGTCATTCTTCCGTCCTTATAATCCTTATAGTAATCATTGAGATAAACAGTCGGAAAAATATTATTTCCATTCTCCGTAATTGTGACTCCCTTCAGTACAATTCCATTATTTTTTCTGACATCATTAAGTTTTACTTTAAATCCGGCGCCCACCATCTTTTCAACTTCATATTTTACCACTTCTGCAAAATTAGTAAGATCTATCATGATTCCGCTCCTTTGCTCATTTTTAACAGTCTTTCATAGTCCCTTGTTAACTTTCCATCCATCAGGGTCCACAAATATGGATTATGACATATCTATCCCATTTATGTACCCGTCAAGTATTCTGTATTCCTCAGAATACTCTAACTTCTTCTGTCTCTCTATGGCTTCGTCAAACCTTTGATTTCATTACGCCAGTCTCCCTGATATCCTTTGCAATATTTCCAACAAAGGCAGAACCTTAGTCCCGCCCTCGTTGGAAATATTTCTTTAAGCTGCTGATTTCTTTGCGTTTGCTTTTGCCCTCGTTCGCGGCTTGGTTTCCTTTGGCTTCTCCGGAATTTCTTCCTCCGCCCCACCAGCCGCAGCCTGCTGTGGAACCTGCTGTTTATTCGCCGAACGTAGTGATACGTCCCAATGTGTAATATCCATGGATACATTGGACATGCCATCTTTTGTATATGTATTGATGACAAATTCGACATCCACAAGCATCCCCACTTGGACGGTAAGGTTCCTTGGTACAAATCCCTGCATTGGAACAAATCTTGTAATCTGCTCACCCTTATCTTTGTTCCAGTAATGATCGGCGATGTTGACAAATACTTTTGTACCCTTTTCACCACCTTTTATGGACTGCACTGCTTCCCACTTTTCATCAGCATTTTTTACCATGCTCTTTGCATCGTTACTCACAATTAAATTTTTCTGCCCCCTCTTATTAATTTATAAATCTTTACTACCATGTCATTTTTAAATCCGTATCGGCATATCCGATAAAATATACTTCATCACACAGAAAATTATTTATATACAATTTTCCAATGGAAAAAGATCTCCCAATCCTAGTATTTTCAAGGCTTTGGTGGATTTTTTCTACATTTCTTATTATCCGATTTTCAGAAATATAAATAATTAATTTTTCTATTTTATATCTGTATTGTCAAATTATATATTTGACATTTTATTAATATATGTTAGTATATAATTTATAAAGAACTATCTGTCAAACAGAAAAAATCCCATTTTTTCCAATGGAAAAGAACCGCCACAATCCCAGTATTTTCAAGGCTTTGACGGGTATTTCAATACTTGCTTATGAGGAGGAAAATAAAGCATGTCAAAAATTATTATGGTCGCTAATCAAAAAGGCGGTGTAGGTAAAACCACTGTATCTTTTGAACTCAGTGCAATATATGCTAAAAATGGTTTTAAGGTTTTGACAATAGATCTTGATGGTCAAAGAGACTTTTCAAAATATGCAAAAGCCGATTTCAAAGATAAACCTACTATTCGAACAATTTTATGGGCAATCAAAAAGCTCATCGACGAGATTGACGAATCAGATGATTATGATATGCAGCATATTTTAGGAGAAAACCTTGAATACCTGAATCCAGACTATGATGTAATAACAAATGCAATTCAACATTCTGATGAAGGATTTGATTTTATTGCATCAAGCCAATATCTTGATAATGCAAATATTGAATTTCATGATGTTGGAGATATTACTTTACTAAAATATTTGATGAAATATCTTAATGAATACGATTATATCTTTTTGGATTGTGCACCTGCAAGAAGCTCTATATTACAGATGGCTTATGTAGCATCAAATTACTGTCTCATTGTAGCAGAGGCTGATCCCTTTTCTATCGGAGGAGTATTTGAATTAGCAAAAGATATAAAATCCTTTAATAAAAAAGATATCGCTTCCTGTTACATATTAGGCGTAATCGTTAACAAAGATGACGCAACCAATGGTCAAATTGATTCTTATCAGGAATTATGTGAGAAAGGACAAAAATATGGTATATTACCTTTTGAAACAACCATTCATAGAAGCTGCGCTGCTACTGACGCAAAAAAAGCCTATCTATCCATAACCAGTTATTCTAATCAGACAAGAGAAAATAAAAGAAAATCAAAATCAATTTTAAGTGCATTTGACTTGTTGTATCATGAAATAAACCAAAAAATAGTTGAGATTGAGGAGGTATAAAAATGGCTTCCAGAACAAAAATGAATGAATTGAGAGCTGACTTACTGAAAAATGCAAAAGCAAAAGAAAACCAAACAGAAGAAAATTTTGATGATGTCCCATTAGTGGGAATTGCATCACAAATCAGAAAGGCAGAAGATTCCAAAACAATTTATTATTGTGAACCCGGAAATTACGATCTGTTCCCATATCCTGATGCTGAAATACGTTTAGATCTTCACACAGAAGAAAAGCGTGCATCTATGGTTGATTCTATTCAAACCGATGGTATTCTTGAACCAATTCTGGTATGGCGTCAAAATGAACAAAAATATATTCTGGCAGGACATAACAGATATGATATCGGCAAAGAACTGAAAATAAGGATACCCTATATAGAATTTTCTAACCTTACAAAAACACAGGCTGACAGAATCGTTATTATAACCAATTTGCAGAACAGGCAGTATACGGAAATGAAACCCAGCCAGCTTGCTGTAATGTTGAAAAGACTGATAAATGAAACTTATGGCGAATTAGATAAAAAGGATATTGTAACCCAGATTAATGAACAATTTAATTTAGGCACCAAAAAAATATATCAGTATTTAAGATATAACCAGCTTATCAAAATTTTTTTAGACATGCTGGATAATGGTTGCATATCCTTATATGTTGGATATCAGCTTGGTAGTGTGGATTCTTCTAAGCAGGAACAGCTATATAGTTTTATTTCAAAAAACCAGATTCGTTCTATTACCATGAAACAGATTGACACACTATTTAAAAAGAGCCCTTCCTCATGGAATGAAGATTTATTTTGCAGAGTTTTTGGATTAAGCGAAAAAAAGATAAGATCTGCGCGCAAGCCGGCTAATATTACAATAAAATATAAAAGTATAGAACCTTATTGTACGAATGGGGATATCTCTTCTGAATTTATCATAGATACATTGAAATTATCAAAAAATATTACAGATAAATTTGAAAAAGCCGGTATCAAATTTGATGAACAATTATTGTTAGACGTAGTTGATAATTATCTGTTAACAGAAAAAAATAGTTAGAACATAGATAAAAGGGAACTTTAGTGAAATAATCGAAATGTGGTTGACATTTTTAAGAGCAGAATCGAATGTATGTTTTATTTTGCTTATCATTTGTTTGAAACAAATATAAAATGTTAATTTTATTGTAAATAACTTTGACTATTTATAGCTTGATATCTTGTTTAAAAAATTTTATTATCATACCAGATCTACACAAAAATAAGAGTTGATTGCTATAATCTGCTCTTATTTTTGTACTACTTATATATACTTCTATTTTTCATATTCCACTTTACAGATAAGGCGTTTAACTTAGTTTACGCAATTCTTTGTAGTCATGGTCTAATTATTTACGCAATTTTTCCTATATATTTTGGAGAATAGGATAATATCATCTATATATTGGAAATATGCATAAAAAACTTCTTACTCTGATTCAAAATAAAGCATATCTGTATCACAGTAGCGTTCTTTCCATTTTTAATAAATCCTGTTACATATGTTTCTTATCTTTGTTGCTTTCTTTAACACTAATTTTATAAAAAATATTATTTTTTAACCTAACAATTATTTTTGACAAAAGCGATAAAACGTTAAAGTGCTAATTTATAAAAAAGAATGATACAATATCTTTTAGTATAATTTATATTTTGAATGGTAAGTGGTTTTTACGAAATTTGGGCGGAAATGTGAATTGTTTTTTTCTTCGTTTTTTTATATCATATTGTTTAATTTTTTCTGTAGATATTTTATCTTTATACTATTTTGATTATATCATAACCAATTTTTTATTTTGAATTTTGTTTTATAAGATTTTAGCTAAATAGATGATAACATGAATTGAGAAATTGGAACTAGTTTAGATCTTATATTACCGGTGTGTATTTGTTGTTTATATTATAATATAATAGACAACATTTCTTTTATTTCTTTATGTAGTTTTAAAATGCTGACAAGCCTTGAATTTAAAGGATTCTTAAAAAAATATTGGTAGAAAGTTCTGTTGTAAATGGTAGAAAGTTCTGTGAAAAGTGGTAGAAAGTTCTGTGCGGAAATGTAGATAATGTACTGGGAAAAGTTCTGTTGTAAATGGTAGAAAGTTCTGTGAAAAACGGTAGGAAGTTCTGTGCGGAAATGTAGATAATATGCTGGAAAGTTCTGTTGTAAATGGTAGAATATCCTGTTGTAAAGTGTAGATAACAATACTGAAAGGTTCTGTTGGAATAAATAGAAAGTTCTGTGCCGAGTAGTAGATAGTCATATAAAAAGTTCTGATATGGATAGTAGATTTTGTGATGGAAAATGAAATTTAATATTTTACAGCAATTAATGGAGATTTTTAAGGCACTTAATACACAATATATGGTACTTATCTCCTTGATTCATTTTAATTAGATTCAAAAATCAAAACAAAAAATGTTACATTTCAGGTATTTTTGTTCTGATTTTTGAGAAATAGTCTTTTCTGTAGGGTGAGAGTATGATTTGTATTACAGATATATAAAACGTTGCTGTAAAATGTAGATTATAAAATGAGAATATATTGAATTTTATTGTGTGAAAACGAAAAAATTTGATATAAAGATTGACAATAACTATCTTTTTTATGATATAAGTAGATAAGGCGTAATGAAAGTTCTGTTGTAAATGGTAGATTTTCATAAGAATTGAAAAAAGTTCTGTTGTAATCGGTAGAAAGTGTATTAGTTCTGTGATGATAAAGACGGGAAAAACTTTTTCAAACTTCTGTTGAATATGTAGAAAGTGCTTGAAATAACTGCCAATATATGTAATTATTATGATGGAACGTAATAAAAAGTTTAGAAAGTACAACATGGTAAAATGATAAAAGAAAAAAACGATAACATTACAGTAATTGACAATGATGATTATAGTAAACCTAATTTCCTGATATCGGCAAAATATAAAAGTAGTTTAATGGCAAACAAAGTATTGGCGATATCTTTGTCAAGGTTACAGGAGGCAGAGGACAGTAAGGACGGGGTACTGGTCAGTGATATCAAGGCTTCGGAAATAAAAAAGTTAATTGGTGGAAATCAAGGTAGTTTTTACAGGACATTAGAGAAAACCGCGAGAGAGATGACAGGCCGCACTATTGGCATTTCTGATCCAGAGTCGCATATGTTTGCATATACGGCAGTTATTACGCATGCAGTTTACTCGAAAGGCGTATTTCGGATAGAGTATAATAGGCATCTGACAAAATATTTGAAGGAAATTAAAAGGAATTTTACCAGATTGAAGTTATCTGTTATGCTGACATTCCAGAATGTGTATGCTTTTCGCCTGTATGAAATATTAAAATCCGAAGCATATCCAAGAACATACCGACAAAAAGGAACGAATATTTACATAAAAAGATTTAGTGTAGCAGAGCTTCGGTTTTTATTAGGAGTGGCGAATGCAGAGTTAAACGTAGTTCAGAGCATTCTGAGCGACAAGAAAAATCCGGATTATGAAAAAGCGTATGAGAAAACCCCTGAAAAAGTAATGGATACGTGGTCTGATTTGAGAAGATATGCATTGGACCCGGCCGTGAAAGAGATTAATCATATCAGTGACATTTCTGTTGAATATATAACAAGCCGCAGCGGGTATGGCGGAAGAGTGGACCATGTCGAATTTAAGATCGTATTAGACAATGATGAGGAGGAAACAGCAGATAAGGCTTCTGGTGAAGCAGAGATTCTTGCCGAGGACGATGCGATAGACCAGACATATGAATTGTTTAAGGGTGCTCTTAAAATGAAGGATGTACGCAGTATTGTAAAGGAGGCAGGTTGTGACTTCGTAAAGATTAAGAACGCTTATGAAGTATTTAATTCCCAGCAAAATGTTACGAATATAACTGGATTTATGATAAAAGCTATCCAAGAAGGCTATCAGAAAGTTCCTAAAAAGAATCAGTTTTATTTTGAGGAACGAACAGATTATGGGGACATGGATGTCCTTGAAAAAGTAATTCTTGCGAATGGCAACTATGAACAGCAGACATTAATAGAAGGGATTTGACCGGTGTTAGGTCAAATCCTTTTTGATCGACAGCGGCAAAACAAATATGTTAGTTGAAGGCTAGGGTATTGATTGTTTAATAACAAAGAAGATTTTTGATCCCTTTATTGTGCTTATTGGCGTAAAAATCATGGAATCATCGGATAAAGAGTTTTATGTTCCAAATTTGGGGATTTTTGCGGTTTAGCCACATAAAGGGCATAAGGTAAAGCTTAATCCCCGAGAAGATGATGGAGAAGTTGTCAATATTTCGGATTATAAGATGCTTTGCTTTAAGCCTGATGATAAATTTAAGTCCAATATTATTATGAATGTTTAATTTTGAATTTATCCTGAATCCGTGAACAAATAGGGTGAACAAGTCTTGAAAAACTTGATTCTGTCACTGTCGGTAGCGATGTGGACAGCGAGTATTATAAGTATGGAAAAGCAATATCAGCTAACGAGGTGTACGAAGAAAACACAAGTATTTCTGATATTGACTAGATTGCATGTACTATTTATGCAGAGCAGACAAGCATTACTGTTGATCAGAATACAATTGCAATCGAGATCTGAAACCGTCTGAATGAAATGAAACGAGTCGGAGAGTTTAGCACGAAGAATCCAGCAGCACTGCGTTCTATTATTTTCTGTCCATCAACATATGCTGTAATTAGAGATAAGGTAAACAATCATTTGTGTCCGAATCAGGGATCTGTAGGATAGAGAAATGTAGTGGATCGTGCCAAAGATTTAGTAAATGGAAACACGTTTCCAGCAGTATTATGCATAAGTATATAGGAGTTTTACTGTGCATATTATGCAACACCGTCATCATAGGGAAAAATTTGCTACAGCCTTGCGGAGTAAATGTGCGGTGTTGGAATAATGAAACCCATTTATTACCCGATTCATTTTTTACTGAGAATAGTCTGTTAAAGAGCAAATCCGCAACAGGAGAGACCCTGCTTGAATATGCCTACGACCGCAGCAGAAACCTGTCGTGCCTGACAGACAGAGCCAGCAACACCCTGCACGAGCCGGTGGTCAAGCCGTATGTCTGTGACTGTATCCATGATCTGCTTTGTCGAGAAATACGGCTCATCCAGATTTGCAGTTTTGTGTGCATGTTTTGGGATTTTCCGCCCGTAGCGGTCTGTGGTGACTTCGCCTTTATATCTACTGGCAGTTTTCGGATTGGTCAGGTTTTCAATGTCATATCCGATGGTAAGCGTCATTTGGTCTGTCACCAGATATTTTTCTACCATCTAGTACCAGCATGTCTGTTATCTCTTTGACAACGGGTTTTGCCTTTGTGAAGCGGCCTTTCGATGCGCTCGACGGAGGCGTAAAAGGATTTCAGGTCGATTGCGATATAAATATGGTCATTTTCCATGATTTATGCTTTCTTCCTGCTACCCTGATGACAGCCCGTTTTATTACGAAACTGAATTGGTTACATTTCTGGAATGTTATTATTATCTTATCACAAACATGGACATATTTCCATTAAACCAGTTTTTTGTTTTTATTATTGAAATAAGGTGTGATTTGCCTTATGGGATGTGGTATATTGTAAAAAATACGAAAATTTTCTGGGAAAGGGGTATGGCAGGAAAGGCAAAGTTTCCCATGGAGATTAGAATTTTATGGAAATGCGCACAGGGAAATTCTGTTAATTACTAGGTAAAAACAAGCTGTAACGATATTATCAGGAAATTTTTAGGCAGGACGAAAATGGCGGACAAAAACGATATCGAACAATTGATTTTTATCCGTCAAATCCGCGAATAGTTCAAGTGGGAAAACGAAAACTCCACCTTTTTAATCCTTTGGCGGTTCGTAAATAATCAACTCAGATACCTTACAGTTAAGGACATAGCATAAACGCGCGATTGTGTTAAAATCAATTCTAACGGCTTCACCTTTACAAAAGCGATTGATTTGGGTATGACTGATCTTAGATCTGTAAGATAATTGTGTTTTGCTGATTTCTTTTTTCTTAATTAATTCTTTCAAGTTCATATATACTTTTCCGTATTCGTCCATGTGGCTGACAACTCCTTACTTTTGATACTATTATATATTTATTTACAGATATATATAAGCTCATTTATTTATACTGAAAAATAATTCAGGAAACATGTTGCAAAATCGCAAAGTCAGATGGTATAATACTGATAAATTTAGGAAGGGAATGAAAAAATATTAATATGAAATTAATAAAAAATAGAATAAGGACGATATATATATGGCTGACGCAATGGTATTCACTGATAGCAGAGGATAATGATTATATGTTGTTTCATCAGAACTGTTGGAAGCCTTTCCCGCCGTCATATTATAGAACCCATACAGAAGAGGAGATTGCTGTAGCAATAGATACAGCAAACAAAGAACTGGATGAGTTATTGAGAATGATAGAAGAAAAAAGAAAAGAGATTGATGGACTGAAGTTTAATTAAGTTATAGTGTTTTTTTGGATGTCCCCAATTATAGATATAGTGCCTTTTTTGGTGTATACTGATTTTGTCACAAATACTAACTTGCAAAAGTAAAAACTGGTACAGGAGAGGAATTTTGAATATACAGAAATATATTACAGCACGAGAGGCAGAGGAATATAAAAAAGTAGTAGCTGCATTTAACGAATTATATAATCAAACGGATATTTTAGTCATAAACACAGGGGACTATGGATTTGTGCTATTAAAATATGACAATTATATGATGGGATATTTTAATATTACTACATATACTAACAATACTGAGCTCTTTGATGCATTATGGAGCGAATGAGTAAAAGAACAACTCATGTCACTGGCCTTAAACACACCATTAATTGACTTAGATTATGAAGAGATATTTACGTCATTACCAGAAAAAGAGAAAAGGAAAATTCTTGATAAAAAAGATTACTTCCGACTAAAGCTACAACAAGTAAACATATATGAAGATTTCATTATGGTAGATAATTCGTATGATTACATTACATTAGAGGAAAAAGAGCGTTGTAAAATTGTAGCGGATATTTTTTATGAAAGTCTGGCAAAAGATGATTTAATAATTTGTGATGCCGGAAAATATGGTTATGCAATGCTTACATACTATAAACCGCCTATTGGATTTGATGGCATTATGATGTTTACAGACAGTCAGAAAATGTACAACACATTATTGCGGGAATGGTATACATCACGTATAGAAGAACTGGCGAAAACAATGAATATGTCTAATTTTGATGTGGATGTTTTTTATGAACAGTTATCAGATGAGCAAAAAGTACCATTAATACAGCAAAGGCAGGAATTTATAGAAATGTCTAAAAAAATAGCTTATTTCATAAAATAAAAATCGTATAAATGGGTAATTTTGGACGAACTGGTGTTACAACTATACTTTCTATTACGTATAATAACAGGTATATAAGACGCGCAGTTTCTATAAATGAGAATAGGAACTGCGCGTTTATTCGGACGATATAAAAATACAGATTATAATTTTAAGGACATAAAATCCAATCACCAACCCACTGACTCATAGAGTAGTTGTATAAACGTTTATACAAATTTCCGTTTTCAATCTTATACCGCCAACCTATGTTTTCTGAAAGTGGAACAATGGTGGAAGATTGATATGAAATGTTAGAAACATTTTCATTCGCAGAAACATTTAGAGTCGGTACAACACATGTTGATAATAGGATTGCTGCTGTTAAAAGTAAAATTTTATTGAATTTCATTTTGGCTACCTCTTTTCTTTATTGGTATAGTAGAATCAAAAATCTCAGTAATTGTTTTAGCATAGTTATAGTCTATATACAAATCAAAGGTTCCATTTCCATTATCGATATAAAATGCATTTTGACTATTAATTTCAAAAGTATCTTCCTTTATTTGAGGCGCTGCATGCCAAGCCTCAAAGGTTGTGAAAACCGGAATGAAAAATAGAAACACTGATAAAAAAAGTAATAAAGCAGACCTTGGCAATGAAAATTTGTTTGGTGCATCAAGATCTTCCAGTAAGAATGTAACACGCTGTGAGGTCGTAAAAGGATTTCCTGACTGAAATGAGAGAATAATCTCATCTTTACAGGGAACTGGAACGATATATTTTTCTTTTGCCGAGTCAATAAGACAGCTTAGGTAATTGAGCTTCTGGTTCTCTGACCAGTTTCGGGTTACGATACTGTCTATGTTGATTTCTAAAAGTCTGTTCAGCTGTTTTTGTAATAAATAAAGAAGTGGATTCCACCAATATACAATTTTAAGTAATGACATGATAAATTTTAATAACAAGTCACCATTGTAATAATGAGCAATTTCATGGCTTATTATATAGTATAAATTCTGGCTGTCGAGGTTCATTGTATCCGAAAGCACAACATATGGTCGAAAAATACCAAAAATATACGGAGATACTGCCGTTTCTGATGAAACAAATCGAAAATGAAAATGTAACCGCTTCTTTTCAATGATACTATACAACAGATCATAAAGTCTTTGATCACGAATCAATTCCAAATTTTTTACATAGAAAGACATACGTACATATTGGATGATAAATATCATCAAGTTATAAACAATACCTGCACCCCAAATAAAACAAAGAATATTAAAAGGCTGGATTGTTTTGTTTTTAAACAGCTCCAGAGGGCTGTGCAAAAATTGGTATATTTTCGGATAGAGCAATGTTAGATTAATGTTTTTGCTGAAGAAGAATTCATATGGAAACATTAATTTTAAAAGAACCAAAAGAATGCACAGAATTAATGTACGAACACCAACTTGGCGCATTCTGTTTGCTTTTTTCAACATAAAAAATATGCATAGAAACAAAACACTGCTGTAAAATGTTGTTGTAAACAAAGAAGAAAAAGTTAAATCCATAAAAATACTCCGTCATTACTCAGACTTATCTTTTAAATTTTGCTTTCTTTCTTTAATTAATTGCTCCAGTTCGTTTAGTTCTTGTAATTCACGGACGTCATCATTGCCATATTCAAAAAATGATGCGACTAAGTTTGAAGCGGATATCTGCTTATAATCCAGCGTATTGAAAAATTTCTGAGTCTGAAATTCATTTCTGCTCATTGAAGGCTTGTAGCATCTTGTTAGATTTTTGCCGCTCATGACGATTTTGTCTACTTCGATCAGGTTGTTTTTCAGCAGGTTTTTTAAATACGCGTGCACGGTATGGAGGGTCAGCGTGGAATCATATGCCAAGAAATCCGATGCTGCCAGCGGTTTACCTGCGTCCCATAGTATATTCATAATGTCCATTGCTCTTTTTGTTAATTCAAATGAAGAGTTTTTAAACATATATTAACAATGCCTCCCATTCAAATGACATTGTGGATCTTTATTGTCATACATCAAAATGAGTTTAATCTTATTTAATCTATTTTAATCTATAATAAATTTCAATCATGTGAGATCTAATTACAAAATATAAGATATATACTACAAAAGTTGTCTGTGTCTTTATAGTAAAGCATAATGATTTATATGTCAATAAAAAAAACAACGAAAAATGTAAAAAAAGAACGATTAAATATTGCATTTAATGGTTAAATGTGATATGGTAATTAAAGCAGAAATAACTTGTCATTTGTGCATCTCAATCTAATGATACATAAAATGATAAAAAATGACTTGAGAAACAAAAGGACAATAGAAGGGAAAGCAGAGTATGAAAGTATTACGGAGACTGTTATACTGCATCATTTTGTCACTGTTCTTTCCACTAACAGGATATGCCGAAGAGATTGTTCCGCAAAAGGAGCAGCTTGAGATTATATTTGTGATTGACAGCAGCGGTTCTATGAAAACAAATGATCCTTCAGGAATCGGGCTTGATATGGTCCAAGCGTTCATTGATACTATGCAGACACAGGGAATCCGTATTGGATATGTGGCATACAACGATGAGATACTTTCTTATTCAGCGCCAGATACAATAGAGACAGCACAAAAAAGGAACAAACTAAAAGACCAGATTTCTTCCATAACGTATTCGGGCGATACGGATATCGGCATGGGGGTATCGCAGGCATGTGAGCTGTTCTCTGATAAAGAAAATACCCGCAGGATTATGGTATTGATCTCCGACGGGGAGACAGATCTGCCAGCAGACAGTCCACGCACAGAAAAGCAGTCCAATCAGGAACTAAAAGATTGTATCAGCCAGTGCAGGGAAGAAAATATTCCCATTTATACAATCGCTTTTGGACAGTACGATGGCAGCATTGCAGTTTTGAGAGAAATTGCGGAAGAAACACAGGCAGAGAGCTATTCTGCGAAGAATCCAGAAGATTTGATGGAAATCCTGTATGGTATTTTCCAGAATAACCTTTTTTACCGGATACAGCAGTTTTCCAACGGAACCTACGCAGGAGGCAGCCAGCAGATTACATGCGTACTGGACAGCGTTTATGTAGATGAAATTGATATCCTTTTAATCTCCTCCGGGTCAGTAGGAGAAACTTTTGTTCAGTATGGGGAACAGAATCTGCCGCTTACGAATCTGTCGCACTATGCGGTGGGAAAAATAGAAAATAATCAAAATTCTCTGGCGGAAAAGGAGCTTACTATCCATACCGCAACAAATCAGGGGCAGGATCTTCAGGTTTATGTTATCAGCTACAGGGGATTTATGCCTGTTATGAATATAGAAACGAAGGCAGCCAGAAACCAAAGTCTTGATTATGAGATCTGTTTTCAAAACGCCTCTGGTGAAAAGATCACAGATACGGACTTTTACAGGCTTTTGACATGGGAGCTTTTCTGTACGGATTCCAAAGCTGAGAAAGATGTCATGGTTACAAAAGAGGAAGTGCGCAATGGAATCCTGAGAGGAAGCATTCAGTTTGCACATTCCGGCATATATTCATTGGAAGGGATACTATCAGATGGATATGGCAGGTATGTATATCCATTTCAGATAGAAGTTTCGAATACAGTGCCGCAGGGAAGTATTCCAGAGGAAAAGGGAACGCTGGTAAATCAGACGCTGTCGTATCACTTAAACAATTACTTTCATGATGCGGACGGGGACGCACTGTCCTATTCTGTGCCTGAAAGTCAGGAGAATCTGCTGGTGCAGCTTGATGGGGATGCGCTCACACTCACGCCCCAGCGCGCTGGAAACCACAGGGTGACAATACAGGCAAGCGACGGGGAGGACATGCTCCAGTACACATATTCCCTGCAGGTGAATACATGGTGGCAGGCTTATTGGTGGGTGATTGCGGCTGCACTGATAGTGTCTGTTGTTTTTATATGGAAGCTTACACATAAACCAAAGCCGGAGATCGAACGGCTGACAGAGCAGAGAAGGCAGTATCATTTCAGCGGCAAGCTCAATGCATATTTCCTGCGGCAGCCGCAGGAGGAAGAAGAAATTCCGCCGCTTACATTTCAGATGAACCGGGTAAAGGACGGAAGGGTGTCGCTTGGGGATCTTTTTGGAGAGTATCCCGTACAGGCGGAGGCATTACAGTTAAACAGCATTTTCCTGATTGCAGACGAAAACCGCAGCATGGTCCTGTACCACACCTCGAAGTCGGATGTCATGGTTGGAAATGCCATTGCATGCAGGCAGCTGCAATACAGCATTCGTTTTGGCGATGTGATCTATATTACCTCACAGGATGGAGGCTATGATCTGGAAATACATTATATTGCGGTGTTTCAATAGAGATCCGCCACCCATAAAATACACAAAGATAAGAAAAGGAGAATGAGTATGGATGTGATTACACAGACAAACAGGACGATCCTGTTTACTGAGATCAACCCTGAATGCCTGAATTTACTGACCCTGATTGGCGATGTGCGGGGAAAGACAAGCCTGGATGACGACAAGATCAAGGAGATCAATAAGGAGCTGGCGGTGTCAAGCTTTCCTGAGTTTTTGGAAAAGTTCAGCCCGGTGGTATATTCCTGGTGTGATGCGTCTACTGGGAAAATCCAGTACAGCACCGTAAGGCCCGAGCATATTCCGCAAAACTGTATTACAGAGATTCCCTTAAATGAGATGAATGACCTGTTAAATATGCTGATAACGCTTCTGGATGCAAAGGATGCACAGGGCGTGGCAAATGTGGATTTTCAGTTTGGAAAGATTTTAGAGATGATCTCGCCCAAAAAGATTATGGAGGATATCCGGCAGGTCCGCAGGGAAATCCAGTATACCTATGGGAAATATATGGAGTTAGATGACGGCGATCCCAAGCGGCTTGATCTGGGGGATACCTTAAACTACCAGTTTGAGCAGGCAAGCCAGAACTATAACAACGTTCTTGCGATGCTGCCGTTAGCGATAGAGGATATTAAGACCCGCCTGCTTCTGGGGGACGGCGAGTCCAGACAGGGCGGACCGGACTTTAAGGCAGGGCTTTTAAGCATGGGGGAGGACGGAGAACTGAAAATCCTCGAAATGAAGCAGGAAGAGAGCACGCAGCTTGCAGTGGTGGATGATGAGGTAAACCTGAGCCTTATGGATGCATTTCGGGAGGATTATGATGCATTAAACGAAAATCCCTCCGGCTATGTAAGGGATCTGGTTGTCAGAACCTTCTGTCCTTTAAGCTCTACCATGGAGAGCAATGTTAACCGTGAGCTGGAAGTGGGCAATTACAACACCTATCTTGAATTTTACAAACAGAGCAAGAATGACTTTGTCAAGGTGGTAAAGCCGTTAATTGAGAAAATTCTGGGCGTAAAGACCTTTTTTGACCAGTACAAAGTAAAAGAGAAGGGCATGCAGCCGAAACTTTTGATTACGAACATTCCGCTTGAGATGATGGTGAAATCCAGCAACCTGCCAAGACTGATTACATACCTGAATACGACCAATGACAAAAATGAGTTTGACAACACCATCTGGTTTGGCATTGTGCCGGATGTAGAATTAAACCAGACATCTGGCGGAAAGCTGCAAAGAGTGCGCTTTGCGGGAAACAAGCGTGAAGAGAAGCAGGGGACAAACTCCATGGAGAGTCTTGCAGCGCTGATGAACGCGATAGAACCTTATAAGATTTCAACATTCTTTAGTTTCTGCACCGGGGAGGAGACGACGTTCAATTATATTTCTACAGAAGGAATTGAACTGTTTAAAGATAAATGCACACCGCTTATGAAAAAAACATACAGTGAATTTGTGATTCCCTGCATTCCGAATGCCACCATCATTCCGAAAGATAAGTCAGGGCTGGTGCTTGACAAAAAAATGGTGATGGATGAAGAAGGAAATGTTGCCCTTTCCACAGAGAAAGACGATGTGATGAAGATGTGGCTTGAGGGAATTTATGTCAGCGCTGCCTATGAGGCTGCGGGAATCGTGGCGGCATGGCAGTGCCCTGAATACTTAAAGCAGCGTTTTAAGGACACAAGCATGGAGTATCCCGGCGTGCGGTTTGACATAGAGGCGGACGATAACGCGCTTCTTGCCACCACCAGCATGACAAAGGAGATCTCAGGATTTACCAATGCCATCAAAAATTCCATCAACCATACAGGCTTTGGCTTTGTATTCTCCTCAGACAATGCGCAGTACAAGGGACAGGAGATCAAGAGCATCACAGTGTACAAGGCGCGCAATCTGTTAAGCCGGGGAAATGAATTTGAACCGATTTATAAAACGCTTGTCGTGACATACATTGAGAGGATGCTGCGTTTTTACAGTGCTGATTTTAAACAGGACAAGATTGAAAAATTCTTCAGCAACAACCCCAACAGTCAGAAGAGCCGCTGGGATGCAAGCAGACAGTATGTCAATTCCATTCTACAGGATGGTGATGAGCTCGAATGCAGCATAGATGAAAAATATGGCGTCTGTGATGTATTAGTTACCTTTGCTAACACAACCAGAAATCTAAAAGTGCAGCTCGAAAGAAAAGCCAGAAATGAATATGTTTAGATACCTTTAAAGGGTATGAAATAATAACAGCAGCCTGACAGGCTGCAAAGCAAATAACAAGGAGGAAAACTATGGGATTACGGTTAAAAATTGAAGGCAGCGAATCAATTGATTTGAAAGAAACCAGCATTACAAACGTGAAATTTGGGGCAGATATCCCCCATGATTCCAATGCCAGATCGACAGATTTAGGCTCCACCATTCTGATCGAGGGAAAAATTCTGGCACCTGTGGACGGAGAGGCGGCAGATGACACCTCAAAGATTGCAAAGTGGGCGCTGGTTCCGGCAGAAAATTCAGACTGCTACAGGAATGTGGAGATCAAAGTCGTGAACGCATCACAGATTGTACGCCAGATTAATGTGCCGAATGCCTTTGTAGTGGATTATGAGGAAGATTTCTCAGATGATACGGGCGCAGGCGTCTTTAAACTTCTGATAAAACAGAAGAAAGATAAGATGACAAGCCTGAAATTTGAGGGCGGCTTCAGCGGAGAATGATGGACAGACCTTACATGAATGTAAAAATTTGAGGTAAAACGAAAGGAGTTTATTATGGGATTTACATTAAAGGTGGAAGGAAATTCCACAATTGATTTGGGAAAAGACAGTGTTACCAGCGTCAAAGTCCGCACAGACATTCCGCAGGACAGCAATGCACGCTCTACAGATTTGGGAAGCACCATAACAATCACAGGAAAGATATTGACGGCAGTAGACGGAGATCCTTTTGACAGCACGAGACAGCTTGGACTCTGGGCACTGGTTCCGGCAGAGAACGCTGACTGCTACCGCAAGGTAACAATCGAGGTAATCGCCTCCTCACAGATGATCCGCAAATATACATATCCCAATGCCTTTGTGGTGGATTACAGGGAGGATTACGGAGATCTGGAGGGTGTCGGCACCTTCACACTGATCATGAAGCAGAAAAAAGATAAGATGGCGCAGATATCAGTAGACGGCGGTTACAGCATTTAGTGATACAGGGGCTGCCTGCTAAGCAGGCAGCTCTTTGCATACACAGACCCTGAAAGGGGAAATTGGCAGATGAAAGATTATTACAGAATCCTGGGTGTGGAGAGACAGGCATCCGATGAGCAGATTAAAAAAGCATACCGGAAGCTTGCAAAGAAGTATCATCCAGATGTGGTGAAGGATGATCAGGCAAAACAGGAACGCATGTATGAAATACAGGAGGCATATGAATGTCTAGGAAATGAGCAGCGCCGCAGAAAGTATGATACAGATTGCGCCAGCATGTCAAAGACAGGCGCCGACGCCAGATCTGAAAGGGATATGCGGAAAGGCCCTGCGCCGTCCGGACCCGGAATGCCGGATTTAAGCCCGTTTGAGCGCTTCTTTGGTTTTACGCCGGGCAAAGGCATGGAAACGTACCGGGATCAAAGGGCAGAAAAACCGCAGGGACCGATTCCCACAGACGATCTGTTTGCTGCCTTTTTTGGAAACATGGGGCAGGGAGGGAACAGGAAGTAAGACATGGGACAGGGAAAAAAGAAAAAAATGCGCACTGTTATTTTCGATATCTTAATCTTATTGTGCGGTGCGGTCCTTGCAGTGGAAATATTCCTGTATGCAGGCACACAGCACTGGATGCTGCTTCCTCTGGCTGCCGTAGTGTGCTGTATGGCGCTGGTGCTGGCAGGCATGGTTTCTTCCTGCCGGGCAGAAAAGACACAGGAACCGGAATGCTTTGAGAGAGAGGGCCCCAGCAGGCTGCTTCTCTTAAATGAACAGGGAAAACCAGTCAAAGCATGGAGTCTTGAGGGAAAGACGTCACTGATCATAGGAAAATCAGGACAAAATCAGGAGCTGGATGTGGATCTTTCGGACTGTGAGTACAGCAGTTTTGTTGATTTCCAGCATGCAGTGCTGAATTTCTGCATGGACCAGTGGTACGTGGAGGATCTGGAATCCCATAACGGGGTAAAAGTCAAGAAAGTGGAGGACGGGGAGTGCTACAGGGTGCTCCACCGCCCATGCAGGATCACTGCGGGCGATATCCTGTATATCGCAAATACAACGCTGCTTCTGACATAAAAGGAGATAGGAGACAAAGGAAAATGAGTTTAGCAAGATGCCCGAACGGACATGTATATAATTCAAGGCGTTATGGGAAGGTGTGTCCTTACTGCAATATGAAGCTTTATGAGGAGGAGTCTGTCAAAAAAACAGCTGGGTTTGAGCCTCCTGTAGAAATCTTAGAGGAAGCAGTAAGACCCGTATGCGGCTGGATTGTCTGCATCGAGGGTGCGCGGGTAGGGGCAGACTACAAGGTCCATGAAGGAAAGAACTTTGTAGGAAGGGGTGATGACATGGACATACAGATTCTTGGCGACAATGAAATCAACCGCAGAAACCATGCCATCATCGTATATGACCAGAAGAAATTAAACACCATGATTCTTCCGGGAGATTCATCTGGCATTGCATATCTAAATGAGGAGCCGGTCTTTGTGCCAAAAGAGCTCAAACCCTATGACATCATCAGCATGGGCCAGAGCCGCTTTCTGTTTGTGCCCCTGTGCGGGATGAATTTCTCGTGGGCGGATGTAAAGTGATGGGTACGACACTGCTGCTATTGGGCAGCGCAATCTATACCGCGCTGGTTCTGGGGCGTTATTTTGGCAGAAGGCAGGAAGGCGGGCAGAACAGGAGATTACAAGCCGGAAAGTGCCAGACGACAGGAACCCGGGAGTTTCAGT
>ERZ808037.800-NODE-800-length-25359-cov-15.434143_pt1 | contig 25359 bp, 15 predicted proteins | sample MGYA00380190_ERZ808037 | MGnify/ENA primary metagenome ERZ808037 (study PRJEB31490, sample SAMN06133399) | mouse gut metagenome | isolation source: J9 | host: mice | place: China: Chengdu | collected 2015-05 ... | reverse complement strand
GGGGTTTTTTGTTTCACACGACTCCGTTTTTCGGAACACGAAAAACTCCGTCATGTTCAACAGGCTAAAGCCCATAATAAAAAGGAAGGGGCTATGCCTGTCGGCGCCCCTTCCCTGAGCTCTGATCCATGGATCAAGATTTCCTATCTAACTGATTTTTCCTGTTTCTTCCTTATCTGTTTTTCAACAGCTCATCCAAAAAATAAGCATTAGAATCCGCATGTCTTCCCTGGGAATCCTGTACGCAGACCCGGATATACCCCTCTTTCCCCGTCAGGGTAAATTCTGCATGATCAATGGTGGTTCCGGGGGCGGCTGCGGCTCTGTGACAAAAGCGTCCCATGGTCTTTACGAAAATTTTGTCTGCCGGAGAGCTGCGGACAAAAAGCTTCCCGTCCTCTATGGAGATCTCCTCTATCCTCGGGCCCTCCGACCGGCCGTCCGGGGACATGGTGCTGTAAAAATGCCCCTTCTGCAAAGCCTCCATCACTGCCGGATAGGTCAGCTCCTTTGCCCCGATCATGACGGCGCCGCCAAAGGAGTCGCACAAAGCCTCCTGTGGGGAATAGCTGTTGTGGTTATCATCCGTGGCCACTGCAAACAGACGCTGGCCGCTTCTGAGCATCTCGTCATAGGACTGGGGATGATAGCCATACAATCCGTCCAGCTCACAGCCGTGGTTATAGATTTCCATTCCCCAAAATCCTCTTAAATCCTTATAATCTTCATAAGTCTGCAAAGACCAGTAGGGATGATTATAGCAGGCGAGGAAGCCTAGCTGCGCCATTTTGTCCACATAGCCGTTCAGCTCATCTATATCATGGTAACGCCTTTTGGGCTGTTCTAAATGAGCCTTTTCTTCCTTATGTGATTCCGGATCCATATCGAACCAATTAATATGGTAGGTTCTGATCCGGTCAAAGCCCCCCTGATAGCTTCCGAACTCATTCAGATCCGTTTCCATCGCGGCAATGGCCAGAAATTGATCGTCATTGAGCTCCTTATGGTTTCCATAATGCCTGTGATCTGTAAAGGCAATGATGCTGTAGCCTCTCTCCCGGTATATTTTTTTCACCTCTTCCGGAGTCAGCTTTCCGTCCGAATACACGGTGTGACAGTGAAGATTGGCCTTGTAATAGGTGACTCCCTTAGGGAGCAGGTTCATAACTGACATGATTTGATTCTCTCCTTTTTATGTATTTATTTTTGTTTTTTTCTCCATAACCGGCACAGCAGACAGATTCCCCATGCTGCTGCCGCCCCGAAAACCCACAGAAGAATTGTAAGCTTCCAGCCTGCCGTTGCAGACAAAGCCCCGATTCCATAGGTGGAAGCAGAGCTCCCCGCATAGACGCAGGAATTCAAAATCCCCGATACGCCGGAGGTCTTTCCCTGCGCCGCATATTTTGCAGGCAGCACGGAAATCAGCATGGTGTTCACAGCCATCATACAGGTGGTGGAGAGGGCCAAAAGCGCCAGAGCAAGCACGCCGCTCTTATCTCCTCCCAGCCACAAAACAAGCAGCGCTCCGCAGCTTACGGCATAAAAAAGCTGTGCCACCTTCACCTCGTCGTCTCCCAGACGCCGTGCCGCCATGGACGCGGCGCTGACTCCCAGCAAATTACACAGGGGAATGATCATAGTTCCCAGTACGGCCGCGATTGCTCCCAACCCGTGGCTTTCCTCCAGATATACCGGAACCCAGGTGGTTACCCCGTCCTTTAAGGCTCCCTGGATACAAACCACCGGGAATAAAAGCCAGAGCCCCGACCCCCACAGAATCCTGCGCCAAACCCCGTCCTTTTTGTCCTCTGTTTCCAGGTCCGGCCTTGAAACGGGCTTTGCGGCAGGCCGGGAAGAAAGCTTCGAGGAAGCTCCCACACGGTAAATCCCCACGATCCACAGAACCGATAACAGCAAAAGCCAGATCCCGGGCGTCACAAAGGCTCCCCGCCACCCTGTGGTTTTCAGGCACAGAGCGCTCATCCCATAGGCTGACATGGTACCTAAGGGCACGGAAAAGTTAATATACAGGCAGGCTTTCCTTCTCTCCTCTCCCTCCAGATTTTCGGAAAGCAGACGCAGAAGAGGCGACCAGATCAGCGACTGGCCGAATCCGTTGACACACCAGAGCACTGACATAACGAAAGGCGCGCTCATCCGGCTCATGACCAGATTGCAGACCGCCGCCGTCAAAAGCCCGGCACAGATCATTTTCCGGCCGTCCAGATAATCCCCCAAAAATCCGCTGACAAGCTGCCCCATCCCGTAAGATAAGAAAAACAGGGTGCCAATCAGCCCTGCCGCTGCCTTATCCATATTTTCCGCCCGGATCATCTCCGCCAGAGAGGCGGAATAGTTGAGCCTTCCCAGATAGGTGCTGAAATACACAAGAAAGCACAGCCCGAACAGCCATGCCGCCTTTTTCCCTTTCAGAAAATTCTTTTCTTCCATTGCTCCCATTTTTACAAATACTCCTTTTTCTTTCCCTGCTTTTTTTGCAGGGCGAACGGTTTAATTATTGAGCTCTGTGTGTCAAAAGTCAATAGTCAAAAATCAGCTTTCATATACAATTTCTCAACAAATGCCAAAATCCCCCGAATAAGCCTTTGAGAAAACCCACTTTCATGGTAGACTATAGGTACAGATTTATTCTCTTCACAGGCATCACAAACAACGCACCGATCGGGAGGCATGTAAATGATTCTTGAACGTATTCCCCTATTCAGCGAATTGACCCTTCTTTCTATTATATTAAGAACCTTTCTCGCCATGCTCCTGGGCGGGGTTTTAGGCTATGAACGCGAAAAAAGGCATCGACCTGCGGGCTTCCGCACCTATCTGGTGGTCTGTCTCGGTTCCACCCTCGCCATGATGGTAGGGCTTTTTATCAGCGCCTCCACAGGCTCCTCCGATGCAGGACGTATCCCGGCCCAGGTCATCAGCGGCATCGGCTTTTTGGGCGCAGGCACCATCCTGGTCACCCGGCAGAATCAGGTGCGGGGTCTTACCACCGCCGCGGGGCTCTGGTCGGTGGCCTGCCTGGGCCTTGCCCTGGGCGCCGGCTTTTACACCGGCGCGCTGGTGAGCTTTGCCGCAATCTGGATTTCCGTCAGACTCCTTCGGATCGTGGACCGTCATCTTCATTCCAACAACTCCGATATAGTATCCCTGCGGGTGGAATTCTCCGCCATCAGCGATATGAGCAATTTTATCTCTTTTGCCAAAAGCCAGGGCTGCACCGTAGAAAATCTGGAAATGTCCCGGATCAAAAACAGAGATGACACAGCGGTCATCTCTGCCGTAATTATGCTTCATTTTAACAAAGCCGTCACCTTCCCCCAGATTGTGGAAACCTATGGAAATTTAGAAGGCGTGCTGATGATGGAGACCCTTTAGATCATCTCAGGAAATCCTTCACCCTCATTCCCACCGTCAAAATTTCAAAAGGCCCGTATGCAAGCTCCTGTGCTTCTCTCTCCACATCCTCCAGCATATTCATCAAAACTCCCTCAAAGGGCAACCTTATCCTTCCACGCAGCCCGTCCTGTTCGCTGAGGCGCAGTACCACATAGTTTCCGTCCTCGGAGAGCTTGGCCGCCTGCAGATAAAGGGGGTCGAAGTCAAAGCCGAAGCCCTTCGCCCGGGTCCGCACCAGGGGCACATTGTATTCATAAGCCCTTCGGTTGATTCCTGCCTCCACCGCCTCCCCCTTATGAGGCAAAATCAGATAGCAGAAATCATGCCGTCCCAGATCGGAGAGAATGTCCGGACGGATGGTGGCTCTGAGCAGGCTTAAGGAAAACCCGTTTTCCTCCACCCCAAGGCCGTATTTCCCCTGGTTGATCACGGCAACGCCTCCGCCCTTTTCGGAAAAATCACACCACTTATGGTGGCATACCTCAAACCTGGCTTTCTGCCAACTGGTATTTTTGTGTGTCTCCCGCCTGATATATCCGGCGCTGGTATCACACACAAGCTCTCTGGAAAGCACATTGCAGGCGAACTCCGCTTTCACCATCCGGTGCTTTTCCTTCCAGTCTGTCACGTGCTCCACCTCAATCCCCGGATCCTCCCTGAACAGACGGATGATTACTCTCCAACTGCTACAATCTCCCGGCGTGCCGAGCAAAGCGGAAAACTCCGCCGCCTCCGCGTCGGCAAAGATCAGATGAAGGGCCTCTTTGACGGCAAAGGAAAACTCCACATCCTTATAACCGGGAAGAATATCCCAGGCATCATAAATTCCGGGCATATCCTGATACAAATGAAGCTTGTTAAAGCCTCCTGCCGCCCACTCTCTCTCCATGCTCTTATCATAGAGGCTTTCTATGGAGCCGTCCGCACCAAACCGGAGCCTGTAAAAAGGCGTTTCCACACAAAGCCCCTCTTCCTTGAGCCAGGAGGTATCCGTCTCCTTCCCCAGGGCCTGTGCTTTGGGTTTTTCCCTCTCACACAGCTCTCCCCGCAAGACTCCCGCCCCATCAGGCAGGCTGAAACGGCCTCTTTCCCCGTTCCTCACAAAGCCGCCCTTTTCATCAGGAAAAAAGGTGATTCCCTGCCTTTCCCAGTTGAGGGTATTGAAATAAGTATCCCCCTCCTCCGAAAGCAGGGCGGACAAACGTCTCTCCAATTCCCGGTAGTCATTCATGGCATCCTCATAGACCGGATGAATATGGCTGCCCGGAAGAATATCATGGAACTGATTCAGAAGCAGCAGCTTATAGCATTCCTTCAGTTCTTCTTTGGGATAAGCCCTTCCCTGCCTCATCCGAAGCACACTCAAAAGCTCTGCATTCCGGAGCATAAATTCCAGACGCCGGTTCATGGCCTTCAGGTTTGACTTGGTGGTAAAGGTTCCCCTGTGCATTTCCAGATAAAGCTCCCCATCCCAGGTTTCCAGCTTCGGATTATCCCTCAGGTTTTGGCGGAGAAACTCCTTAGCTCCCACGGACCGGGTTTTGGGCATGATACTCAGCTTATCAAAACGGGCCATCAGCTCTAGCATCTCCTGGGTAGCGCCGCTTCCCCCGTCTCCGTAGCCATACATAGACAGGGTTGCTCCCCCTGTTTCTTTTTCCTGATAGGCATCCCAGTTTTCCTGAATCTGGCTGGGCATATTCCAGGTAATAAAATGGGTGGGCGGCACACAGGCGTAGACCTGGCTTCCGTCAATTCCCTTCCATCTGAAATGATTGTGAGGAAAACGGTTGGTATCGTTCCAGGTGGACATTTTGTTGGACACAAAGTAATCCACCCCTGATTTTTTCAGAATCTGAGGCAGGATCCAGCTATTTCCAAACACGTCGGGAAGCCATGCGTTATCCACCGTGATGCCGAAAGCTTCCTTATAATAATGCTGTCCGTACAGACACTGGCGGATCAGGCTTTCCGCCGCGGGAATATTGCAGTCCGGCTCCACATACATGGCCCCTGCCGGTTCAAAGGAGCCCTGCTTTATTTTTTCCTTCAGTTCTTCGAAAAGCTCCGGGTAATACTTTTCCAAAAGCTCATAGACATAGGGCTGGGTGTGGACGTATTTAAAATCCGGATATTGATCCATAAGGCGCATTTGGATCAATATGGTTCTGGCATTTTTCTGGACCGCATGAATCCGCCGCCAGTAGTAGGCAATGTCAAGATGGGAGTGCCCCACAAGAGCCACTGACCCGCTGCCCCCGAAATCCTTATTTCCGTAAATATGCCCCTCAATATAGCGGATCGCGGCTTCCGCCCCTGCAAAGCTCTCATAATCCACCAGATCCAGGGCATGATTCAGCTCCCGGACCACCATCTTACGGTACTGCTCATCAAAGCTTTCGCAGCCCGCCACATCCAGCAGCAAAGTCAGATCATAGTACAGAGCTTCCAGCTCTTCATTCACCTCTGCCACATAGGCCCCGTCAAAGATCTGCCGGCAGCCCCGCAGGTTCATGGTATCGAGGTTTCGCTCGTCATCCGGTTTCGAACGATTGTAGCCCTCGATCTCAAAGGTAAACTCCCATTTGCCCTCATCCAGCCAGGGATTTAACCAAATCCGATCCCGGTTGGGATCTAATCCTCCCGCATAATGTCCGTTGATCTTTACGATCATTTCCGCCGCCGTCTGCAGATAAAACCAGGCCTTTGTCTTTTCCTTCCGAAGAGGCGCAGGCACCCTGCCCCTGCCTCTTAAGAAAACGGTTCCGTCCGGGCTGAAGTACATATCGCCCTTCCTAAGCGGCCGAAAACCGGAACGCTCTTCATAGGTATTTTCCCCAACCTGAAGCGCATCCCGGATTTCCAGCTCCGTGATCTCATATTTTTCTTTGATAATCCCCCGTTTGATCCAGCCATAGCGCAGATCCGCCCATTCCTCAGGCAGCATCCCTCTCCTGACTACCTTTACAAATGCCATAATCCGAATTTTCCTCTCACTTGTCCCAGAAAAAGGGTTTTCTGCGAAGAGGGATCACCGTAATGTCCTCTCCCAGATCCCTCTTCACCTCTTGACCTATCCAGTCAACGCACCTGTCCAAAATCATGCACTTAGAACACTCCCCCCTGAAAATCAGGGTAAGCTCACCGTCCTGAAAGGAGACAAATTCTGCCCAGCCCCCGTCTCCCTGGATTCTGGGCGCAATTTTGCTGTTAATATATTCTTCCATTCTGTCTCCACACTTTCCGCTCTATTCTGATTTCAGAAAGTCTTCCCGTTTGGGACTAAACACATCCACCAGCTTTCCCGCTTCCAGACATCTGGTTCCGTGCTCTGCGCCGGGAGGCATAAAGACGCAGTCTCCCTTTGACACCTCCCTGGTTTCGCCTTCTATGGTAAAGGCAAATTTCCCCTCCGCAATATAGGTAACCTGGCTGTGAGGGTGGGAATGGGTATTTCCCTCAGCTCCCTTTTCAAAAGAAATTTCACACATCATCACATCATCATTATAGCCCATCACCTTTCTGGTGACACCCGGCTCACAATGGGTTATGTCGCAGTCTTTATTATAACAAAACATCATAAACCTCCTTTAACAGTAATCGTTTCTTCTCTGACGCCGGCAGGTATTCTTACCTCAACCGCCCCCCTTGTGCGGGTAACGGCAAGCAGAACCGCCTCCCGTTCTCCATAATTGGTCACTGTCAGCGCAAAGCTGTCCTCCTTCTCATCATAGGACCGGCTCCCGATCCAGAGATCAAACCCGCAGCTCAGCGTCCCCGGCTTATAATAAGCGTTTGCCCAGATATTGATCGGAGAGGAAAGGCCGCCGAACTGATGGAACCACCCCCCGCGTCCTGTGGCAATATTCAGCATTTCAAAGGTATAATAGGAGTGATCTACCTCCCTTTTCCAGGCATCCAGGGCTGTTTTGGCGATCCGGAAGGCCTCCTTAGCCCTGCCCAGATCCAGCATGGTCTTCCAGAGAAACCACTGGTGGGAAAACCACACATTCCCATTCCAATAGCCGTTCGGCTCATAGTAGCTTGCCGACATGTCAACGGCGCTGATTCCCACCCGGGAGAACATTTCCTTTTCCGAAAAAATATGGGAAATCAGCCGCTCCTCCTGCTCCCTGGTGCAGACACCCGCCACCAGGGGATAAACGCCGTCCATTCCCTTGGAGTAGTTTTCTCCCTCCGGGGTTTTGAACACCCCAATGGGATTTTTCTCACCGTCATGGACTACATAGCCGAAATAGCCGCTCTCTTCATCCCACGCAAACTGCTGCAGGGCCCGGGTGCGGAGCGCAATATCCTCATCCAGCTCCTTTACCTCATCCGAAAGCCCCTGCTCCATGGCCGTCATCCTTAAAATCTTTGCCATACGGATTAATTGGGAGGTGGTCAGCGCAGGCGCACAGTCCGCCTTTTTTCCCTGACGGTACATGGCAACCTGAGGGGGCAGATCATCCATTCCGCTGCAGTTGTAAAAATAATCAAAGGTGGTGGTCAGGCGGCTTTGGAAGGGATCCGTGACGGAGTCCTCTCCTTTTCCCGCCAGGAAATTATAATACCGCTTCAGCCTGGGATACCAGGACAAAAGCAGACTCTTATCCCCGCTTCTCTGAAGCAGCTCCAGATACAGATAAGCCTGCACCGGAACCGGTGAGCCGTGCATCAAAAAGGCAAAATCCTGATTCTCGGGCTGGCTCAAATACAGATCAAGCACATACCCGGCAAGCTTTGGCTCGCATTCTAAAAGCCCCAGCCCGATAAACCCGGAATCCCAGGTATAAAGGCAGTCCCACCGCTTCCCCGGCGTGTGGTGCTTAATCCACTCTCCATGCCGATATATGGGATAAACCACGTTGGTCAAAAGCGTTGCCTGCAAAATCCGGTTGCTCAGCGTATAGCCTTCCCCCTCTGAGATGTAGGCAAGAGGCTTTACTCCCTCCCGGGCCCTTTGGTACAATTCCCCGGCCTGCTGCTCCGTTATGGCTTTAAGTTTCCCTTCCTGACCGGAGACGTCCCCTACCAGCGCATACTCCACATGGCTTTCCCCAGCCTTGATAAAAATGGAATGCACGATAAAATTTAGATAAAATCCGTCGTCACTGTGTTTATCTAAAAAGGCGGAAGTAAAGGTTTCCGTCAGACGGTCGAAGGAAGGATCCCCCTGAGACAATCTGGAAACCAGCGCGTCCTCTATGGTTCCGGTGGAGAGAGCGCGCCTGCGGATCTGTCCGGTCAGGGGCAGAAATCCAAAGGTTTCGGGAACACCCTGATAGGTAAAGTAAAATCCCTCCTCCTCCTTCCTGCAATCCGGCTCAAACTCCGGCTTAAGGGTACACACCTTCACAGGCGCCTCTTTCTCATGAAGGGCTGCAAAATCAAATTCCACTCCGCCCTTTCCCTTTGCCACAAGAGAAATCTGCATGGTTTCCTTCCCGGAAAACTCCCCCCGATACGCTACAGGCACCGAAACCATCGCCAGCTCCCCGGATGCCGGAAACACCAGATCCTCTGCAACATAAACGGCTCCTTCCGCGCCGCTCAAAGTCAAAGCGAATTCCCCGTCCTGCTGCCCGGTGGTTCTGTAACGGAAGGTCAATGTATCATAGGCCTTCGTTACTTCCATGGAAAGGGTCACCAGATCCCCCCATTCCTGCCCGAAGAATTTTTTCTCTGCCTTGGAATACAGGGTAGCCATGGTTCTCTCTCCCAGCCCTCTTCCCTCCAGAAACAAAGGATCAAAAAACTCGCCTCTGTGCAGTCCGTCCGGCATCAGATGATTCCACGCCCTGGGCAGCGCAAACTCCATCCTGTCATAGTCCGTCATCTTTTTCCATACAAAGGGCTTCTCACAGGAAATTTCCGCATATTGCTTCCAGGGATATTCCATGGCAAAATAGTAATTCAGCACACAGTTCTGATCCAAATCACTGTGATTTACATACTCGGTGCGGATGAGCCTGGTGTGTTCATCCACCTTTGAAAAGGACACATCCGCATATACCTGATCCTTCCATTCCAATTCCACCCGATAAGCAAAATAAGACAGATCGGGGGCCGCCTCCCACACATGGTAGGAGGCCGGAAATGTAACATTGGGCGCCGGCTGGTTCGTATTTGCCAGCATGGGATGAACCACACAGTCAAACCTGGCTCCGGGGATCGGGGCCTTTACCGCCGCCTTTGAAACTCCCATATATTTTTTGGAGTAAGGCCCCCAATCCGGCAATAATTCCTCCGGCAGCATAAATTCTTTTGTATTCATCCGTTTCCTCCCTTCTCCCTCCCTGTTATTTCTCTATCTGTTCTGCGGCTTCATCCTGAACTCAAAATCAATCGCCTCTCCGTTTAACCTGTATTTTTCAAGCAAAGCAGGGCCGCAGCTTCCGGAGCCGATTCCGCTCTGACGCTGGTCCACACAAAGCACCGTATAGGGCGACTCCTCCAGCTCATAGTTGTGAGCCTTTTCGGTGAGCTCCTCCTGGGTGTAAACAGAGGCGTTGAAAGCAAAGGTTTTCTTTCCTGCAAAGGTCAGCGCCGCTTTTTCATTTCTTACCGTCACATAATCACAGTCATGATGGCTTCCGTTTTCCTGAGGACGGATGTAATCCTCGTGCATGGCCTTCACCTCTGTCTCAAACAGCCCGTGGTAGCCGGCCCACTTCTTGTCGATATAGCTTTCCGCAGGGCCTATTCCGCAGTAGGTTACCTTTGCCATGGTCTTTGGCAAAAACATGCGCAGGCCGAATCTTGGCAGGAACGGGAATACCGGATCCTTCTGCGCATGGAGCGATACATCTACACAGCCGTCAGGCAGGATTGTCCAGCAGGCCTTAATATTCAGTATCCTCTGGAGATAGACTGCCGAAATGGAAAGGGTGGTATCGATCTTCACCCGCTCAGGCCTGGCGCTGATATGCGTCTCATAAGCCCTGGTGACAATGCGGTCATACTGTGCCTTCATCCATTCCTGCTTGATCACACGGTCATTATCCGTGGGGGCGCGCCAGATATTATATTCCATAGGAGCTGCGAGAAGCTGCTGGTTTTGGTAAACCATCTCCGTAAATACGCCCTTTTGCTCATCATAGGTATAGCTGAATTCCGAAGCGGAAACCGTAATGCTCCTATCATCCCTTCGGATTTCAAATTCTCCCTGTCCCGTCTCCTTTTCAAAAAGGGTCTTCACCTTTTGATTTTCATTGGAGGCGTTTTTCAGCTCGGTTTCCTCAAATCCCAGCAAAAATCCGGCGGGAAGCATCTCGCTTTCCTCTTTCTGATCATAAAATACTCTCAGGAAGCACTTGCCGCTCTCAGGAACCGTGAAGGTGAGGGGAACCGCTCCTTCCTCATGAGCCGGAATGTCCAAAAGCTCCTGGTCTGTAACACAGCCCTGTTCTACCGTAACGCCGTCGCAGGTCACCTCATATCTGAGGGTGAGATAATCCTTCAGATTCATAAAGTCCATATAATTGTGAAGCACTATCTCCTTCCGGCCCTCCCCCTGTTCCGGATCCAGGTTGAGGGAAACGACTCTGGCAGGACGATGGACATTCTTAAACTCCAGAAGGCCGGTGTGGGGCCTGCGGTCAGGATATACCAGGCCGTCCATGCAGAAATTCCCGTCGTGAGGATACTCCCCATGGTCGCCGCCGTAGGCATACATTTTCTTTCCGGTAACGGTTCTGCCCGTCTCAATGGCATGATCGCACCACTCCCAGATAAACCCGCCGCAGATGCCGTCATACTGCTGGATCAGCTCAAAGTAATCCTCCAAATCGCCGGGGCCGTTGCCCATGGCATGGCAGTATTCACACATCACATAGGGAAGAGAGCCGTCCTCCTCAAAATACTTATGTATTTCCGTCAGGGCAGGATACATCCTGCTGTGCATATCCAGATTGCTGAAATCGCAGTCCGGCCTTGGGGCATAACGGGCCGCCTCATAGTGGGTCAGGCGGGTAGGGTCAAATTCCTTTGTCCACCTAAGCGCCTCCTCAAAGGTACAGCCGTAAGCGCATTCGTTGCCCATGGACCAGATTACCACGCTGGGGCGGTTCTTATCCCTCTCCACACAGCGCTGGGTCCGATCCAGCGTCGCCTCGGTAAATTCCGGGTTATCTGCAATGGCTCTTCCCCAGAATCTGCACCTTTCCTCCCAACTCGTCTCTGTAGAATAAATGGACTCTGTTCCGTGGCTTTCATTGTCCGCCTCATCAATCACATAAAAACCCAGACGGTCATAGAGCTGGTAAGCCCAGGGTGCGTTGGGATAGTGGCTGGTACGGATGGCATTGATATTATGCTCCTTCATCACCTTGAGATCCTTCTTAAGCTGCTCCATGCTGATGGTAAAGCCAGTCACCGGATCGCTGTCATGGCGGTTGGTCCCTTTGAATTTCACCTTCCTGCCGTTAAGATAAATCACGGCATTTTCCACAAGGATCTCCCGCAGCCCTACAAAATCCGTAATTACCTCATTTTCGCTCTCCAAAACCAGGGTATACAGATAAGGCGTCTCCGCGTTCCAGAGCCTGGCCTGCTCTACCTTCAGAGATACACACCCCTCTCCGGCTCCGTCCTGGGCGCTCGCCGTTAAGTTGCCTTCCGCGTCAAAAAGGCTTGCCTTTACAGGGATCGGCTGATTCAGATACTTGAAGGAAATCTCCACCTTCCCGCTCTTAAAATCCTCTGCGGGCTGAGCCTTTACAAAGTAATCAAAAATTCCCTGCTCCGGTCTTTTCAGAAGATACACATCCCGGAAGATTCCGCTCATCCGAAACTTATCCTGATCCTCCAGATAGCTTCCGTCGCACCATTTAAGCACCAGTACGCAAAGAGTATTTTCCCCCTCCCTGAGCTGCTCTGTCACGTCAAACTCGCTGGTGGAATGGGAAACCTGGCTGTAACCGATATAGGAGCCGTTCACCCACACATAAAAGCAGGAATCCACCCCTTCGAAATTCAGATATGCCCTGGGGGCGTTCTTTTCCCTGTGATAAATGAAGGAATGCACATATTCACCGCAGGGATTTTCATGAGGGACATAGGGCGGATCCATGGGAAAGGGATAGCGGACATTGGTGTACTGATGGCGGTCATATCCATAATTCTGCCACACGTCCGGCACCCTCACGGTGTCGAAATCCCCGGTATCATACCCCTCCCTGAAAAATTCTTCTTTCACATCATAAATACTGTCAAAATAGCGGAATTTCCACGCGCCCGAGAGAAGCTGGAACCGCCCTGACTCCTCCCGGCCCTCCACCGGGTTGGCCAGCCTTTCTTCGGCCGGCACGTAATAGGCCCGGTTGGGCATGGTATTTTGATGCAGCACCTTTAGATCCTCATAATACTTTGGAACGATCATTTTCCTTCCTCCTTGTAAAAATCTTGCCTTTGGCTTCTTCCTGCCAATTGCTGAATTAGGTTAATTATAGAAAAAAAACGCCCGGGTTGCCATATCCTGTATTGCACAAAATATGCACAAAATGATACACTATGATAAACACAAAAAACACCGCCGCAAGGAGGGAGCGCCCATGTATGCCAACACCGGATATGTAAGAGAACCTGACAATGAAATCGTAGTCCTTGACCGGCCCTTTTTCGTCAGCGGCTGCGGAATCTACCGGCTGATCCGCCAGAGCGTCATGATGACCCAAAGGCCGGAGGGGCGCAGGGACTATCAGCTTTTGTATGTTTCCTCGGGAAAGGCCTTCTTTTCCTTTGAGGGTCAGAAGCTGGAGGCCCAGGCCGGCAGCATGGTGCTGTATCGTCCGGGCGAAAGCCAGAGCTATTCCTATTACGCAAAGGATGAACCGGAGGTATGCTGGATCCATTTTTCCGGCTCTGCCGTTTCCGATATGCTGGACAAAATCGGCTTCTTTCATGTTCACCTTCTACCCTGCGGCCATTCCTTTAATTTCTCCGCTCTTTTTGGCCAAATCATTTTGGAGCTCCAGGTCAAACGTCCCTGCTTTGAGGAATTCCTCTCTCTCCTCCTGCAGGAGCTTTTCTGCGGTATTGTGCGCAGCCGGCTTGAATCCTCCACAGATAAATTCCGCAACCAGAAGGAAATGGAGCGGTGCGTTCGCTTTTTTAACGAGTCCTTTTCACAGGATATTCGTATTGAGGAATACGCCAAAAACCAGCATATGAGCGTATGCTGGTTTATCCGCTGCTTCAAGCGCTACATGGGCATCACTCCCATGCAATATCTTACCTCCATCCGAATCGGCAAGGCAAAGGAGCTGCTTAAGGACACCAATTACTCCATACAGGAGATCAGCAATCTTGTGGGCTATGAAAATCCCCTTTACTTCAGCAGAATCTTCCGCAAGCAGACAGGGCTTTCCCCTTCCGCTTACCGGAAAGAGTCTTAGGGCGTCATTTTCCGGGCTTTCGCAGGGCCTTCAAAACAATGCTTTCCAGATGATTCATATTGCCCTGCGCATTTCCAAAAAGCACCTCTCCCTCTGGCAGCTTCACCTGCACCGCCTCAGGGCCGAAATTCTGGAGGAACACATAATCCGCTTCCCTGCCGCTCCTTACGGTTACCTCCACCCCTTCCGGGATTTGTTCCCTCTGATTCTGTATGATCCCGGCTTTGACGGCCAGAGCCCGGTAAAAATCGTCATAGAAGGCCTGCTCCATATCCGCGCACACATAGCAGGCGCTGCCCCTGCCGAAGTCATTCTTAAGAAGGGCGGGCATTCCCGCATAAAAATCCTTTCCGTAAACCATAAGGGTCCGGGCTGTGGAGGGCTTTACCAACTGGCATAAATATTTGCAGGTATAGCTCTCTCTCATTCCTGATAAGGCTTCCTGTACCGCCCCGCCCTTTGCCGGATGAATCGTGTTTTCCTCCCAATCATAGAGGGCGTCGATTTCCTCGCTGCGCAGCCCGAACACATCCGTCAGCCCATAGGGCGTACCGCCCAAAAAGCAGCGGTCATTCTCGTCCACTACGCCGGACCAATAGGTCATCACAAAGCAGCCGCCCCCTTTTACATACTCTCTGACCTTCTCCTCAAAGCCCGGGCGGAACAGATACTGCATGGGCGCTGCCACAAAAGGGTAATCCGAAAGCAAACCTCTCTGATCCACTATGTCCACATTAAGTCCCAGCCGTCTCAGCGCCCGGTAAGACTTCTCCACGCTTTCCTCATAATGCAGCCCGTCATTCCTCGGCCCCTTTGCTCCCTCTAAGGCCCAGCGGTTTTCCCAGTCATACACCACTGCCGCCTGCCCCCTCGTACCGGTTCCTGCAAGCTCTCCTAAAAGCTCCAGCATTTCCCCGGTTTCGCACACATCCCGGAAGGTTCTGGTATCGTTTCCGTCATAGTGATCCAATACTGCGCCATGGAATTTTTCCTCTCCGCCTCTGCTCTTCCTCATCTGGAAATACATGGCGGCGTCCGCACCGTGGGCAATGCTCTGCAGGCAGGCGGCGGCCACCATGCCCGGCCTTTTCAGTTTACTTACTCCCTGCCAGTTCGTTGCTCCCGGGCAGGATTCCAGCATCAGAAAGGGCTTTCTCTTAAGGCTGCGTATCACGTCGTGCCAGAAGGCCGTATCCCTTGCGGTTTCCCACTCCTGCTTTTTATGCCAGGTCGGATAGTTATCCCAGGAAACCACATCCACCCTTTGGGCCAGACTGAAATAGTCTATTCCCCCAAAGTGATACATCAGGTTCGTCGTCACAGGCTGCTTCGCCCCTGCCTGCCTTAACGCGTCGATCTCCTGCTCCATAAAGTCTATGGTCTGATCCGAAACGAACCGCCTCCAGTCCAGAGTCAGCCCCATGATACTGCCCTCCCCAAGAGGCGACGGACCCTCGATCTGCTCAAAGCCGTCATAAATATGGCTCCAGAAAGCCGTACACCATGCGTCATTGAGGGCCTCAATGGTTCCGTACTTTCTTTTCAGCCACTGCCTGAAAGCCTCCTGACAGAGCCCGCAGTGACATTCACCGCCGTATTCGTTGGAAATATGCCACATCTTTACTGCCGGATGGCTTCCCAGGCGTTTTGCCAGCTCTGTATTCACCAGCCTCACCTTTTCCCGGTAAACAGGCGATGTCAGGCAGTGATTATGCCTGCCTCCAAATAGAGCCTTTCTGCGCATCTCATCCACCCGCAGCACCTCCGGATAGCGATCCGCCATCCAGTGGGGACGGGCTCCGGAGGGAGTGGCAAGAATCACCGAAATTTCGTTTTCCCAGAGCCTGTCTATCACATTCTCCATCCATTCGAAGCAGAACTCCCCCTCCCTTGGCTCCAGCCTGGCCCAGGAAAAAATCCCCAGAGATACCGTATTGATCCTGGCCTCCCTGAATCTTTTCAGATCTGTCTCTAAAACCTCCGGCATAGAAAGCCATTGCTCCGGATTATAATCACCCCCGTACATTAAATAGTTCTCTTTCATTCCCCTGTTCCTTTCTTTTGCAGGCGTTTTAAGCCTGATCATGTCTCATTCTGATCTCAACCCTGATCTGCGCGTCCACGTTTTGGCTGAATACCTCCCCATCCCTTTTGCTTCCTACAATACTTCCATAGTGCGTGGGGATTGCCACCTCAGGTCTGATCTCATTGACCAGCTTCGCCGCCCTTTTTGCATCCATGGTATAGGTACCGCCCACAGGCACCAGGGCAATATCACACTTCACCTGCCGGTTCTCCTCTGTTATATCCGTATCTCCCGCAATGTAAATCCGCTTCCTGTCAATCGTCAGGATGTACCCCACCCAGCCCTTTTTCTTCGGGTGGAAAGGCTTTAAGTTATTATAAGCTTCCACTACCTCCACCAAAATACCGTCTATTTCCCTTATCATTCCCGGCCTTACCATAATCAGCCTGTTCCCCGAAAAGCCAAGCTCCGCCGCCTGTCCTTCCATTTTTGCCGGGACTGCCAGCCTGGTATCCTCCTTCGCCACCCTGCCAATATCCTCCGGAGAAAAATGGTCATAGTGATCGTGGGTGATCAGGATCAAATCCGCATCATGGGTCTCCTCTTTTATCTTAAAGGGATCCACATAAATGATCTTATCATGAGATATGCGAATGCTGCTGTGAGTCAAAACTCCTATTTTGTCTGTCATAGCCATAAGAACACCTTCTTTTACCTTTCTCAAACGGGTGAGACAAATAATTTGTCCCACCCGCTTTTTACAGCCGTTTCCGTTTCTTTGGATCAGGCTTTTTGTGCCTCTTTCTTACCGGTTTTTTCTTCTTCTTCAGAGCCGAAGTCCCTTTCGCCTTCACCACTGCAAAGGCGCCAAGCCCTAATCCGCCTGCACACACTATGGTAATAACGACTCCTAACAGGATCCGGTTTCTTTTTTCATCCTGACCGTCCTTAGCTCCGCCGTTTTTCTGGTCCAGAAGAATCTCTTCTCCCTGGACGCCTTCCTCTTCGCCGGAGAAGCTCTCCCCTTCCTGGGAAATATCCTCTCCTGCTTCATCCTCTCCGTTGAGAGAGGTTCCCTCAGAGGAATTCGAGCCGCCGCTCGCTACAAAAATACTCGCCGGGCCTTTTTCGGGGGAAACCACCGATACCTTTCCTTCCGGCCTTGTCCACTTTTGAGTGCCTGTGCCGGGACGGATTCCTCCTCCGATCGCAGCCGCCGCTCCCTGGCTCATATCCACAAACTCTGTCTGCAATTCATTTTTTTTCACTACAGCGGAAGATACATTCTGCGCACTGGACGGATCGTTCACAAACTCCGTATTCTCGTCCTGCAGCCCCTCGTCCACACTTCCTCCTCCGGATGCGCTGCCTCCGGAAGTATCCTGCCCCGGATTTCCGTTTCCGCCGGTTGTGTTATCTGAGCCTGTACCTCCGCCGGGATTTCCAGAACCGGAATTTCCATCGCCGGGATTTTCGCCGCCGGATGTATCCCCTCCTGCGCCGCCTCCCACATTCGCTATCATCTGGCGAAGGCTTTCCACCATAGCATTGACTTCATTCTGGGAAAAGCCTCCCTGGGCCAGAAGCGCATTGGCTTCCTGAATCGCCTTCTGCAGGTTTTCCCATCCTGCGTCGGAGTAATCCTCCCGCTTACAGCCCTGCGCCTGGGCAAGCCATTTTTCAAGTATTTCTGTGGAAACAACATAGCTGACGCCTTCCCCTACCTGCATATTAACCGGTTCGGGAATACGCGCCACCATGGGACGCTTGCTCCCGTATATCTCATTGGCCGTTTGGAAGGAAGCCCCGCGGTAACTGATCTCCACAGGCAGAATCTGTCCGGAATCCTTAAGCGTTACCCGCACGTGTCCAAGATTCAGGATTTCTCCGTTAAACAGGCTTTTGTCTGAGGCTGCATAAATATCCAGCACTCCTGTACTTTCGTCATACAAAAAGCCTTCCTCTGCCCCGGCAAGCTCTTTGCCAAACTCAAACTCTACGTTTACCTTATCCTTGCTCTCCTCGCCGATCTGCACAGAGACGGCAACTGCTGATATTTTTTCCTGTTCCGCATTTCCCATTTCCAGTACAATGGCCACCTTGTCTTCTTCCTGTACCATGGATACCGCGTCCTGCCCCGCAGCAGCAGCCTGCATGGGAAGAAAAAGCGTCAGTATAACCGTAATTAAGTATAATCCTTTCCTGATCCTCTTCACGTTTGCTCCTATCTGCGCGCCTTCCGGCACACATATCATTATCTCCCGGCCCCGGACAAGCCGTCTGTTTCGGTGTTTCTGCGTAACGATTCTGACGATGGCACGAGCCTTACTTATTTACTTCATTCTTCAGTGTAATCTCCGGCAGATTCCCTGCTCCCGGCATCTCTAAAGGCAGGGTATCGCTCACAAGCCTCTGTCCCTCATTGGTAAGCGCGTTGTCCACTCGATAGAGCTGTGCCCGTATCTTTCCTCCAAGCTCCGGAAGCTGTCCGTCTGCCGACGGCTCAATCCAGTAAATCCAGGTTCCCCTGCTGACTTCGCCCAGCAGTCCGTTTTCAGGCACATTTGCCAGGATAATCTGGGAGGCCTTTAACGCGCCGTTTTCATCCAATCCGCCTACGATTGAACCGCCTTCATCATAAAGCACTACCACATTGTAGGCCGGGTTTCCTTTATAGCTGCCGGTAAAGATCAGGGAACCCTTCGGGATGTACTTCTCCATCCCGTCCTTTTGCTCGTACACGTAATCCTCCGCCAGGATTCCTACGGCACCTTCGGTACTCTCCTGCTTTGCACCGAAGGAAATATCGTCTCCTGCCGGTCCTAAAAGGTCGATCTCCGAAATACTGATTTGATTTTGGCCCGGCGCCTTCAGTCTCACATAAGCGGCGTCATAGGTACATACCCAAGGATCCTTGCCGTTCTCAAAGTAGACGGTCTGGCTTCCTTTCTTATCCTCAAAGCTTCCTGTCTTCACCGTAGTCCAGGTACTTCCGTCCACGCTCACCTGAATCTCATAGTTTCCGATTACGGTTCCGGAATCCACCGTATATTTCAGCCCGCACACGGAAAGCACCTGATTTAATCTCAACAGTACCGTGGCATCACTGCCCTGTACCGTACCCGTGTAGGTTTTGTTGTAATCATTGTCAATGATCTGACTGATTGCCGAAACCTCCTCAGGCGCGCAGGGATCCTCTTCTTCCGCCTCCTGCGCCTTGTCCTGCTCCGAATACAGATTGGTGGCCGCCGTCCACATGGACTTGTCATGGCTGCCGTCATGAGAAATCTTTACATCCCCGATAATTACCGGATTGGAGCGGTAACCAAACTTATCCACCGCGATAACCTCATAGGTCATCACTCTGTTATTTACCACTGCCACATGATCCTGCCAAGTATTTTCTGTAGAAAATCCAATAACCTGACGGACGCTCTCTCCATCCTCATAACAATATCTGGCAATCTCATATCCTAAAATGACATCCGGATTGGCGTTGCACTGGATCGTGAGATTTACTTCATTTGCAACCTTTTCGCTTACCACTGCACTGCTTCCCGGAGCAATCACACTCTCGCCCCTGATGCTCCCCAGGGTTCCGCCCCTTTCAATCTCATAGGCTCTTGCTTCGTCGGTCAGGTAATACAGCGCCCTCTCTTCTTCAGGGAACTGGCTTGCGTAGCTGCTGGTTTCCTGGTCAGGCACAAGGCCCCAGCGCATGAAAAATTCCGTCAGATTCTTCTGGGCGGCCGCACAGGCAAGGCGCATGATATTCTGATCGCTTCCGCCGTTTAGGTTAAGATTTCCGGGCGCAAGAGAGGGATTTCTGCTGTAAGAGTCCACCCGCGCATAGAACAAATTCTCCTGCTGCTCCTGATAGCTGTCGTAAATTTTATAATTATAGCCCCGGTCATAGGCCAAATGTAGCTGCCAGTACATAGCAAGATGCGTAAACACATTGGAGGGACGGCCTACCGTATTGGAGGTCACCTTTTTGTACACATTGTCATACTGGAACCGTACGGAATCGTTTCGATCCTTTGCCTGTGCCAGTACGGCAAAATAATTGTTCGTCACCTCCGCGATCGCATAGCTTCCCTGATTGATATTATGACCGATCTCATGGGCAATCCCCCATCCGAAATAATTTCCGCTCAGATACTTTCCGTTCTCTGACTGAACCGGAACAGATGTGGCCAGCCCCGGCACCGATCCCCACTCGATTCCTATGTGGTTTCCTGAAGCATACATGAACGCGCCTGCAAACATTCTCATATAGCGAATATTTAAGTGTCTGGCTGGCATTCGGTCTGTTGCCGGCGCCGCCGGATCATCGCTTAATCCTTTATGGTGGTAAAACAGCTCCAGCATCTCATCCATCGCACGCAGAGACTGGCTTAGCTTAGCCGCCTTTTCTTCTGAAGTGCCCGAGCCAAGGCCTGCCAGAATCTGCTCTGCCGATACGGACAGCATCATCTGGTCCAATACGATTTCAGTTGCCCCCAGAATGCAGTTCTGCTTATCATAGGCCCGGTTTACTTTATTTCCTTCCCCTGCCGTCTCGTGTTTCTCTTTATGGAGGGCTTCCTGAGAGGCCACATGCTCTTCCAGCTCCTCGACATAGGCGCTCACACGCTCCGTCCGCACAGCCTCGTCCGTCACCCCATAGAGATCGAGAACCGGTTCTCTGACGCCTCCGTTTACCCGCACCGCATATCTGTCATTGCTGTTATTTCCGGTATACTGAATATAAAGAGCGCCACCGCCCTCGAAGGCTAGACTCTGGATAGCCGGTATGGTGATTTCATTGCGCCCTACCTTTAAGGATGCCACCTCTGAGGCAAAGGCCCCTGCCTCCGCATGGTACTGGGTCGCAATCAGCTTCAGGGCCGAATTGGAGCCTGTCCTCAACTGATTATGCCCTACATAAATGACGATCTGCTCCCCTTCGTAGGCGGTGATTCCAAGGGGCTGCCACGCGTTCAGCCCGCTAAAGCCCAAGTGCCCGTCTTTTTGTGCCGTAATCTGAGGCTTAATCTCAATCACGTCATTAAAACCATGCTCCAAAAGCCCCCTTGCATTATCCAACTCTCTCTGCAGCACGGCCCTCTCCGGATGGTACTCGCCGCTTTTGGGATCTACTGTATCCAGACGCTTCTGGAGCTCATTTATGGTCTCCTCTGTCACGCCATCCTTCAAAGAGGTCTGCAGATCATTTTTATACAGGGCAAGTATCTCATCCTCCAGGCTGTCATAATGATAAAAATTCACTTCCGCTATCACAATGTTGCGCAGGTTATAGCCCCGGGCAAATCCCAGGCGTACCTTGTTTGCCGTAATCGGCTTGGCCAGCTTGATCAGATAATATTTTCTTCCGTTGGAATCCGATCTCTGAAGCACTACCGGGTTCTGCGCATAAGTGCCGTTGGGATGCTCTTTGTCATAATAATAAACTGATACCTGGCCATAGGAGGCAATGTCCTCTGTCTCGGCAAAGGTAATATAGCTCATCTGATAATAGTCGTCCAGGGTAAACAAAAGCCCTTTGTCCGCAGAAACATAGGCCGCGCCGTCATCCCAGTCCAATATCTGGTATCTGGAACCATAATCCTTATCTACTGTTCCCAGGGCACTTTTGCTGTCTGTATCCAAGGGGCTTTCCACCATCGAGCCTCTGGCGTGTGTGGCGCTCACGATATGGGCGCTCACCTTTCCCTTTCCGTTGGACTCATTAATCAGCTTATAATCCGGCATCTTGGCCGGTATCAGGGTGGTGGTCACCGCCTCGGAAATTATGGAACGACCGCCCTCTCCCAGGCTGTTCACACCGGTTACATATACCTCATACTTTGTCTTCTCTTTCAGGCCTGTGATTTCATAGCTGTTGCCGGCTATCCCTTCTACCTTGGTAAAGGCTGCCTCTGAGGCTTCCCTGTAATATACGTTGTATGTATCCGTGTCCTTCATGTCCTTCCAGCTCATGCGGACAACACAGTAGCCGCCTGTAGCTCTTAAGTTGTCCGGCGCATCCGGCACCTTGGAAACCTGGGGGGTAACCGACACCACATTGCCGTACCCGCTCTGCCAGTTTCCGTTCACAGACTGCACACACGCTTCATAGGCCGTGCCATTTAACAGCTTGTCATTCTGAAAGGATTTAACCTCCAGACTCTCAGCGGCAGCACGCACGATTTCTGACTGCCCGTTATAGGTAATTTTCACCTCATAGCCGGTAACATTCTCTGCCTTATTCCATTTCAGGGTAAAGGATTTATCTCCCGTTTCTGCCGACAGCCCTGTAGGAATATCCATCTTAGGCTCCGGAATCCGGTTCTCCATACCGTTTAAGAACTCCACCTTACTGATCTCTACAAGGGTTTTCTTCTTCGTTCCGGTAATCAGAAGCTCCACCTTCTTGACGGCAACCTGTCCTCCCAAATCTATCACAAGCTCACCGGACTGACCGGCCCTGGCCATGCTCTCACTCTCCTGAGGCAGCGCGTATGCCACCGCAGCCTTTGCCTGCTTCCCGTCCACAATCTCGATTGAATTTCTCCGGCCGTTCTCGTCCTGATAAAACAAAATACCGTTTTCAATGGAGGACTCACCCATGGAAATTACCACATGACTCATCTGAGCACATTGGTTTTGTTCTTCCTGCTGCGCACTCTGAAGGTTAAAGCCAAACTCCACGGGATTCGTCTCGGAAATCTCCGTTCCCCCAATATTCTGCAAGGAAACTACGTTCCCGTTTCCTTTAAGCAGATCCTCCACACTGCCGCCTGAGGCCGTGGTCTGCGGGCTCAAATTCACCTTGACGGATTCCGGCACAATCGCGCTGCTCAGGGGCGCCTGGGTATGTTTCCCCTCATCCAGCCTGGCCTTGCTGTTCACATAATACTGCAAATCCACCAGATCCGTCTTTCCGTTCCGGTCCAAATCCGTGGGGTTCTGGTTCGGATCCCCCGCAAGCGCTCCGTCTTCTCCTCTGCTTATAGCGCTTAAAATAGCGTCCTTGTCCTGATCGTCAAGAATATTATCTCCGTTTACATCTCCAATCAGGAGCACTCCCGGATGGGGATGGTTCGCCTCATAAGAGAACTTAACTGCATCAGAAGAAAACCCCTCAAGATTCACAAAACCCGTATGGATTTCTGCACTCTGAATGTCTCCGCTCACCTCAATATCCTGTTTATACTTAATAAATCCGGGGCCGGTAATCATAAGGCTGTAGGTTCCGGCACCAAGTCCTTCAAATAATTCCAGATGTTTATCCGCACTCTTTCCGAGCGATACCTGCCTTGTCTCCCCCGCCGCCTGTCCGTCCTTTTCCAGCCAGACATTCAGCACAATCCCCTCTGTGGGCAGTACATTCCTCAGAATAACCTCAATACCGCCCGGCACGTTGGACGGCGCATTTTCATTATTCCAAGCCGGGCTTTGCCCATCGGTCTGAGCCGTCATCAGGGAATTATCCAGACCTTCCACACTGGGGCTGGCAGAAGGGCTGACACTGGGCGTGGGGCTAATCTCCGGCGACGGACTAACCTGCGGTGACGGACTTATTTCCGGTGACGGACTGCCGCCGGATACCGGGCTTTCGCTGGGCACGGGAGTCTCAGTGGGCTCCGGGCTCTCTTTGGGCTGCGCCGAGGCGCTGGCTGCCGGTTCTCCACCGGGCTGTTCCGATGGGCCTGATGCCGGACTTTCACTTGGCTGCACAGTAACCGCAGGAGTCGCCGCTGCAGTCTCCCCGCCTGCCGGAGTCTGCTCCGGCGAAGCGCTCACAGCAAAAACTCCGGCAGAACCTTCACTTGCCGCCCTGTTCTGAGGCTCCTGTGTCTGCTCTACCGTCCCTTCCTTACCGTCATCAATACTTGCCGCCTGTACCGGAAATGCGCATAACAAAACCAAACTAAATGCCATACACCATGCCGTCACTCGTTTCATTACTTGTCTCCTTTTCCTTCGTTTCTTAATACACTCTGTCCGCTTACCCAGAATGTTTGATATTTAGTCTAAGTGACGCTAGTATATCATTTCCATTTTCTTTTTTCAAGACGGTTTTTTGGCGGTTTTTCCGGGCTTTTCGGCTTATTCCGCCATCCACCACAATATAAAGTGGGTTGCTTTTTATAAATACAATAAATGGTATTTTAGAATGAAAAAAAATTTTGCTCTTCTGTTTCGGCATCCCGTACAAGCTGTAAAGTGTCCTTCGGCTGCAGCTTTTGTATATCTTCATAGACTTTTTCATATTTTTTAACAGCACACATAACAGCATCCCTAATGTCCTGAAAAGTTAAGATAAAAACTCCGCAGGGAAGCCTGCGGAGTCCATATACTTCTTACACTATGCAATGGCTTCCTCCACATGTGGCAATGCATATAATGTGTCCGGATCAATATCGAGACAGGTTGTATCATCCCAATTTCCACTAATGTCCCACGCAAGTGTATCGTTCATCACTGTACATCTATCCAAAAATATTTCTATTTCTTTTAAGCAGCAAAACGCCTCTTTTTCAATCATCTGCGACATATCATAATTTACTATTTTTCCATCTTCAAAATATACATATACAGAATAATCCTGCATTGGAATAACCTGCACCACCTTTGGAAACATACTATCACCTCCGTTACACTAATGGATTAATTCTGTTCAACGGTTTTCCATATTTCCTGTTTGCAAATAACTTCTTATCTCTTGGAGAACTTAGAATCCCGATTTTTCAACATTATTTATGCATTTGTAAGTTACCTGTCAGTTACCCATAATGATTTATAAAATCACACGATGATTTTTATAAGATTTTTACTTCATATCTGCCACAAATTTTTCATACCACTTCGGCACATTATGCGAAACCCTAACCGGGTTTCCATTCTTATATATTGCAAACCTACGAAATTCTATTGTGTTATCATAAAATACTGCCAGATTGCTTTCCGGCAAAACCTTTTTCAAATTATCAAATGTCTCCACAAACCTTCTTTCTATATCCTGCTCTGCAATACCATGACCGCCCTGCTTTATACGCCTAGCTACTCTTTCTTTTGCAATATCTGCATTCTCAACCCCGATATAATGCAGTTCGATAAAATATCCTCTTTTCTTTGCTTTTGCTACATTGCTTAAAATCGATTTCCCACATAATGTAGTCTCCTGATTAAATGTAATGCCCTCATCAAAACACCTGGCAATTTTCCTTACCGCCATTTTTCCTGCAGTCATAACGTCAATCATATTTCTCCAATCGCCAAATTCTCTCAATAATTCATCTGTATTCACTCTTGGTATGTCATGCAGACTTTGCAACGACTGATACAAAGTTGACTTACCTGCCCCATTGACTCCTGCTACTAAAATATATTTTTTCACTAAAAGAGATTCCTTTCGATTGCCTGCCTCTGCTTCTTTTGCAGAAGAAAATCACCAACCATTTCATAAAAATTTCTTTGTTCTTCCGTTTCGGCCTCCAGTACAAGCTGTAAAGTGTCTTCCGGCTGCAG
>ERZ808037.799-NODE-799-length-25363-cov-13.762794_pt1 | contig 25363 bp, 26 predicted proteins | sample MGYA00380190_ERZ808037 | MGnify/ENA primary metagenome ERZ808037 (study PRJEB31490, sample SAMN06133399) | mouse gut metagenome | isolation source: J9 | host: mice | place: China: Chengdu | collected 2015-05 ... | reverse complement strand
CTGCCCATGGTGAAGTACCTGGAGGATCACGGCGCCCAGTTCCACTTCAACACCCAGGTGATGGATGTCCGCTTTGATATCCACGATGGTCGGAAGGTGGCCAAGCGGGTAGAATTGCTCCGGGGCGGTGAGCAGGAGTTCCTGGACCTCACCGAGGACGACTACCTCTTTATCACCAACGGCAGCAACGTGGAGAACTCCACCATCGGCGGCCAGGATAAGCCCTGCGAGTACACCCCCACTCCCAAGCCCGGCGGCTCCTTCGACCTGTGGCGGAAGATCGCTGCCCAGGACCCCTCCTTCGGCCACCCCGACAAATTCTGCGGCGACCCGGAGGAGTGCAAGTGGATGGGCGTCACCGTCAACACCCTGGACGACAAAATCCTGCCCTATATTAAGAGCGTCTGCAAGCGTGATCCCCTGTCCGGCAACGTGGTCACCGGCGGCATCGTCACCGCCCGGGATTCCGGGTGGCTGTTGAGCTGGACCATCAACCGCCAGCCCCAGTTCCACTCTCAGCCCAAGGATCAGTGCCTGGTTTGGCTTTACGGTCTGTTCCCCAACGCCGAGGGCGACTTCGTGAAGAAGCCCATGAAGGACTGCACCGGCAAGGAAATCTGCATGGAGTGGCTCTACCACATCGGGGTGCCGGAGGATCAGATCGAGGAGCTGGCTGCCCACAGCGCCAACACCGTGCCCACCATGATGCCCTTTGCCAGCGCCTACTTCATGCCCCGGGCCAAGGGCGACCGGCCCGACGTGGTGCCCGAGGGCGCGGTGAACTTCGCCTTCCTGGGCCAGTTCGCCGAGGTGGAGCGGGACACCGTGTTCACCACCGAGTACTCCATGCGCACCGCCATGGTGGCGGTCTACACCCTGTTCGACGTGGATCGGGGCGTGCCCGAGGTCTGGGGCAGCCTGTACGACGTGCGTGATCTGCTCAAGGCCACCATCAGCCTCCGGGACGGCAGGCCCCTCACCGAGATGGATCTGGGCTTCAAGGAGAAAATGGCGGTCAAGAAGCTGCTGGATAAGGTTCAGGGCACCGACGTTGAGAAGCTGCTGAAGGAGTACCATGTGATCTAACCGAACATACCGTGAAACCTCGTCTGGAAGGAGGAGCCCCTTGAATGAAACAACGTATGCCGTAAAAACTCGGGAGAACATAGACGACCTCATCTTTAGCCAGGAAAACCATTGGTTAATCAGTGATCGGTAACATTGTTTTCCTCAATGATGTCCTATAAATGTTCAAGCGGTGCCGGGGACAACATTGGTCTCCGGCACCAAATTTTTAGTAATCGGTGGTGATGCTGGTGTATAGAAGATTTAACCGGCAGCTGAAGTCAGAGCGCAGGCGGTGGAAAGCATACAAAGGGAAACCCATTTGGCTGCCTCCCAGCAATCCCCAAAAAGTATTTCAGGCCAAGCACTTGCTACACCATTATGCTGCTTGTCTGGCTATTGTTGATATGCTTGATGCCAAAGACCCCTATACTGCGGAACACTCTATACGGGTATCAAAAATGTGCTGCCGCCTTGCAATCATGATGCATTTATCCCGTGCTCAAATCATTTTTGCCACAATTACCGCCGGTGCCCATGACATAGGAAAGGTGGGAGTTCCAGATCACATTTTGCTGAAAGAAGGCCCTTTAGATTCCTATGAATTCGATGCTATCAAACATCATTCTGGGGTTGGCGCGGATATCCTTTTGAAAATTCGCGGTTTTGAGAAAATCGCGTCCGGCGTGTGGCATCACCATGAACGGTGGGATGGGACAGGATATCCGGATGGACAGGCTGCTTGCGATATCCCCTTATTTGCTCGCATGATTGCCATATGCGACTCAATAGACGCAATGCGTTCCACTCGCTCTTACCGAAAAGGGATGTCCGATTATGACTGCCGCCAAGAGCTGGAAAAAAACTCCGGGATCATGTATGACCCCGATTTGATTGCCCTTTGCCTCGCTAACTGGGACTTCCTGATTGGCAATTTGTATGGTGAATACAGAGCCTGAGGTTTCATTTGGGTTGCCAACTCCTAATCACCAGTAATGCACCTGGTTTGAGTTTAAATGTCGTTGGCATATACAATATGTTGGGCCTATAACGGCAAACAGTTTTGTACCCATATTTCAAAAATTGTAATAGAGAGAGGAGAAAATCTCATGATTTCCAAAACGCTGGGCAAAGTTGGGTTAAAAACCGCCTACAGTTACATTGAAAAGAACCCGGAGCGAAATCTTCCGAAGCTGATGGAGTGGGTGGACAGGCTGGCCGGAGATGGCCCTGACAGTTTCCCTGTCCAGCGGGATGCGTTCCGCAGCGTTATCAACGACCCGGGGAATAATATGTACCAGCTAATCATGAACATTTTCCGGGAAGTAGACAATGACGTGATCAAGGCTGTTTTTGAGAATTTCTTTCTGAATGCCAACATCATTGGCTGGCCCAAGCAGGAGGAAATGCGTGCGAAGTATAACTGCAACATCCCCTGGGCCATCCTCCTGGATCCCACCAGCGCCTGCAATCTTCATTGTACCGGCTGCTGGGCCGCTGAGTACGGCAACAAGCTGAACCTGAGCTTCGATGAGATGGACTCCATTATCACCCAGGGAAAGGAACTGGGCATCTATATGTACATCTACACCGGCGGGGAACCCCTGGTGTGCAAACAGGATATCATTACCCTGTGTGAGCGCCATCCCGACTGCCAATTCCTCGCCTTCACCAACGCCACCCTCATTGACGAGGCGTTCGCGGATGATATGCTCCGGGTGAAGAACTTTATTCCGGCCATCAGCTTGGAGGGCTTTGAGATGGCCACCGATGCCCGCCGGGGCCAGGGAGTCTATCAAAAGGTGGTTCAGGCCATGTCCATCCTGCGCAGGAAACGCCTGCCCTTCGGCATTTCCGCCTGCTACACCAGCCAGAACCTGGATTCCATCAGCTCAGACGCATTCGTTGATCAGCTGGTGAAATGGGGCGCACGGTTTATTTGGTACTTCCACTATATGCCCGTGGGAAACGATGCCGTTCCGGCCCTGCTGCCCAATCCCCAGCAGCGGGAGAAGATGTACCACCGCATCCGGGAGATTCGTTCTGCCAAGCCTATCTTCGCCATGGACTTCCAGAACGACGGCGAGTATGTGGGCGGCTGTATCGCCGGTGGACGGCGCTATCTCCATATCAACGCCAACGGTGATGTAGACCCCTGCGTGTTCATCCACTATTCCGATTCCAACATTCGGGAAAAGACCCTGCTGGACTGTCTGCGCTCCCCCATGTTTATGGCCTACCATGACGGGCAGCCCTTCAACGAAAACCACCTGCGCCCCTGTCCCATGCTGGAAAACCCGGAAAAGTTGCGGGAGATGGTTCACCGTACTGATGCCCACTCTACTGACCTGCAATCTCCGGAGGATGTGGATCACCTGTGTGACAAATGCGCCTCCTATGCACAGTGCTGGGAGCCCGAGGCGAAACGGCTGTGGGACATCAGCAAGGCCGCCAAGCAGGAAAGAAAGAACTCGTAGGGGTGGCTTATGCGTATCAAAATATTAACAGATTCTGCCTGTGATCTGCCCCAGGAACTACAGACAAAATATGATATTTCCGTCCTGCCGCTGCACATCCAGAAGGGAAACGAGAGCTTTCTGGATATGGTTGAAATCACCCCGCCGGATATTTTTGAATACAGCGACAGGACAGGCAACCTGTGCTCTACCGCTGCTGTAAACACTGCCGAATTTGCTGTTGCCTTTGCACGATACGCGGAGGAGCATGAAGCTGTTATTTATGTCAGCATTGGTGCACAATTTTCATCCTGCTTCCAAAATGCCATTATTGCCGCAGAAGATTATGCCAATGTTTATGTTGTGGATTCCCAAAACCTTTCCTCCGGAGAGGCATTGATCGCTTTGGAGGCAGCCCGGTTTGCTCAGTCAGGAGTAGAGGCAGAAAACATTTGTGCTATTCTGAAAAAAGGCATTGCACACACAGATTCCAGCTTTTTAATGAGCCGTTTGGACTACATGAAAAAGGGCGGACGCTGCACCTCTGTGGCTGCTCTGGGCGCAAATCTGCTCCAATTAAAGCCCTGTATTGAAGTGTATAATGGAGATATGCGGGTATGGAAAAAGTTTCGAGGGTCTATGGAAAGGGCTTTGGAAACATATCTGCGGGAACGGCTTGCCCGTTATGCACCGGCCCAGTCTTTCCGGGGTATTCTCGTCTATCGTCCGGAGGATCGTTTTTCACTGGACGGTGTTCGATCCGTGTTAAAAGAACACGGGCGCACAGTGGAACTGTGGGACGCTTTTTATGGTTGCACCGTAGCCTGCCACTGTGGCCCGGGAACGGTTGGGGTAATGCTCTTGCCAATATAACATACTGAAAAATGGCCACAGTTTGTGCGTTCAACTGCGGCCATTTTATGCAAAAGGAATGGTGGCTACCGTTGCCGAACGCATAAAGGCTTTATTTTGATGGGCAAAGAATCGGATCCTTTCTCGCTGGTTAGCGCTTAAATTAGAACGCAAAAAGGGGGAAAAGTAATTAAAGCAAAGCAATTTGTCTGTGGCATATTTGCTATTATCGGTTTACTATGTGTCATTTTCCCAGCAGAGATCACAGTGAGGCTGCCTTATGTGTTAGGTGGGGCCATGGCGGTGGCTGGTATACTCTATGGAGTATCCTATTTTCTAAATCAGAAATCATGCGTGGATTATTCAATGGAGCTGGCAAATGGGTTTGTATTGCTCGTAATCGGGGTTGTGTGCATCATCCACGGTACTGAATCAATCGGACCTATGGGTACAACTTGGGGCATAATTGGCATACGAAAGGCATCAAAGTCTTTGTCACGCACGATCCAAGCGCTTCAGAATCAAACAACATTTGTTGCGGCATTTGTTGAATTTTTAATCCGGCTGATATTCTCAATTATGCTGCTGCTTTATCCAACCCAAAAATTTGAAGGGCACATTATTCTTCTTGGGCTTGACTTAATTGCGGTAAGCATTCGCCTTACAAAGCATCTCTCGCCCGCATTGGATGAGGACGAATAACCGTATGCAACCCTTAAACATTTATGAGCAAAGGATGATAATATGAAAGACATATCTCGGAATATACCTAAAAAACATTTGCAGATATCCGGTGTCTTGATGTTCACAGCCATGACCGCCTCTTTATCTACTTATATCACAACAAAGCTTTTGGTGAAAGCTGCTGTGGACAGAGACGCGCCGAAAGCGATGCAGAAAGCGGGAGAGCTGCTTTCCGGCGTACAGCAGAACAACGCCTTTTTGACCGAACTGGCAGCCGCCGCAAAAAGGCTTGAGGGGAAAGAGCACGAGACCGTGGAAATCATTAGCCGGGACGGCACAAATTTAGTAGGTCACTTTTTCCCTGCTAAAAGCCCTAAACGCATTGTGATTGCCATGCACGGTTGGAGAACCTCATGGGCATACGATTTTGGCACAATGGCCGACTTTTTAGAAGAAAATGATTGTACTGTCCTATATGCGGAACAGCGGGGACAGAACAGCAGCGGCGGGAATTACATGAGCTTTGGGCTGGCAGAACGTTATGACGTTTTGGATTGGATCGATTGGGTGACGGAAAGATGCGGCAAGGAATTACCAATCTACCTGGCTGGCGTGTCCATGGGGGCCACTACGGTGCTGATGGCTGCCGGGCTTGATTTGCCTGACAATGTGCATGGGATCGCTGCAGATTGTGGATTTACATCGCCCCAGGCAATTTGGAAGCACGTGATCAGCAAAAATCTTCACTTGCCCTATGCGCTCCGAGGGATCATGGCCGACTCCATGTTTCGGAATCGGTTGCAAATGAGTACTGATGAATACTCCACGGTTGACGCGCTGAAATGCAGCAAGGTGCCGGTGCTGTTCGCCCATGGTACGGAAGATCACTTTGTACCGATTGGAATGACCTATGAGAATTATGCAGCCTGTGCAGCGCCGAAAAAATTATTCATTGTCCCAGGAGCAGATCATGGAATGAGCTACTATTTTGATAGGAAGGGCTATGAGGCGGCTGTGATAACTTTCTGGAAAGAGTTCGATTAAAGTCTAAATTATATTTTGATCTAATCGTTTGGATACTCTTTTGGATAATAATATTATATCAAGAATATGACAACCGAAAGCTTGCTCATTCACGCCCTGTGGTTTTACGCTCCAGCTTGAAATTTGGTAAATAATATGATCAGCGAGGCGGCAGAACAGACTGTCACATCTCCCGCATAATGCGGTTACAGTCCCTGCGTCTGTGTGTCGGCAGCAGCAAGCTGTTGCCGGGCCGCGCAGATCGTCATTGATATGCAAAATATAGTCGAGGGATATCATGGATAAAAAGCATCAAAAAAATTTGTGGCTCGGTGCTATTATGCTGATTTTGCTGCCGCTGTTGGTGTTTTGGGTGTTCCGTGACCATTATCAGGAGATAATTAATAATATCCGGGCAATTCCCGCTGGCGCTCTGCTGTCTCTGCTGGGTTTGGGCCTTCTCTACCAGCTTTTGGAGTCGGCGGCCAACCTGACCCTCATCAAAAGCCAGCTCCCAGGCTTCTCTTTGGGGCAGGCCTTAGAGGTGACCTTTTTGGGTGTCTTTGCCAACGTAGCCGCCTTTGGTGCCGGAACTCTGCCCCTCCAAAGCTGGTACCTATACCGCTGCGGCCTGACGGCGGGCAGCGGAGCCAGTACTATGGCGCTGGGATATGTTTTTCACAAAACCTCCATCCTGCTCTATACCACAGTTATGCTCCTCCTGCAAAGAAAATGGCTGGCAGGACAAGGCACCGGCCTGTTCCGGTATATGCTGCTGGGGTACGGGGTCTGTACCTTGATTATAATAGGACTGCTCATGTTATGCGCCTGGAAGCTGGTTCAGCGGCTGGCCTGCTGGGGAATCGACCGCTTGCCGGAGCGTGGCAAATGGAAGACGCGCAAGGTGCGCTGGAAGGAAAGCTTATCCGCGCTCTATGCCCAGTCCACGCGCCTGCTGTGTGACCGCGGGCGGCTGTGCAAAGTGCTACTGTGGAACTGTCTGAAGCTGTTCTGCTTGTATCTGACGCTGTTCCTGGCCCTCCGGTTGGCAGGTGAAACCGCCCTTTCTCTCTGGCGGATACAGCTTTTTGGGGGGGTGATGCACATGATCACCAATGCCCTTCCCAACGTGGCGGGAATGGGGTCGGCGGAGTTTTCCTTTCTGTTGATTTTCTCCCGTTACCTGACTGGCGGACAGCTTTCCTCTGCGCTAATTTTATACCGCACCGCCACCTACTTTTTCCCCTTCATAGTCAGCGCCTTCGTGTCCCTGCCTATACAAAGACGCGCCGCAAAAAGCGATAGGCCAGCCTCCCCACGCCAGGAATAGCGAACACATAGCTGTCCCGTTTGCCTATGGGTCTGGCAAGAATAGAACGATGGACAAATCGGAGCGTTCCAGATTCTGGGGCGCTCCTTTTCTTTTGTGGCCGTTTACAGTCCGAGAATCGTGTGCCGTTTCCATACCACGGCTGCCTGGGCCGGCGTGATTTTGGATATCTACTGGATTCGGCAAAATGCGGGATGAAAATATAAATTCAGACAATCATGGGGTAAATGCCTAAATTTTTGAGCATTTACCCCATGATTGTCCGTTGCCGTTAAAACCGCAAATGAGTATGCTAAAAATATCCAAAGGCAGTTGCATCAAGATTCGATCTGCTGGAGAAATCAAAACACAAAAAGGAGAGATCGTTTATGGGAGCTATGTTCGCCGCGTTTTTTGGCGAGGGCCTGTGGGCTGTCATCCGGGCAGTCCTGCTGCTCATCCTGGCGTTTATCGCCGCCGCCATCGTAAAATCGCTGGTGGTTAAGCTGTTGACCAAAACAAAGCTGAAGGATCTGCTTGCCAAGCGAAGTGAGGAAAGCGCCACAAAGATGACGGAGTTTATCGGCAAGCTGGTTCACCTGATCGTGTTCCTGCTCTTTGTCCCCGGTATCTTTCAAAGCCTTGGGATGGAAAATGTGTCCTCGCCCATCCTTGGTGTGCTGAACACCGTTTGGGGCTATCTGCCCAATATCCTGGCAGCCGTCATTGTCCTGTGGGTCGGGTTCTTTGTGGCAAAGCTGATCCGCGAGCTGCTCGTTCCCGTATTTGACAAGCTGAAGGTCAACCGGCTCCAGGAGAAAGCGGGGATTGAGGTGGAGGAGTCCGGGAAACTGTCCAACACGCTGGCCTACATCGTGTATGTGCTGATCCTGATCCCCGTGGTCATCACGGCCCTGCGGGCGCTGAATATCAGCGCCATCTCCGACCCCGCTGTGGAGATGCTGGACATCATCTTCTCCTTCATTCCCAACATCCTGGCCGCGATGATTATCCTTGTGGTGGGCTGCAAGGTGGCCAAGCTGTCCGGCGGCATTGTGGAAAGCCTGCTGCGCTCCTCCGGGCAGGACGCCAAGCTGGCCCGGCATCTGGAAGGGAAAGCCGACTCATTCGTGCTGTCCAAGGTGTCCGGCACGGTGGTCCATGTGGTGCTCACCATTTTCTTTGTGGTGGAAAGCTTCGGCGTGCTGCATCTGGACGTACTGACCAACATCGGAAACGCCGTGATCTCCTATCTGCCTTATGTGCTGGCGGCGGTGCTGATTCTGCTGGCCTGCTATGTGGCGGACTCCCTGGCCCAGAAGGCCCTCCAAAAGAACGGGCATAAGGCGTTCGCTTTGGGCAGCCGCATCGCGATTTACGGCATCGGCGCGTTTATGATCCTCAGCGAGCTGGGCATTGCCCAGAAGCTGGTGGACACAGCGTTCATCCTGATCGTGGCCGCCCTGGCGGTAGCGTTTGCCCTGGCCTTTGGCCTGGGAGGGTGCGAGTTTGCGAAAAGAGCATTACAGAAACTGGAGGACAATGCGGCAAGTCAAAAATCTACGCAGGAATCGAGCGATAGCCAGTGAAAAAAGTCCAGCTTGCCCAAACAGGGTACATCGTGATCTCTGTGGCCTTTTATGGGGCTGCCGTCCTGTCCCTGTTTTCAGACCGCCTGCCGTCCTTGATCCTGAGCATTTTCTGCGGCGTGTGCCTGTTGGCCTATGGGATTATCAAAATCGTCGGCTACTTCTCAGAGGATCTGTACTGCCTCGCGTTTCGCTATGACCTTGCCTTCGGCCTGCTTCTGCTGGTGATTGGCACCGTTGTTCTGGTTCTGCATACCCGCGCGGCAGCGTGGCTGGGCCCCGGCATTGGCTGGCTTGCCCTTTTGGACGGTGTCTTGAAGGTTCAAATGTCTCAGGAGGCGAAAAAATTCGGGCTGGAGCAGTGGGGGCTGATTGCCGCCACCGCTGCCGCGACAGGCATTCTGGCGGTTTTTGTCATCGTGTACTGCGCCACTGCGCCAGAGGCACCCCGGATCTTGACAGCCCTGACGCTGCTGTCTGTCGGGGTCATGAACCACTGCGTCGCCGTCTTCACAGTAAAAAGACCTTCCAACTTAAAATAACAGAAAAAGAAAAGGAGTACCTCAACATGAGCTTCACCAACACCCTCAAAAAGCTCGGCATCGAGCAGACCATCAACTATCTCTACAAGGATCCGGAGAAAAATCTGCGCGTCATCATGGACTGGGCGGACAAGTTTTCCGGCGGGGAGTTTCCCTCCCAGCGCAAGGCCATCCGGGAGGCCATCGAGAACCCGGGCCACCCCTACCATGAATTTATCCTTCACATGATCTCCGACATCGACCCCAAGGTGATGAAGACCCTGGTAACCAACTTTTTCATCAACGCCAACCTGATCGGATGGCCGATACAGGAGGCACTGCGGAAGAAGTATGACTGCAACATCCCCTGGGCCATCCTGATGGATCCCACCTCCGCCTGCAACCTCCACTGCACCGGCTGCTGGGCCGCCGAGTACGGCAACAAGCTGAACCTGAGCTTCGATGAGATGGACTCCATTATCACCCAGGGAAAGGAACTGGGCATCTATATGTACATCTACACCGGCGGTGAGCCGCTGGTTCGCAAGGCCGACCTTATCCGCATCTGTGAGAAGCATGACAACTGCGTTTTCATGACCTTCACCAACGGCACCCTCATCGACGAGAAGTTTGCCGACGAAATGCTCCGGGTGGGCAACTTCATCCCCGCCATCTCCCTGGAGGGGGATGAGGCCGCTACCGACTCCCGCCGGGGTCCGGGCACCTATCAGAAGGTTCGGCACGCCATGCAGCTGCTGCGGGAGCGCCGCCTGCCCTACGGCATCTCTTCCTGCTACACCAGCGTCAACTACGAGTCCATCACCTCGGACGAGTATTACAACAGCCTGATCGAAATGGGCGCTTACTTCATCTGGTACTTCCACTATATGCCCGTGGGCAACGACGCCGCGCCGGAGCTGCTGCCCAACCCCGAGCAGCGGGAGTGGGTCTACCGCCGCATCCGAAAGCTGCGGGCCGAGAAGCCCCTGTTCGCCATGGATTTCCAGCACGATGCCGAGTATGTGGGCGGCTGCATCGCCGGGGGCAAGCGGTATCTCCACATCAACGCCAACGGCGACGTGGATCCCTGCGTGTTCATCCACTATTCCAATGCCAACATCCGGGAGATGTCCCTGCTGGACTGCCTGAGAAGCCCCATCTTCATGGCCTACCACAACAATATGCCCTTCAACGATAATATGCTCCGGCCTTGCCCCATGCTGGAAAACCCGGAATTCCTGCGAAAGATGGTGGAGGAGACCGGCGCCCACTCCACCGACCCGGAGTCCCCCGAGAGCGTGGAGCACCTGTGCGCCAAGTGTGACCAGTACGCCGCCCATTGGAAGGGCAAGGCCGACGAGCTCTGGCAGGCGGAATGCGCCCAGCGGCCCGAGCTGGCCGGCATTGCGGCCCGGGAGCGGAAAAGCACCAGGGGCAAGCAGTGAGGCAGGCGCGGCGGGGCGCTGACGCAAGCAACGGAAAGGGGGAGGGGCCGGCGCCCCTCCCCCTATATCATCCTCTTGTCAAAGCTGTCCTGCCGCTTCCGTGCAAAAGAGCGCACAACCGCTGGGTCAAAGCCAGCATATCCTCCTTCATGCCGCCGTCCAGCCAGTCCAGCAGCAGTCCCACCAGGGCACACTTATAAAATTCCGTTAGGTCAGCCAAGACCTCATCGGAAACATCGCGCATACTGGCAGCTGTGTTGGAAAAATAATCCCGTACAGCATGAAAGACGATCCGGTTGACATATTGCAGAAAAACGTCCTTTGAGACGTATCGGTATACATGGAGAACGGCGTTCTTGTTCCGCAGCCCATATTGAACCAGGGGCAGCAGACACTCGATGGGGTTGCCCGGGGTGAAATGATTTCTGATCAACTGCTCCGCTTCCTCCATCATCATTTCCTCAATCAGCGACGGGATGTCCTGGAAATGATAGTAGAATGTGTTCCGATTGATGTTGCAACAGCCGACGATATCTTTCACCGTGATTTTGCTGACGGGTTTTTCCTCCAATTGCTGTCTGAACGCTTGGATAATGGCATTTCGTGTCCCTTCCATATGGCCTCCTCTGTCATTGGTGAACATGAAGTGCGATACGATTGATGATTATTATACTGGCTTGTTAAAGAAAATGCAACCCCCCGACGGGTTCGGGGAACGGTAGGGACGCATAGCCGCGCAGCCCACAGCTTTTTGCACACGTATCATCCAAAGTAAAACCAAAACGGGGGATCTCGATGAAAACAGCGATTGTAACCGATACAAACAGCGGAATTTTTCAAGAACGGGGAAAACAGCTGGGAGTCCATGTGGTTCCCATGCCCGTTATTGTTGATGGTCGAACCTATTATGAGGGAGAAGATCTGTCTCCCTGCCGGTTCTGCAAGTTTCTCGCGGAGGGGCGTAACATATCCACCTCCCAGCCCTCTCCCGCATCTCTTCTGGAACTCTGGGATGCGGTGCTGGATCGGCACGATGAGCTGGTCTATATTCCCATGTCCAGCGGCCTGAGTTCCTCCTGTGAGGTGGCACGGGGGCTGGCGCAGGAATATGGGGGAAGAGTCCAGGTAATAGATAATCACCGCATTTCTCTCGCCCAAGAGAGCTCCGTTCTGGACGCGAAAGCCCTGGCGGACGCCGGATGCACCGCAGCGGAAATTAAGCGTGAACTGGAGGCGTCGGCCTGCGATATGCTCACCTTTGTCGGTGTGGAAACTCTTGAATATCTGAAACGCAGTTGCCGGGTAACCGCTGCTGGTGCGGCGCTGAGTACTATTTTGAACATCAGACCACTCTTAAAAATTGAGGAGGGGCGGTTGGATGCCTATGCCAAGGTGCGCGGGATAGTCGCCTGCCAAGAGCGGCTGGTTTCCGCCATTAAGGAGGGCATGGATTGGTTTACCTCTCGGGGCTGGACTTACCGGGTGGCTGCAGCGGACAGCTATAGCCGCCCCGAGGACAGGAGTAGGTGGCTGTCCCTGGTTTCCAGCCAGCTTGGGCTCAAGGAGATCGGCTACACCCCACTGACCTGCAGCATCGGCTGCCATGTAGGGGCAAACGCCTTTGGAATGGCCGTCAGCAGAAAGCTTGCATGAAAAGCTGCCCATTCCTCTGGAGTAAAATGCGGACACCAAAAAGAAAGAGGGACTACGATGAAAGCACGATGGAAACACTTCCATGCTTGGGCGATCACCATCAGTATCTGTATGCTTGTCCTCGGCATCGCGGCGGTGATTTGGCCGGAGATCTCGGCCGTTGCCGTCTGCTGTATTCTGGGTGTAATCTGCATTGGAAGCGGAGTATATGAAATTGTACGGTATTTTAACCTCGGACTTGCAGGGGTGTTCTTCCAGCATGATTTTGCGCTGGGCATTTTCAATGTCCTGGCTGGCATCCTGCTGCTGATCCATCCTCTTGGCGCGGCGACATTTTTGCCCGTTGCTGCTGGGATTTATATGATTATGGGCAGCGTTTTTGACATTCAGATGTCTGTAGAAATGCGAAGAATCGGCGTGGGGAATTGGGCATGGTCTATGGCGCTTGGTATTATAAACACTGTGTTTGCCTTTTTCTTGATCTTAAATCCGTTCCAAGGTGCTGCTGCGCTGATGATTTACATGGGCATTATGCTGATCATTGACAGCGTTCAAAATCTCCATATGATTCATTGCATTTCAAAGACGATTAAAGTACAGCGTGGCCCTGGCACAATGGATTCCTCCGATGTCATTGACGCTCTATGGGAACCTCTTGAATAAGAACAGAAAGTCATATGAGGACGCGGCAGGTTCTTACCAGCCGCGCCCTCGTCGATATCTCTGCAAAATTTCTTTATCCGGCCAGTATCGGCAATCCACAGGATGGCAGCTACTGAAAAAAACAAAAAATAAAGGAGGAACGTAGCATGATCGAGCTAAAAGCGGCGAAAAATCGCTAATTTTTACTGTTGCATAGTCATACCGGTGCTGATGCCGGAGAGTATATTAAAGATTTTGGATGCGTGAAGGGGTGTTTTGCGATGGGCGAAAAAATGGGGATCGTAGACGTGGGCGGCGGGATGCGGGGAATTTACGCCGCCGGGGTATTTGACTTCTGTTTGGATGCGGGCTTCCGCTTTGATTTGGGGATCGGCGTGTCGGCGGGGAGCGCTAACCTGGCCTCCTTTGCTGCGGGACAGGCTCGGCGTAACCGCCGCTTCTTTGAGGAGTACGCCCAGCGTAAACAGTACATGGGCTGGGGGAACTATCTTCGGAAGGGCTCCTTTCTGGATCTGGACTACATCTACGGCACCCTTAGCAATGCGGACGGCGAGGATCCGCTGAACTACCCCGCGATGATGGCCAGTCCCATGAAACTGCTGATGGTGGCGGCGGAGGCTGAGAGCGGCAGGCCAAGATATTTCAAGGGGACGGATCTCCACCAGGACAGCTACGAGGTGCTGAAAGCGTCTTGTGCCATCCCCGGTGTATGCAGGCCCCAGTTTGTGGACGGCGTACCTTACTACGACGGTGCGCTGGGCGATCCTGTTCCTATTGAAAAGGCGTTCGCGCTGGGCTGTGACCGGGTGATCCTCATTTTGACCCTTCCGGTGGACACGGTGCGCGACTCCCAAAAAGACAAGCAGCTGGCCGCCAGAATTCGGGGACAATATCCGCTGGCCGCCCAGAGCCTGGAACGCAGGGCCGGACAGTATAACGTGGGCATAGCCCAAGCCAAGGAGTACGCCCGGCAGGGCAAGCTCCTGATCGTGGCCCCGGACGACACCTGTGGCGTCACCACCCTAAAGCGGAAGCCGAAGAACATGGCCCGCCTCTATGAGAAGGGGTATCGGGACGGGGACAAAATAGCTGCCTTTCTCGGCGGATGAGGCTGACCGTGGCGTACAGGCTTTTAGGCAATTGGATTGCCTTGTTGAAGAAATTTCTGCATAAAGGTGATTCTATAAAATCAAAGCTATCCCCCAAATATCTGTATGCGTTCGGTATTATACTGGCTGCTGCATCGCTATCTACTTATCTTGCCACGAAACTTCTTGTGGAAGCGGCTGTTGACCAGGAAACACCCAAGGTGATGCAGAAGGCCGGATCGCTGATTTTCAGAACCCAGCATGAAAACGCTTTCCTGAGCGAACTGGACGCAGCATCAAAGCAAAAAGAGAGCGAGCATAACTGAGAATCAATGCGCCGTTGAAGACAATGGGAATCGACCATGTTCTAAACGGTGATTTCGCTATTTGAACTCCCGCATTCCCCACTTCACAAATATGATCGGCGAGGCGGCAGCTTATACTACTATGTTTCCGTCCAACTGATTGGGACGGTTCTGCCGCCTGTGTGCCGGCAACAGCAAACGGAAGAAGGTTTCCCTGCGATGGATATTCCCCTCCATCGCGTTGAGACGGTCCGCCGTTTCCAGGTGCCCAAACACACGGCTTACAGGGATCTGCGACGTAGTGCTCGACAGCATAAGACGGGAACGAAAAAGCGCCCCCGGAAAGAGGATGACCCGCCTCCTGCTAAAAGATCTTGCTCTAACGGACCTCCCAATGCCCGACCAACAGCCGGTCTTGTACTTCGGTATGAGACCGGCTGTTTTATTATTCCCCGCTGTCGCGGGCCTCCTCCACGTCTGACCTCTAACAATCAGACGAAGGAGGTTGTCCCATGAGACAGCAATATAAAAACCAAAGTAGGGACTGTGCCCTGCAGAACCGCTTTACAGGCTATTTCCAAGTTGCCTTGAAGCGCAAGAAGCGTGACTACATCCAGAAACAAAGGCGTAAAAGGGCCCATGAGCAGTTGACGGACTTTCAAGCCGTTGAATTCGCAGGCGGTTCCGATTGCGGCTTTGATGGAAGCAGCCAAGATTTCTGGAAGTTGGAAGACACCGCGTTGGCGCAGGCCCTGTCCAAACTGACAGTCCGGGAGCGCTTCATCCTGTTTGAGCGTGCGCTGAATGGAAGCGGATACGGTGAGCTCGCCGAAACCCTAGGCCTGCGGTATAGCGGGGCTGCCTCGGCCTACCACAATATTATAAAAAAACTGTGCAAGGAATTGCGCGGTGAGGGCAAATGAGTTTCGAGGAACTTCTAACCTTGGCCCAGTCCGGCAACGAGGCGGCATTGGAGGAGATCCTGATACGCTACAGGCCGCTACTGGTGAAAGAATCCATCAGCAACGGTTTTTTCGATGAGGATCTCTACCAGGAGTTGTGTATCACCTTGCTCGGCTGCATCCGAAATTTCCGCATCTAACGCAAACAGGGCGGGGTCTCACACTGTGAGACTCCGCCCTGACTTCCGTGTACTTATCAGAATCAGCAGAAGGGTTTCTTCATTCCAGCAGCCGGTCAATCTCCCGTTTCGCATAAATCACGCGGGCTACCGTTACCAGCTTCTTTCCCTCATCCACCCAATAGAACATGATGTAGTTCTGCACCAGCCGTTTTCGATACTCGTGCTTTAACGGCCTGATTGGAGTATAGGCGGGATTTGCGTAGGGGAACCCCGGTATGCTGTCCCCCGCCTGGATCAGCTCCATGGCCAGCCGCTCCGCAGCAGTTGGATTGCAAAGCTCCCGGCTGATATACCGCACAATGTCTACCATATCCTGACGGGCCGTAGGCAAATACTCCAGCTTATACAACCTGCTCCCCTCCAATAGCCGCCCGCATCGCTTGCAGGATCTCCTTTGAAGAGTACCGCTTGTCCGTCAGCTCTGCTTCCCGCTCCGCCGCCTGGAGCTTAAAATAAACTTCGCTCTCAAATTGCAGCGATTCAAAAGTCTCCATACTCATAACAACCATGTCCCCATACCCGTTTTTCGTCAGAAACACGGGCTGCGCGGTCTCATGAACCGTCTTTGAAATATCGGCAAAGTTGTTCCGCAGATCGGATACGGGCCGTATCAGTTTCATAGTATCACCTCCGATACCCATTTTAGCACAATTACGCTAAAATATCAATGCTCAACTCTTGATTTTCTGCACGGCATATTATCCCGCCAATTCAATGAGCCGAATAGCCGTCCATCCAAGCCACCAGCACATGCCGGGCCCGAACATCGTCAATGCCCAGTTCCGGGAACTCTCGCTGCAGATATGCCACAGCGCCAAACATATTTGTGGCGCCGGAGTCGCGCAAATCATCCAGGTAATCGAAGTACCTTTTCATATCCGGATCTGCCCCGTGAAGCATATTCCGGCACCTGTCCAGTTCATCCTTTTGGAAGGCCCCGCCAGTGGAATAGTTCCATTCCACGGTTCCGTCCCCATACTGCTGAAGGCCGTGAGCTATAATGCTCCAACCGTCGCTCATGCGGATCATGCGCGCCTGGTGTTCTCCTAACTCCACAGCCCTTTGTGCGGCATCTTCATTGGGATAGGCCGCATTGGAGAGACAGCAGTATTCCCAGCCATTCCGGTTTTTATAAACCTGTCCAACAACAGGCATGATGTATTTTCCTCGCATTTTGTAGTTCCTCCTTCTGTGATTTCACAGGATGTCAGATATCTTCGCCCCAAGGGTCATCCTCTGAGGTTTCCTCGGACGGCGAGACTTGATTTTCTTTGTCCTTTGCCGCGGCCTTCCTGGCCTTGGCCTCCGCAGCCTGCTGGGCTTTGAGAAGGCCCATGGCCATGGCCTCGCCGCCCGTATCTTCCTCACGATGCTTTTTCCCCTTTTTCTTTTCGCACTGTTCCATAGCGGCATCATAGTCATAGCCGATCCCCGCCTGGAACTTGTCCGCAATCTCGCGCAGTTTCTCTGCGTGGAACTCATATTTTATACGGTGGAATCCATGCAGATCCCAGGTGTCGCAAACCATGGTCAGAAATCTCGAGTAATCCCGCAGAGCGTTCACTGTTTTGCAGATATCACCATAACAGGTTCTGATCTCATGATCGCCCTTAATGTCAAACACACTCAGGATGACCTCCGTCCCCATGAACTCCAAGTCTACCGGCCGGGAAACCACCGGCTCATATTCCTCACGGGGCAGATTCGGCCTTTCAGCTGCGTTATTCTCATCCATAGAATTGCACCTTCCTTTCTGCAGCGCCGGGGACTATGGGAGCTGACCCATAAACCCCGGCGCTGTATGCCAGTTACTGCTCAGAAGCGGGGAACGGGTTCCCGTCCTGCACATCGTAATGCTGGTCAAACACCTTATTGTAGTCCAGCACAGTGTTGTGCCGGTGCCAGTTGATGATTTTGTACTTGACCAGGTTTCCTCGGCCCAGCAGGGAGTATTGGATGAGGTGGCGATCCTGCATCGCGTCCAGCACCTCCAGCGTCCGGCGGCGGGAGCGCAGCCGCAGGGCGGTGGTGAGTTCCCCCATCCGGCAGATCCACTCGCCGGGGTAGATGGTGTAGGTCAGACCGTCGAGGCGCAGGTACGAGGTGCGGAAGTTGGCATAGGAGCAAAGGATGGAAAAACAAAAAAGACCGGGGCGTCCATTAGTGCGGACGCCCCGGTCGGCGATCAAGGTTTGAAGAAATTCTCGGTAGATACGGCAGCGTGGGTAGGACACCAGCTGTCTGATTTCAAGCTGATATTCTGGCATACATAATCTCCTTGCAGTCTTATATTCAATGTTACAAAAGCGAACTTTTTGCGGTAAAATAGACATAATGTTATAGCCTGCTTTTTGCTAATTTTCTGCTAATTTGCGATCTTGCTAATTTCTTGCTAATTCCTGAAAATGGGAAAGTGCGCGCTGTTGTTCCGTCAAATTATACGGAACAAGCAGAATATTCTATTCCGGCAATTAGCATTTTTGCACAGCAAAATGTGTAAGGATACTGCGGGACACGGCAATTCACGGCAGCAGGTTCACTCCTAAGCGGAAGGCCGCTGGTTCGAATCCAGTTCGGGGTGCCAGCTCAGAAATTCCCACCACCGCTCCGTTTCCGCCTGCGGCGAAAACTGCGCTCTGGTGGGAATTTCTTCGCTTCCATCTGCGACCCACTCCGTTGGGCTCGCAGATGGGCCGCCCTGCGGGCGGGGAAGGGCAAGGGCCTTTCCGCTCCGTTTCCGCCTGCGGCGAAAACTGCGCTCTGGTGGGAATTTCTTCGCTTCCATCTGCGACCCGCTCCGCTGGGCTCACAGATGGGCCGCCCTGCGGGCGGGGAAGGGCATTGCGCCTTGGCTTCGCCTGCGGTGTGCCCTTGTGGGAAGTCGCTCCATTTTGGCTTGGGACAAGGAGAGCGGTGCCTTCGGCCCTTGTCTCGCCTGGAAAGGTGTAGTATAATGACCCTATCAAGTCGGAAGGGGGAAAGCCCATGGACAAATACGAGGCCCTGAAGCGGTATTTCGGCCACGGCCAGTTCCGCCCCGGGCAGGAGGCGCTGGTGGACGCCCTGCTGGCCGGACGGGATGTGCTGGGGGTCATGCCCACCGGGGCGGGCAAGTCTGTGTGCTACCAGCTCCCCGCCCTGCTGCTGCCGGGGCTGACGCTGGTGATCTCCCCCCTGATCTCCCTGATGAAGGATCAGGTGGCCGCCCTGGAGCAGGCGGGCATACCCGCCGCCTTTCTCAACTCCACCCTCTCCCAGGAGGAGTACCGGGACGTTTTGCGGCGGGCCCGTACAGGGGCGTGCAGGCTGCTGTATGTGGCGCCGGAGCGGCTCACCGCCCCCGCCTTCCTCGCCCTGGCCCGGGAGACGAACATACCCCTTCTGGCGGTGGACGAGGCCCACTGCGTCTCCCAGTGGGGGCAGGACTTCCGGCCCAGCTATCTGAACATACCGGAGTTTCTGGAGCAGCTCCCCCGCCGCCCCGCGGTGGGGGCCTTTACCGCCACCGCCACCGATCAGGTGAAGGCGGACATCTGTCGGCTGCTCCCCCTGAGAGATCCCCTGTCCCTCACCACCGGCTTTGACCGGCCCAACCTGTTTTTTGAGACCGTCCGCCCCCGGAGCAAGGAGGCGTACTTAAAGCAGTTCATCGCCCAGCGCCCCAACCAGAGCGGCATCGTCTACTGCGCCACCCGGAAGACGGTGGAGTCCGTCTGCGCCGCCCTGACGGCGGAGGGGGTGGCCGCCACCCGCTACCACGCCGGGCTGTCCGACAGCGAGCGGCGGCAGAACCAGGAGGACTTCGTCTACGACCGGGCCCGGGTGATGGTGGCCACCAACGCCTTCGGCATGGGCATCGACAAATCCAACGTGGGCTATGTGGTGCACTACAATATGCCCAAGGACGTGGAGAGCTACTACCAGGAGGCAGGCCGGGCGGGACGGGACGGGGCCTACGCCCACTGCGCCCTGCTGTTCTCAGAGCAGGACATCCGCACCGCCAGGTTCCTCATCAACAACACCGCGGAAAACGAGGCGCTGGAACCAGAGGAGCGGGAGCGGCTTCGCCTGCAGGATCTCCGGCGGCTGGAGCGGATGACCGCCTACTGCAAGACCAGCGGCTGTCTGCGGGCCTGTCTGCTGCGGTACTTTGGGGAGGAGGCCCCGGATGCCTGCGGCAAATGCTCCAACTGCGCGGGAGATCTGGAGCGGCGGGACGTCACCGTGGAGGCCCAGAAGATCCTGTCCGCCGTCACCCGGGTGGAGCGGCAGTACCGCTCCGGGCTGGGGGCGGCCCTGATCATCCAGCTTCTTCGGGGCAGCCGGGAGCAGCGGGTGCTCCAGCTGGAGCTGGACAAGCTGCCCACCTACGGGATCATGAAGGACGTGGATCGGGCCCAGCTCCACGCCTACATCGACAGCCTCATGGAACAGGGCTATCTCTTTTCAGACGGCACGGACTACCCCGTCCTCCGCACCACCCCCCGGGCCCGTCAGGTGCTGTTCCACGGGGAGCGGGTGACCTTCGTGGGCCCCAGGGCCCGGCCGGAGGAGCGCCGCCCCCGCCCGGAGGCCGCCCCCCTCCCCGCCTCGGCGGATCCGGAGCTGCTGGAGGCGCTGCGGGCCCTACGCACTCGTCTGGCCGCGGCGGGGGGCGTGCCCGCCTATGTGGTGTTCTCCAATGCCGCCCTGCTGGACATGGCCGCCCGGCAGCCCGCCACCCCGGAGGAGTTTTTGGAGGTGTCCGGCGTGGGGTCGGTGAAGGCCCAGCGGTACGGGGCGGCCTTTTTAGAGGCCATCGCCCGGTGGCGGGCCGCTCGGGGGGACGCCCTCCCCTCCCCCGACGCGCCCCCGCCGGATCCGGGAGGCTGAGGAGCCCCCCACGATTCACCCCCCATGATCCACGGGATTGGCGGTGGCCAAAGACAAATCCCCGTCTCCGGCACAGCGGCCGGAGACGGGGATTTTCTTGTCTGATTCAGAGGGCGGATCCTTCCCGCTGCCACCGCTCCAGCTCCTCCGGGGTAGCCAGCACCGTGTGGGTGCCTCCCACGCAGTGCTCCACGCCCTTCTCGTAGTCCACGCCGGCGGCGTTCTTGTCGTAGGCCACCGATTTACGCCGCTTCTCCACCTCGGGATTGGGGTGGGGAACGGCGGACAGCAGGCTGCGGGTGTAGGGGTGGATGGGGTTGGAGAAGATCTCCTCCGTGGTGCCCGTCTCCACCAGATAGCCCAGGTGGAGCACCCCGATGCGGTCGGAGATGTACTTCACCATGCTGAGGTCGTGGGCGATGAACAGGTAGGCGCACCTGGTTTCCTCCTGGATGTCCTTCATCAGGTTGACCACCTGGGCCTGGATGGACACGTCCAGGGCGGAGATGCACTCGTCGGCGATGATGAGCTTGGGGTTCATGATGAGGGCCCGGGCGATGCCCACCCGCTGGCGCTGGCCGCCGGAGAACTGGTGGGGGTAGCGCTCGGCGTGGGCGGGGGACAGCCCCACCTTTTTCAGCATGGCCCCCACCGCCTCCCGGCGCTCCCCGGCGCTCTGGCAGCGCTTGTGTATGTCCAGCCCCTCGCCGATGATGTCCCCCACCTTCTTCCGGGGGTTCAGGGAGGACATGGGATCCTGGAAGATCATCTGCATATCCCGGCGGAGCATGGCCCGGGTGTCCTTGTCCAGGGAGCCGGAGATCTCCTTCCCCTCAAAGGTGATGGAGCCCGCCGTGGGGTCATAAAGGCGGATGACGCTGCGGCCGATGGTGGTTTTGCCGGAGCCGGACTCCCCCACCAGGCCGTAGGTCTCGCCGGGGTAGATCTCAAAGGACACCCCGTTCACCGCCTTGACGGAGAACTTCCGGGAGACGGGGAAATGCTGCTTCAGCCCGTCTACCTTCAATAACGCTTCGCTCATAGGTACTTCTCCGCCTCCTTTCTGGCCCGTTCCAGCCGGGCCTTCAGCCCCTCGGGCAGCTCCACCTTGGGCGCGTCCGGATGGAGCAGCCAGGTGGCGGCGTAGTGGGTGTCGGAAATTTTGAACAGCGGCGGCGCCTCCTTCTCGTCAATCCGCATGGCGAAGGCGTTGCGGGGGGTAAAGGCGTCGCCCTGGGGCTCGTGGAGCAGGTTGGGAGGGCTGCCGGGGATGGAGTAGAGCCGGTCGTCGTCGGTGTCCAGGTCGGGCATGGCGGACAGCAGGCCCCAGGTGTAGGGGTGGGCGGGCTCGTAGAAGATCTCGTCCACCTTGCCCACCTCCACGATCTTGCCGGCGTACATCACGTTGACGTAGTCGGCCACCTTGGCCACCACGCCCAGGTCGTGGGTGATGTAGATGACGGACAGGCCCAGCCGATCCTGCACCTCCTTGATGAGCTCCAGGATCTTGGCCTGGATGGTCACGTCCAGGGCGGTGGTGGGCTCGTCGCAGATGAGGATGTCCGGGCTGCCGGACAGGGCGATGGCGATCACCACCCGCTGGCGCATTCCGCCGGACAGCTGGTGGGGGTAGTGCTTCATCCGCTTCTCCGCGTCGGTGATGCCCACCAGCTCCAGCAGCTCCACCGAGCGCTTCCAGGCGTCCGCCTTGGACATACCCCGGTAGAGGATCATGCTCTCCATGATCTGCTTGCCGATCTGCATGGTGGGATCCAGGGAGGTCATGGGATCCTGGAACACCATGGCGATGCGGTTGCCGTTGATAGTCTTTCTCAGCTGCTTCTTGGGCAGCTGCAGCAGATCCACGGTCTGCTCAGGCTCCAGCCCCTCGGCATAGGTGTACAGCACCTGGCCGCTGTTGATGGTGGCGTTGCTGTCCAGCAGGCCGCAGGCGGCCTTCATGGTCACCGACTTGCCGGAGCCGGACTCGCCCACGATGGCCACCGTCTCGCCCTTTTTCAGCAGCAGGTTGACTCCCCGGATGGCGTGGATGACGCCGGCATTGGTGCGGAAGGAGATGTCCAGATCCTGGATCTCCAGTATCGTTTTATCTGCCATGGTTCTCCCCTCCTTACATGTCTTCCAGCTTGGGGGCCAGGGCCTCCCGGAAACCATCGCCGATGAAGTTGAAGCCCAGCATCAGCAGGGCCAGCACGAGTATGGGAGGCATGATCTGATAGGGCAGGGTGGTGATGTTGTTGAAGCCCGCCTCGATGAGGGAGCCGATGGAGCACTCGGGCAGCACGATGCCCACGCCCACGAAGCTGAGGAACGCCTCGGTGAAGATGGCGGTGGGGATGGAAAACATCATCTGGGTGATGATGGGGCCGATGGTGTTGGGCAGGATCTGGCGGAAAATGATGTGGAAGCTGCCCGCCCCCAGGGTGCGGCTGGCCAGCACGTACTCCTGCTCCTTGAGCTTGAGCATCTCGGCCCGGCTGATCTTGCTCATGCCGATCCACTCGGTGAGGAGCAATGCCACGATCACCAGGAACATCCCCTTGGGCATGAAGATAGCCAGCACGGACACGATCACCAGCCGGGGTACGGAGTTGGAGATCTCCACAATCCGCTGCATGATGTTGTCCACCATGCCGCCGAAGAAGCCGGAGATCAGGCCGTAGCTCATGCCGATGATCATGTCGATGACGATGGTGACAAAGGCGATGATGAGGGAGATGCGGGCGCCGTCCCAGGTGCGGGTCCACAGATCCCGGCCCACGTCGTCGGTGCCGAACAGGAAGGTGTGATCCGTAAACAGCTCGGCGTTCCTGCCGCTGCCCTGGAGGACGCCGGAGATCTGGGGCCCGATGCCCTGGGCCACGATCTGCTTGCCCTCGGCGCTGGTGACGGAGATGATGTCCTTATAGCCATAGGAATTCATCATGGGGCCGAAGATGGCAAAAAACATGATGAGCGCCACGATGACAAGCCCTGTCACCGCCCGCCTGTTCCGGAAGAAGCTGATGGCCACGCCCTTCCAGTAGCCCTGGGAGGCGAAGTTCTGGTCGGTGGTGATATCCCGCTGGGGGAGGAACTGAAAGTCCTCCTTGACGGGCACATACGGCGTGTTGTTCATGATCCACCCTCCTTTGCGGAAACCCGGATGCGGGGATCCAGCAGGCCGTAGAGCAGGTCTACCACCAGCATGATCCCGATGTACAGCGCGGAGTAGAGGATGCCCAGGGCCAGCACGTAGTTGTAGTCCACGCCCTCGCCGGCGATGGCGTCCACCATCAGCTTGCCGATGCCGTTGATGCCGTAGATCTTCTCCACCACCAGGGCTCCGGTGAGCAGATCCACAATCAACGGGGCCAGCACCGTCACGATGGGCACCAGGGCGTTGCGAAGCACATGGCGGCGCACCAGGGCGGAGCCGTACAGCCCCTTGCTCTCCGCCAGCCGGACGTAATCGCTGTCCATCACCTCCACCATCTCGTTGCGGGTGAACCGGGCCACCGTGGACATGGTGAACAGGCTCAGGGACAGGGAGGGGAGCACGGAGGAGAACAGGAACCGGCTGGGGTCAAAGAAGTAGGGGAAGAAGGGGATCCGGAAGGAGAAGAAGTACTGCAGGAAGATCAGGAACACATAGGACGGCACGCACACGCCGATGATGGAGAACACGGTGCAGAAGTGATCCAGGAACCTTCCCCGGTTCAGAGCCGCCACAATGCCCAGCAGCAGCCCCACCGCCGTGCCGATGAGGATGGCGATGCCGCCGATGCGGAAGGAGTTGGAGATGGCGGTGGACAGCACCGTCTTGATGGGCGCGCCGTTGTAGAGGGAGGTGCCCTTGCCGAAGTCCCCCCGCAGAAGGTTGGACAGATACCGCCCGAACTGGATCAGGATGGGGTCGTCCAGCCCCATCTCCGCCCGTTTGGCCGCGATGGCCTCCGCGCTCATCCGCTCTGAGGGGAAGGGGTTGCCGGGCATGATCCGCACCAGCACAAAGAGCAGGAACACGATGAGAAACAGGGTGAGCAGGGCCAGCCCCACCCGTTTCAAGGTATATTTCACCATAAGCATTACCCCACATAACTCTAAGTATGGTCTGTGTCTGCCGCCGTAAAAATCACAGTAGGGGAGGGGCTTGCCCCTCCCTGCCCGGCGAGGAGCGCAGAACCTCCCGGGCGGGCCAAGGCCCTCCCCTACGGCAATTCTGACCGGCCGCGGCGAAAAGAGCGGGGAGCGGCTCTCAGAAAGGGCCGCTCCCCACAAATACAACCTGTTTTGTGTCAGCCCAGGGTGACGGACTTATAAACCCGGTTCAGGGCGACGGGGTGGAACTCGATGCCGGACACGCCGTCAGCGATGAGGTTGGCATTGGACTTGGTGTACAGGGGGGCGATGACGGCCTCCTTCATCACCAGCTCCTCGCCCTCGTACAGGGCGGCCCAGCGGGCGTCGTAGTCGGAGACGTAGGCGCCGGTGGTGCAGTCCTTGATGATCTGGTCATAGTCGGCGTTGCTCCAGAAGCCGTAGTTGTTGGCGTTGTTGGTCACCCACATGCCCATGTAGGTCATGGGGTCGGCGTAGTCGGGGCCCCAGCGGGTCAGCGCCACGTCGTAGTTGTCGTTCTGCATCTTGTCCAGACGCTCGGCCTTGGTCATGGGCTGGAGGTTCAGGGTCAC
>ERZ808037.798-NODE-798-length-25390-cov-9.698139_pt1 | contig 25390 bp, 21 predicted proteins | sample MGYA00380190_ERZ808037 | MGnify/ENA primary metagenome ERZ808037 (study PRJEB31490, sample SAMN06133399) | mouse gut metagenome | isolation source: J9 | host: mice | place: China: Chengdu | collected 2015-05 ... | reverse complement strand
AGAATATCCTTGCGGTCGGGCTTGACCGTCTAGCTGTAGGAATCCCCTCGGTTTAGCGAGGGGAGGAAGTCAAAGTAGATTAAACATTATCATCGAAACATTAAATGGATTTACGGTTTAAATAATCCCTAGTACATTGATTGCTGTATTTAAAATACTGTCAGTGTATTAGGGAGAGTAATAAAGGGATTTTTATGACGCAAGTTGCCTACATTTATGATGCCATCCGTACGCCTCGTGGCAGGGGTAAAAAGGATGGCTCACTTCACCAAGCCAGCCCAATTTGGCTGGTCCGCACCTTATTAAAAGAAATGCAGCAACGCCACAATCTAGATACCAGCTTGGTAGATGATGTGGTGCTTGGCTGTGTCACACCTGTGGGTGAACAAGGCTCGGACATTGCGCGTATTGCGGTCATTGATGCTGGCTGGCATCAAAGTGTGGCGGGCGTGACCTTATCTCGTTTTTGTGCCTCTGGTCTTGAGTCAATCAACTTAGCAGCGACCAAAGTCATGTCAGGCATGGAAGATATGGTGGTGGCAGGCGGTGTGGAGTCGATGAGCCGCGTAGCTATGGGCTCAGATGGTGGTGCTTGGTATATGGATCCTAGAGTTAATGATGTCACTCAATATGTACCTCAAGGTATTGGTGCAGATACCATTGCGACACTGCGAGGTTTTAGCCGAGCAGATGTGGATGCTTTTGCGGCTGAATCTCATAGACGAGCGGCCAATGCGTGGGAGAAGGGATATTACGATAACTCGGTTGTGCCTGTGACCGACTTAAATGGCATGCTGTTGCTCGATAAAGACGAAACCATTCGCCCCAATACCTCTGTTGAAACCTTAGCAAAATTAAATCCCTCATTTGCCAAGCTGGGCGCTATGGGCTTTGATAGCGTTATTTTGGATAAATACACCACCATCGAGCGTGTTAACCATGTGCATCATGCCGGCAACTCATCAGGTATTGTGGATGGTTCAGCGCTGTGTCTGGTGGGTAATAAATCAGCTGGTGAGAAAGCCGGTTTAAAACCTCGGGCTAAGATTACCATGGCTTCTGTGATAGGTTCAGAGCCGACAATTATGCTAACAGGTCCAACACCTGCCTGCCAAAAGGCGCTTGCTAAGGCAGGCATGACTCCAGACGATATTGACCTATGGGAGATTAACGAGGCCTTTGCGTCTATTCCGATGAATACCGCTGCCGATTTAAACGTTGATTTGGATAAAGTAAACGTCAATGGCGGCGCCATTGCAATGGGACATCCACTGGGTGCAACCGGTGCCATGCTATTAACTACCGTACTAGATGAGCTTGAGCGTCGTGACTTAAATACAGCGATGATTACGCTTTGTGTTGGTGGTGGTATGGGTATTGCGACCATTATCGAGCGTGTTTAATGGCCATTATTGAACGCTTTCAACTGCAATAGTCAGCCACTAGCTAATCACTCTCATTTTTCTTAAATGTGATGAGATAGCACAAGATACGGATAACAGTAAAAATATAGGGATATACCATGAGCACAAGTAGCACAATGGCTATTAATAAATTATCAGATTTTTCAGCCCCTCATTTTTCAACTGAGTTAGACGACGGTATTGTCACCGTTACTATTGATCAGACCGACCGAAAAATGAACGTCATTGGTGATGGCTTTAATGAAGCCTTTGCTGCCTTAACCGATGCCTTTATTACCGATGAAGAAGCCAAAGGCTTAATCTTAACCTCAGGCAAGTCCACTTTTGTGGTGGGTGCCGATATTGATAGATTGTCAGAGGTGGAAACCGCAGAGCAGGCATTTGATTTGGTAGAGGATTTAAAGCACAGTCTGCGCAAATTAGAAACAGCAAACAAACCAGTTGTGGCCGCCATAACCGGTACCGCATTAGGCGGCGGGTTAGAGCTTGCGTTAGCCTGTCATCATCGTATTGCTATCGATTCATCCAAAACGCAGCTTGGACTGCCCGAAGTTAAGCTTGGCCTTTTGCCAGGGGGTGGCGGTACCCAAAGATTACCGCGTCTTATCGGTATTCAAAAAGCCGTCGAGCTAATGACTCAAGGCAAAGCACTGCGTCCGAAGCAAGCATTAGAAGCCGGTCTAATTGATGCCCTAGCAACAGACAAAGCTGATTTAATTGACCAAGCCAAGCAGTGGATTAAAGACCATCCTGAGGCTCGCCAGCCATGGGACAATAAAGGCTTTAAAATCCCTGGTGGTAACAGCACTCATCCAAAGTCGGTGCAAGTATTGTCTGTAGCGCCTGCCATGGCCAATCAAAAATCCCATGGCAATTATCCTGCAGTCACTCATATCTTATCGAGCGTGTTTGAAGGATGTCTGACTGATATTAATAATGGTCTTGAGATTGAATCGCGTTATTTTGCAGCGTGTGTATTGTCACCTGAATCCAAAAATATGATTAATACCTTATGGACTCAGCTCAATAGTATTAAAAAGGGACAATCTCGACCTGCAGGTTTTGAGCGCAATAAGATCTCTAAAGTAGGGATACTCGGTGCTGGCATGATGGGCGCAGGCATTGCATACGTCGCTGCTAAGGCTGGCATTGAGGTGGTGCTATTAGACAGCAGCTTGGAGAATGCTGAAAAAGGAAAAGGTTACTCAACTAAGCTGTTAGATAAAGCCATTAGTCGTGGCCGCTCAGCAGACGCTAAAAAACAAGCTTTATTAGCGCTTATTCAACCAACCACCAGTTATGAGGATCTTAAAGACTGCGAGCTGGTTATAGAAGCAGTATTTGAAGACATTAAAGTAAAAGCTGAGTGTACTGCTCAAGCTGAGGCAGTGATTGCTGATTCCGCTTTATATGCATCAAATACCTCAACATTACCTATTACTAGCTTAGCAAAGGCCAGTAAGCGACCCAATCAATTTATCGGATTACACTTTTTCTCACCTGTCGATAAGATGCCATTGGTAGAAATCATCGTCGGCGAGCAAACAGATGAGGCTACATTGGCTAAAGCCTTTGATTTTGTCACCCAAATTGGGAAAACACCCATAGTGGTTAATGACAGTCGCGGATTTTATACCTCTCGTGTCTTTGGCACCTATGTCTCAGAGGGCATCGCCATGCTCAGCGAGGGCGTGCATCCTCGCAGTATTGAAGTGGCAGGCTTAAAAGCGGGTATGCCTATGCCGCCTTTGGCACTACAAGATGAGGTTTCTTTAAATTTATCATTAAAGGTTAGAGAGCAAGCACAACAGGCATTAGAAGCAGAAGGAAAATCCTTAAATGAGCATCCTGCACATGCTGTGATTAAAAAGATGGTCAATGAGTTTGGTCGTGAAGGAAAAAAAACAAGTAAAGGGTTTTATGACTATCTTGAAGGCAGTGACAAGCACTTATGGCCTGAGCTAACCACCCATTATCCTGTTAGTGACAATCAACCTGAGCAACAAGAGCTGATAGATCGCCTGCTATATATTCAAGCCAATGAATCTGCAAAATGCTATGAAGAAAACGTGGTACGTTCGGTAGCTGATGCCAATGTGGGTTCACTGTTTGGTTGGGGGTTTGCGCCAAATCATGGTGGCACGCTGCAATTTATTAATTCAGTCGGTGTTGAGCATTTTGTTCAGCACTCTCGAGAGCTTGCGGAAGCTTATGGTGAACGATTTGCACCTGCCAAGATTTTAGTCGATATGGCAGAGTCTGGTAAAACTTTTGGTGATGTAGTTGGTGGTGGAGAGAGTCATGACTAATACATTGTTAACTCAAATGGCTGACTGCTTAACTGATATTAAAGTGGTTGATTTAACCCGTAATCTACCTGGACCTTTTGCTACTCGACTGCTGGCTGACTTGGGCGCAGATATTATCAAAATTGAGCCACTACAAGGCGATCCGGCTCGTGCGTTTGGCGATATATTCGACTCTCTGAACCATGGCAAACAGTGCATAAAGGTCGACTTTCGTAGTCGGGAGGGCATCGAGTTGATTAAACAACATCTCAAAGACGCCGATGTCATGCTGGATAGCTTTCGACCCGGTGTGCTCGATGCGATTGGGCTAGGGAGTGATGTTTTGCAAGCGCTGAACCCTAAATTGGTTATGGTCTCAATTACCGGTTACGGCTTCGCGGATGGAGAGCATATAACTCATGACTGGACTCAAAAAGCAGGGCATGACATTAACTTTATGGCGATGAGCGGTGTGCTTGACCAACTAAAGACCGCAGAGGGCGGACAGGCTATGCCCAACGTACAGTTTGCTGATTTGGCAGGTGGTAGTGATACCGCGATTATTGCACTACTCGCTGCTGTGCTGTCTGCCAAAGCAACCGGTAAGGGCCGACATATCAATGTCAGTATGACGCACAGCTTGTATCATCACTTGGTTATGCCTAAAGCCACTGGCAAGCTCATTGAGCAAATGACCGGTGAAACCCCAAAGCCGCAGCATGACTTTTTAGGCGGTGTACTGCCATGTTACCGGTTATACAAAACGTCAGATAATCGCTATATGGCTGTCGGCTCACTTGAGCTTAAGTTTTGGCAAGAGCTCTGTGAAGCACTGGAGTTGCCAGATTTAAAAAATACCCATTGGCAACGGGGGGTGTTACCGAATATGCCAGACAGCCGTGCAGCGATGAAAACAGTGGCTGAAAAATTTGCAAGCCAGCCCTTATCGCATTGGCAACAAGTGTTTAATGATACGGATGTGTGTGTCACCCCTGTATTGACGTTAGCTGAGGCTGAGGCGCATCCTTTGTTTGCACATCAAGATGAGTATAAAGCGACGGCAGGCTGGCAGGTGGTGAGTTAAACCGTTATTATTGCAATTTACCCGCTATTGTGATGGGTTGATGTATCAAAGGTCTATAAAATAGTAACAGAGACTGTAAATCATTTAAAGCTTGTGGTTTACTAGCCTTCTGTTTACTATGAGATATACCGCTAGTCTAATCAGAAGACTAGGTGAATGATTTATAAATATAAATCAGATCATTCTTCACGGACGAAGAATTATAAAACTATGGAAGGTTATTATGAATAAGTTTTGGACTCAGTAATAAGTTTATAACCAACATGGGTGTGTCCTACACCTATCAAGATATCGATAAAATCTCAACTTCTATCGCTGCCTGGATCCAGAGCCTTGGTTTACCCAAAGGATCTAGTGTTGGGGTAATGATGCCTAACGTTAACCAGTATCTGCCAATCATTATTGGGGCTTTAAGAGCAGGAATGGTGCTGACGTTGGTAAACCCCTTATATACTGCCCGCGAACTTAAGCACCAATTGAATGATTCTGACGCAAAATTATTGTTCATCTTAGAGCCCTTTGCTCATACCTTAGATTCGATCATCGATAAAACACCGGTTGAAACCGTGGTGGTTAGTGCCATCGGGGATATGTTGGGTAGCCCAAAGGGTACTATTGTTAATCTGGCAGCAAAATATATCAAAAAAGCGGTCCCTAATTACGATATTTCAAACTGCTCTAAATGCACAGAAGTAAGTTTTAAACAGGTATTAAAAAAAGGGGGTAAGCTAAAATATACCTCAGTTGATGTTAAGCCTGATGATCTGGCTATGATTCAGTATACCGGGGGAACTACAGGGGTCGCTAAAGGAATTTTGATCAGTCACCATAACGTGGTCTATGGCACCAAGCAATATGATGAATGGTTTAAGCCATTGAATTATGATATCAATAAAGACGGTCAGTTAACCTCAGTTATCGCATTGCCGCTGTATCATATCTTTGCGTTTATTATCTCCTTACTCGGTTTTCGCACCGGTCAGCATTTACTACTCGTCACTAATCCTCGTGATATTAATGGGTTTGTCAAACTGCTACAAAAAGAAGAGTTTCACCTTTTGCCTGCGGTAAACACCTTGTTCCAAGCCTTACTGAATCACAAAGACTTTAGTAAAATCGATTTTTCAAACCTTAAATTATCGTTAGCCGGGGGCATGGCAGCTACCCCAGAAATGGCCCGTAGATGGTTAGACACTACTGGGGTTCCGATTATTGAAGGGTGGGGGATGTCTGAAACTCTAGGGGTGGGTACTGCTAACCCGTTAACTAATACCGAATTTACCGGTACTATTGGTATGCCCGTCCCTGGCGTCGATATCAAAGTCTTAGATAATGAAGGTAACGAGTTGGGTACGAATCAAGAGGGTGAAATTTGTATTAAAGGGATGAATGTTATTTCAGGGTATCACAACTTGGATAACAGCAATTTCTTTACTGAAGATGGCTATCTGATGACCGGAGATGTAGGTACTATGTTGACAAACACCGGTTTTACCAGTGACTTTAGAATGTATGCAGATGTATTACGCAGTAAATTAAGTTTGCAAGATACTAAATACGATAGGATAAGTTAGCCTCAACATACACTCTAAATAAAACAATACAATTAACTGGGTCTAATACGTCACTTGGAATAAGTTAGTTTACAAAACTAAGGCTGATATATTTTGTCAGCATCAAGTTTTGGTGACCAAGGTAATCCTGAGTTTTGCCAGCCATTTATAATACGAAAACCTTTTCGCTCTCCCTCTTTAATGGCACTACCTTGAAAACCATGATCAACATATTTGACATTACTAAAGCCATTAGATAATAAATAATCAGCACTAGGTTTACCACGGGCAGAGCCTGAGCGACACATGGTGATTACTAAAGCGTCTTTTGTTAGCCCTTTATCTTGTAAGGCTTTTTCGATTTGGTTAGAAAATTTAGGGTTATCTTTCATCGCAAATACGCCTTGTTGTTGGCGATAGTCGTGTCTGTCAACGACTTTAAAGGGAATATTAATATCTACTGCATTCGTCCCTCCAATAAACATTATTTCGATAGGGTCTCTGACATCCACAAACAATACTTGTTCCGGCTGAGTCTGCACTAAATTCCAGACTTGATGTGGGGTTACCGACAGTGCCTCTTCAGCGTTTAACGCCTCTTCAGCATTGGCATTGGTAGACACAGCTCCCAGAGTTACTAATGTGGATAAAGCAAGGGCCTTGGCTTTCATAACTATCCTTAAATTTAAAGATGATAGATAAACTAAGGCGTACTGACTTAGCAGAACGCCTTAGTTCGATAAGTATTGGCTTTAATCAATCAATGATTATGCCTATTGGAGATATATTTAATATAGCATATTAATATATAATTTTATAATATATAATAAAATATAGCATTTAGTTATTCTAATTGTTGTTACTTTTATATTCTTATTAATCTATCTAATGGACTTAGAAAATATAACTTCAGGCTTAGCCCTAAATTAATAGGCCTCTTTTAAGGCCGATACCTTATACACGGAGATATTGTATGAAAAAATTACTCGTTACAGCCGTAACTCTTGCAGCCACATTTATTACTGGCAGCGCATTGGCCACTGAAAAACAGGCTATACAAGAAAAGACGGCCACATCGCCTTTATTGGTTATGGTTACCTCTGATGATGCTCAGGTTCAATTAATGTCTATGGTGCTTACCATGCAGTCAGCACAACAAGGAGCAAAGACACAGGTACTACTTTGTGGACCTGCTGGCGATATGGCATTACGCGACGCACCGCAGAGTGTTACCTCTAGCCAGCCACCAAAAGGATTAAGCGCCCAGGGGCTTATGCAGGCAGTTATGCAAAAAACCAATACTAAGGTTGAGGTATGTGCGGTATACCTCCCTGGTAAAGGACTTGATAGAGACGCCTTAATAGAGGGAGTAGGCGTGGCAGATCCAGCCGATATTGCTAAATTAATGATTGATAAAGAGACGAATATAGTCAGTTTTTAACGCTATATTTACTAAATAATTAGTAGCTAAAGAGCTGATTGGCTTTAATCTTTCATTGAAAAGGACAAAAAATTAATTCTTATGTCCTTGCTTTGAATAAATCTATTTTAGTAATCTATTCTGAATAGTAGGGTAGGGCATAGGAGAACATTATGAAAAGACGTTTCAGTAATTCCAAAATCTCAAAATCGTTTAATCGTCGTCAATTTATTAGTACAGGTGTTGCTACAGGCGTGGCGCTAAGCAGCACAGCATTGACGGGTTGCCTCTCATCACCCATGGCTGAAGAAACGGTCAATATAGTCATTGTGGGGGCTGGTGTTGCTGGGCTTGCCGTTGCCAATCGACTGAGAAAGCAACTTCCTAATGCTACGTTGACTATCTTAGACCGTCGCCAAAGCCACTACTATCAGCCTGGTTACACTTTGTTAGCTACTGGGGTCTGGAATAATACCGATAAAGTGACCGATAGCAATGCTGATTTAATCGCGTCAGGTATTAATTGGATACAAGAAAATACTCGTGAATTTGTTCCAGATAATAACTATCTCATCACTGAAAGCGGTCAAAAAATCAGCTACGACTATCTGGTTGTAGCAACTGGGTTAAGATTGGGATACGAGAAAATAGAAGGTTTGGCCATCGAAGATTTAGGGACAGAAGGCATTGGTAGTGTCTATCACAGTCCAGAAGTGGCCCTAAAAACGTGGCAACAAATTGACGCTTTTCGTCAAAAAGGAGGGCGCGCTATCATGACCTTAGCAGATACGGATATGAAGTGTGCAGGGGCACCATTAAAAATGACCTTTATGTTACATGACAGACTTCTGCAGTCAGGGACACGGCACAATAGTGATATCCAATTTTTTAGTCCCACTCAAACTGTCTTCAGTGTGCCTGTTGTCAACGATAACGTATTATCACGCTGGACCTCTTTTGACCCGCCTATTACTCCAAACTTTGATCAACACTTAACCGCTATCGATAAATCGGCGAAAGTCGCTTACTTTACCGACGTAGAAGGTAATAAAACCAAGCAGGATTATGACTTTATTCATGTGGTCCCGCCGATGTTCGCAGTAGACAGCGTTTCAAATAGTCCTTTAGCCAATAATGAGGGCTGGCTAGATGTTGACAAATATACACTGCAACATAAGCGCTACGAGAATATTTTTGGGGTCGGTGATATTAACGGTACCCCTAAAGGCAAAACAGCTGCAACTATCAAACTCTCTGCACCAATAGTGGCCAATAACCTTATTGAAGTGGTAAAAGGAAAAGCGCCTAGCCAAAGATTTGATGGCTATACCTCCTGCCCATTGTTAATCAAAGAAGGAGAGGCCATGCTGGTTGAGTTCGATTATGAGAATAATTTGACCCCTAGCGTACCTTTAGTAAACCCGTTGAAGGAAAGTTACTTTGCCTGGTTTTTGGAAGAAATGATGCTAAAACCTGCTTATATGGCAGTTGCTAAAGGCCGAGTATAAAGTATGGACCTTCGACTGATTGTTATTTTTACTAAGTTTTGATAAAAACTATAAAGGAGCTATCGTGTTACTTTTAAATCAAGCATTGATGATGTTGTGGGAAGCTATTTTAGAAAATGCCATGCTGGTCAGCGTATTACTGCTATTACTATTGGCTTCTTGGGGGTACTGGGGGGTTGTGGGTAGACATCACAAGCTGCGTTATCGCTTGGCTGGCGTGTTGGCAGCGCTTACAGCAGGGGTTAGTTTTTTTGCTTTACCACTATGGTTTAATGCCAGTTTGGCAAATATGAACTACTGGGTAGATTGGGCCTTCCATTTAGCAATGGTAGCGGCATTATTTGTTTATGCTTATGTGGTTATACTGCCATTAGTCACGGGTTTAATGGGGGCAAATACCAACCGTCCTTAGTCGATAAAATAAATGAACTCCAATAAAATCTCTAAATTGAACAAGATAATTTACTTAGAATAAGCTAAACAGTGCTTAGCCGATTGTAGCGGATATACTGCATTGATAAAGTAAATCTAACCATCATTGCCCCAACGTATCTTACTTAACTCATCAAGTAAGGCTGGTCGTCTTGGCTTAGTACTAAATCGGGCTTGCCATCCTGCGACCATCGGTTGCCATACCTTTTTGCCCTCAGGAAGTGCCTCTAACATGATTTGAATATCCTGTGCCAACTCATGATAATGCTTGCGTTCACCGACATTTTCAATACATTTTTGCCAATGTTGTAGATAAAAATCTATCAACCAACTTGCATCATTAGCAATCAATTCATCTTGATAACGCTTGATATAATAAATATCAGGATGAGCTTTAATCAAAGCTGATAGCGCTTCGCTTTGTTTTTCTAGTTCATAGATTTGAATTAATACAGCATAGGTAATTCTGTCAAAGGTTGAACGGACAAAATATGAGTTCATAGAAGGTGCATCATTAATACTTTTATCAATGCTTTGTTGCAAGCTGTGTTGTAACTCTACCTGTTTCGCCTTGATAGTTTTTTGCCATTCAGTTTCTGTATAGCTATCCTTCCATTGTTGATAATAAGACTCATTAATTCTACCGCTACTCGCTTCAATTGCTAACGCTTTACTGTTCTCACGCAAGATAGTCAATAACTTATCTTTATCGTACCTTTTAGTTTGTAATGTGTCATTTTTTAATGCCTGACTGGCTATATTGACAGACTGTATTTGCCATTCCTCTATCTCACTATGATAACCCCTATCTTTTCTCTTAGCTATCCTCACGCCTTCTTCAATGAAGCTCATAGCATCTTCTAACTTACCTTCTTGCATGGCATTATTTATCAGCATAAGGCGAATGGCTGGCAGATGTTGATAATCTTTTATCAGCTGGGCAACAGGCTCAACAACCTTAGAATAAATAGCCAGCTTAGGCGTATTATGAATATAATTTAATAAGCCAATTTTTAGTACCATCATGTTTTTAAGCTCAAAATCCCTATAAGAGGAAATTTTGGTCTTCTCGATACTTTGGTTTAAAAAATTAACCGCACCTAGCCAATCTTGCTTAGCAATAAATAAATCAAAGTACAATCGTTCCATATGATAGTTGTCAGAGATTTGACGTATATCACCTTCATATTGCCAGTATTGTATTTTCTCTTTTATCTCAGTGATTAAGGTATCAGGCAGGTAGGTATGGTATACCGTAAAATCTTGTGACCAATCTGGCAAATATCCAATACCATAGTCATTATCTTCAACATTAAACAATACTTTGCCAAGCTTGGCAAAACCTACATTAACAGGCTCATATAAGTCTGAGTCGGGATACTCATCATACAGCCTGAGTATCGTATCCATCCAATATATTGCCATACTAAGTTGGTATTGAGGCTGAGTAGTAAACTGGTTAAATAACATATCAAATTGATATAAAGGCTCACTGACATCAGGTTCATAGCCATATAATTGATAATCATCTAAGTCTAGTAGGCTATCAATTTGACGATATAAAGACTGCAAAACGATAGGGTGATGCTCAAAGCTTTCGTATTTGGAAGATATGTCTTGGATTCTTTCGTCTTTTAAATTAGAAAACTCATAATCCTGTTTGGCACTGGCATTTGTATTGACTTTGCTATGGGCATTGTTTTCATGGGCCTTTGCCTGATACTGGCTGTGCCAGATGACCAATTCATCGATAAGCTCAGGATGACGCAAAAAGCAATGCTGAACGAAATTGCGCAGTGCTTTTTCATCAAGGGAATGTATCATCTTATCCTTATCAATTATGCCATCAAGCACCTCAGCACTTCCAACATCATTATAACAATCCATACCAGTCGCCGAGTCGATTGTAGGCAGTTGACCGCCTGCTTGTAACGTACGAACTTTTAGTAACATTGCTACCATATGCTTGCAATAATCATCATAAGGGCATTGGCAGCTCATAGACTCAATCACCATATCTTTATCTGGCAAATCTGTGAGCAATAGCTTGACTTGATAAGAACGACTGCCAATCACATAAGAGACATATTGCTTGGTTTTTATACCGTGGGTACTGACACTTTGCTTTGATAGCTGAGTCACTCGCCCCATGTTTTCATAGTCACACCCACGCTCGATGATAGTATTTCTAAATAGCTTCTCAAAGCGTGATAACTTGCCAAGTGCCATCTTGTACCCTTTTATTTACAGCTTTATAGTTAATACCCCGCTCTCAACACTTTTAGGGGTTGAAAAAAATGACACCTCACTATCCTTAAAGTTTTCGACCAAGAAGACCAAGGACAATGAGATGCCACTTGAAGAATTTATCATTAATATCTATCTAATGGTAGAGCAATATTATACCAATTCCCTCTGTACACGACAAAAAACAAAAAAGCTGACTAAGGACAAGGAAGTTAGTGGCGGTTGTGCGCTAGCATTTTGTTGGTCATATCGCATTGGAATTAAAACTGTACAGCAGCACCCTAAAAGACGAAAGCTTAAGAAACATGGTCGACCACAGCAAAGTTTGTTTGCTATTGGTTTGGATATTTTGATTGATGGTTTGCGTGAGTATTTCTTTGCTGGCAATCGACGTGTGTTTGAGGTTCTAATAAGCTATTTGTCTCCTAGTCCACGACCTTTGAGACTTTGAGCACTTTTGTCGTGTACAGAGAAACCTTATAAAAACATTCTCCTGCCAACAATAATAGCAGATAGCCCTAGATGCATAAGACTCCATAGGTGATTACAACTTATTAACAAACAAGACATTTAGGATAAAGGATAGTTGGCTATTATGGAGTATTATTATTAAACGTTTGTATAATATAACTACAAACCTTATTTTACCGATTTTACCGCCTAAAAAAACGAGCAAGGGAGATGTCATAATGAAGGCTAATCATTCAGTACTTAAAAAAATGCTGTCACTGGCAATAGGGGCAACGTTAATTGGTGGCCTAGCTGGCTGTGTTGTGACACCTGATTACGACTATGGTGATCGTCCTATTTATAAGGATGATAGACACCAAACCAACAAACATCATGATAGAGAGCATAAGAACGACTATAAAAAGAAATATAAAGCCGATGATGTTGAAGATAGAATTAAACGAGAAGCTCGTTACCCTGCTATAAAAAGACAGGCTGTAAGAAAGGTTCAATCAATGGGTTATCGTGTTGATGAGATTGAACTAGATGAAAAGAATGGCCGTGGTATTTTTGAGATTGAAGCCAAACGTGGCGGGCAAGAGTACGAAATTGAACTCGGCTATCCCAACCTAAATGTCATTAAGATTGAAAAAGACTAAATTACTGCAAACATCTTTTTAAATATTATTTTAATACTTAGAGGTAAGTTTTCATGACAAATATTAAGCTACTATCAGCAGGCCTTATGGCTGCTACTTTAGGGGTTGCCACAGGCTGTACATCAACTCCATTAATCCTAGATGGTCCTATTTATCATCCTAATGGAGGCGTTTATTACCCGGATGGTAAAGGCGATTATAAAAAGCATGATGACTATAAAAAGAAAAATAAGAAGAAACACAAGAAGAGTGAGTACAATCGAGTTAATGCAGAGAGAGTGGCCACTCGTAAGTTAAACAGTATGGGCTACCGAGTTGAAAAGGTAGACTATAAGCACAGCCAAGGCATTGTCAAAACAAAAGCATACCGTGGTGGCAGTAAATATAAAATTGACTTGGCTTATCCAAGCATGAATGTGGTCAAGCTAAAGAAAGACTAGTAGAGTAGGGGAGCGCCTACATTAACGACTGCTCAGGCTGTCTATATAGTCTGCCCAGTGCTGCATCATTTGAGTACGTGTGTCTATCTCATCAAGTCGGTTATACGCTCCACCATGGGTATCTTTGATTCTATGGCCAAGCTGTAGCTCTGTCACAATGTCTGAATAGCGAAGTTCAGGTTGTTCCATCAGTAAAGTTTTGGCAGATGCCCTAAATCCATGTGCACAGTGCTTACCTTTATAGCCTAGACGATGAAAGGCTTGAACCAAGGTCGCTTTACTCATGTATGCATTATTTGATGAGCGAATTGACGCAAATACATAAGGCTTATAACCGGTTATCTTTTGAATCTCACGCAGGCGGTAGATAACTTGATCTGCCAATGGAACTACCAAGCTTGAGACCATATCCTCACGACCTTCACCCTTAGTAGGTGAAAACTCCCATAGTTTATTATCCCAATCAATCTCATCCCAGCGCATAGAGCGCAGATCGATACTGCGCACAAAGACATAAGGCAATAAATTCATTGCCATCAAGGTCAGCTCGCTTGCTGCAGTAAACTCTGACATATCCCTTAATAACATAGCAAACTCATCGGGTTTAGTCAGTGCTGGCAAGTGTTTACCAGAGTTGGCTGGTGCCAATTCTCCACGGGTGTAAATGGCAACGTTGTTATCGCACAAACCCCGTGCAACAGCGAATGAAAATACTTTTTCTGTATATAAACGGGTACTGGCACCGACAAAGGCTGCTTCATTATCGTTATTTTGAATAGATTCACAGACGTTTAGGATGGTTTCGCTGGTAATATCATTAATACGTAAGTCGCCAATCTCAGCACACATATAACCCAAGCACAGATCCCAAAACTTTAAGGTAGATTCACTAAAAGAGCGCTTACCAGATTTGCGTTGACGGCGGCTATTAATTTTATTGTCCTTCCAGGCTTCAGCAATCTCAGAAAAAGTGGCATTTTTTAGATGAGCGTATTTATTAACCCGTTGCTGTTGGCGTATGGCTTTAGGGTCAGTGCCATTTCGAACCATATCTAATACAGATTCTGCTTTGGTTTTAGCCTCGTTTAAACTAATATCCTCTACAGAGCCCAAAGTCATACGTGGACGTTTATTAGGCTGATGTGGGTGGGTATAACGTAGATAATATTCTTTTTTACCATTAGGGTAGGTGCGTACACTTAACCCCGGCACACCAGCCACCGCAACTAGGTAATCTTTATCACGGCACTCAAGTCTATTGATGTCCCGTTTATTATGAATAATCATATTTCTCACTTTATTGCTTTTATCAGTTAGATAAAGTGCACCTGTTTTTTGCACAACTTTTTATAAAATAATTTTTGTACAATCTAGATAATTATTGTGCTAAAGTATTCCTAACAAACAGCGTTCGCTGTCTCTCATTGCTACTATCTCTTCTCAAATCCAGTGCCAAATCACTTCTTTATTTGGACACCAAACTGGACACCAAAACCACATAAAATAAAATACAAACCCTTTATTATTATAGCTTTTATACTAAATCATCCCCAAGTATCCCTTGGGGATGATTTGGTTTATTATAGATTAAATAAAACATAAATGCTGGCAAGTGACGGTTTATTGGATAAAAAGGTGAATTTTTATGCAAATAATAGGCGCCTGTATTTGCACAGAATTATAAAAGCAGGGTCTTAGTACTGTTCTGTGCAAATCTGAGCGCCTATTTTTTTAGCCTAAAATCCGGAGAAAGGGTTTTATTTGACAAGCCATTGGATTTCAAGGATATTGAGTTAAATAACTCCCAACTAGCAAGGATGCTAATATGAAACCCGAAATAGATAACAAATCCCCAAGAACATCGGATGTTACATCAAAGAACACGCCTGTCTATAATATTATTACCACCAAGCCTGCCAATAAAAGCTTTTATAGCTTTTACTTAGAAGAGCACCAAAATGTCATCTCTCGAAGATTGCACTTTGCCGGTAGTAGCTTTGGGCTAATTGGATTGGCCACAGCATTGAAAACTGGCAAAGTCAGCCCAGTGTTTAAAGGCATTGCTGCCGGTTATGCCTGCGCTTGGTTAGGTCATTTCTTTTTTGAGAAAAACAAACCCGCCACATTTAAATATCCCGTTCAAAGCTTTGTTAGTGACTTTCGGATGTATGTAGATATCCTACGAGGCAATGTTAGTCTAAAAGATCCAAAGTTTGATAAAGTTAGCTGAAATTAGCAAATTTTGGTTGCTCTCAGATTTGCACAGAATATTAAAAGTAGGGTAGTTGCCCTGTTCTGTGCAAATACAGCCGCCTTAATTATTGTTCAAAATTTAATCAGCTTTTTATAATGAGTATGCTTTTGTTTGATGCTTTGTCATAGACTTAAAAAATACAACAAGATAAATCACTGAGAATAAGCTAAACTGCCTCGCTAAGATTGAATAATATTTATTGATGGCAAGTACATTAAAGCAAAGGCACCTCGTTATGGAACAAGCAGTGACCCCAACAGAACAAAAACCAGTATTCATGCCAAGAGTCGGTAGTGACAATCTGGTGAAGACCGATATGGTTAGAATTGAACATCACGTGGGGTTTGCGACCAGACAAAAGAAAAAGACCATTAACGACTTGCACCGAGTCATCAAAAAGAAATACGGCTTTAAAAACGTATTGGAGCTGTCTAGCAAATCAGGCAATAAACTAAGCTTTCCACTTAGTCCAGTTAGCCTAAAGATAACTAATGAAGTCGATGGTAAGCAATATAGTGTCGAGAATGCTTATCAAGCTAGCAAGATGTTTGAGAGAGGCGGGCCATTCGTTGACTTACTGGACGCTGCACCTAGACAAGCCAAAAAAGACGAGCGTTTAGTAACGTCAGGTGACATTACCGGTTATGACTATTTTGGCATGGTTTGGGGGCTAGAGCCCTTAACGGTATTTTATGATTGGCTGTATGTAAATGCGTTAAAACAAAATACACACCTGCACGAAGAAGTGCTGCAGTATCAAGCCTTTACTGACATTTCATTTAACCCTAAGAAGAACATCCATTGTCCTGCATATTCGCTAGCAATGTTTGTGGCTCTGCATAAAAGAGAACTGCTAGAGGGCATTGAAGATCCGGGTACCTTTTTTGATTTGGTGACAAGTTTTGAGCTGAGTAATACTGAGCATCTTTTGCAAGAGGGTTGGTTTTAGTTGGTTTGTATTTTAGTTCTGTAGTGGTTAGTCTGATATTATAAGAGATAATTTATACGGTTTTTTTATATTAACTGTACATGATACGATGTTTCACATACTAGTTTTGTATTATTCAATATAAAAAATGACCCTAAATAACACACTTATCTAGGGTCACCTCTTATTAATTATTTTTGATAAATTAATAAGCAGCTTTAAAGATAGAGATAATGTCCTCCTGCGTTCCTTTTCGTGGGTTACTAAATGCATTACCATCTTTTAATGCGTTTTCCGCCATCAGCTCGAAGTCTTTTTCCTTGACCCCTAGCTCACTCAGGTGAGCAGGTATTGAGACATCAGCAGATAGCCTAAATAGTGCATCAATTGCCTTTTCTGCTGCCTCTAACTCTGAACAACCTATTGTATTTTCTCCAAGAAAACTAGCAATATCAGCAAATTTTCGCACATTAGAAATCAAGTTATATCGACATACATGAGGAAGTAATATTGCGTTTGCAACACCATGTGGCATGTCATACAAGCCACCAAGTTGGTGTGCCATGGCATGAACATACCCTAAGTTACCATTATTGAAAGCCATACCTGCTAACAATGAGCCATAAGCCATATTTTCGCGGGCTTTAATATCTTCCCCATTTGCAACAGCAATACGTAAGTTTTTACCAATTAACTTGATAGCTTGAATCGCTGCAGCATCAGTTACTGGGTTAGCATCTACAGAAACGTAAGCTTCAATAGCATGTGTCAAGGCATCCATACCCGTTGCTGCAGTTAAGCTCCGTGGCTTACCAATCATTAATAAAGGGTCATTTATCGAGACTAAGGGTAGGTTTCGCCAACTGACAATGACATACTTTAAATGAGTTTTGGTGTCCGTGATAACACAGTGACGAGTTACCTCACTAGCAGTGCCAGCTGTTGTATTCACTGAAACTATAGGAGGTAGAGCATTGCTGAGTGTGTCGATGCCAGCATAATCTCCAATCTTGCCCGGGTGCGTAGCCATAATACCAATTGCCTTGCCGCAGTCATGTGGTGAACCACCCCCTACCGTCACAATCATATCGCATTTATTTTCTTGATAAAAGGCAAGACCAGCTTCAACGTCAGTGTCCTTAGGGTTTGCCTGAACACCAGAGAAAACACTACATCGAATACCAACATCATTAAGATAGGAGATTGTCTTTTCAACAGCTCCATCCTTGAGGGTGGACAGATAAGGATCGGTGACAATCAAAGCATGTTTTCCGCCTAATATTTGACAGCGCTCACCTATTACCTCTAAACAGCCAGGTCCGAAGAAATTAACATTGGGTACTAAATAATCATAATAACGCATGTTTATAAATCCTTTTAAAATTTAATAGTTTTAAGCTTTCGCTTTATTATGTTTTTTAGAAAAAACCCATAGAGCTATCGTCATAGCTTACTAATAAGTTTTTAGTCTGTTGGTAGTGATCGAGCATCATTTTATGGGTTTCACGACCAATACCTGAATTCTTATATCCCCCAAATGCGGCATGGGCAGGGTGTAAGCCATAACAATTGGTCCAAACTCTTCCTGCCTTAATAGCCCGCCCCATGCGATAAGCTGTACCGATATCACGGGTCCAAACACCAGCTGCGAGACCATATTCAGTGTCGTTAGCAATAGCGACTGCTTCCTCTTCATTTTTAAAGGTTGTCACTGCAACTACAGGACCAAATATTTCTTCTTGAAAAATACGCATTTTATTATGACCTTTAAGAAGAGTTGGTTGTAAGTAATAACCTTCTTTGAGCATATCAGATGGAGTCTGACTAGCACCTCCGATTAGCACCTCTGCGCCTTCACTCTTACCAACTTCAATATAGTCTAAAATCTTCTTAAACTGCTGCTCTGAAGCTTGAGCTCCTAGCATGGTTTCAGTATCAAGAGGATTCCCTTGACGAATATTACGGACTTTCTCCAAAACCTTTTCCATAAAAGCCTCATAGATTGACTCATGGATTAAAGCTCGAGAGGGGCAAGTGCAGACTTCCCCTTGGTTAAAGAAGCCCATTACCAAACCTTCAACTGCTTTATCAATAAACTTTGGATTAGCGTCCATAATATCAGCAAAGAAGATATTCGGAGACTTACCGCCAAGCTCCATAGTGCTTGGAATTAAATTTGCTGCAGCGTGCTTCATGATATGCATACCAGTTGCGGTTGACCCAGTAAAAGCAATCTTGGCTATACGACGGCTTGAAGCTAGCGCTTCACCAGCCTCATTGCCTAGCCCGTGAACAATATTGAGCACACCTTCTGGCAGAAGATCTCCAATCAACTCAAGTAATATAGTGATAGATAATGGCGTTTGTTCCGCTGGTTTAAGAACGATGGTATTGCCGGCAGCAAGGGCAGGAGCTATTTTCCAGGCTGCCATTAACAGAGGGAAGTTCCATGGAATAATCTGGGCGACAACACCTAGTGGTTCATGAAAATGGTAGGCAGCTGTCTTTTCATCAATTTCAGCTGCACTTCCTTCTTGAGAACGAATACACCCTGCAAAATAACGAAAATGATCTGCTGAAAGTGGAACATCTACATTGAGTGTCTCACGAATAGGTTTTCCGTTGTCCCAAGTTTCAGTGACAGATAAGTACTCAAGACTGGCCTCAATCCTATCCGCTATTTGTAGCAGAACTAATGAGCGGTCCTGCGGAGAGGTTTTACCCCATGCTTCTGATGCAGCATGCGCTGCATCAAGTGCAAGTTCAATATCTGCTTGCTTAGAACGTGGGAACTCCCCACAAAACTCATTATTGATTGGACTTCGATTTGTGAAGTATTCCCCATCAACTGGCTCAACAAATTTTCCACCAATGTAGTTACCATAGCGTGGTTTGATTTCTAGTAGACTATCTGCTTGTCCTGGTGCTGCGTATATCATATTAATTCCTTTTAAGTTGGTCTCAGTATCCATACTGTAAACAGTAATACTCACCGGATTAAACACAATTACAATGCGTTTTAATTCAAAAACGATAAAATAATTATCGTTTTTACATTTTTATCTCAATACTGGGCTTTTGTCAACACTTATTAGCTCAATTTTTTTAATTAGAGCATCTAAGTTTAGGGGTACCACTAGGGGTATATAAAAAATTATTAGTAGTAATTTAAACTTTAAATTTAAAAAAATAGATAAGATAGTCGAAAATATATAAAACTATAATAACCGCCCACTCAATAGGAGAGGGCGGCTATTTACTGTATAACCTAAATTTATAATAGGGTATTTTTAGGTAGGCATTGAAAACTGCTTCTTCTCACGTAGTTCAGTGCTTGGCCACCGTTGCGTTACGGTTTTGCGTCGAGTGAAGAACCTAACGCCATCTGGTCCATACATAAACAAATCACCGAATAATGAGCGCTTCCAGCCACCAAAGCTTTGAGAAGCGATAGGAACAGGTAAGGGGATGTTTACACCGACCATACCTACTTTGATATTATCAACAAAATATCGAGAGGCTTCACCATCTCGGGTATAAATGCAGGTGCCATTGCCGTACTCATGTTCATTTATAAGTTGTATTGCTTCTTCCATCGTCTCGACACGCATAATTTGAAGCACAGGACCAAAAATCTCTGCAGAATAACTGTCCATATCTTTTGTTACGTTGTCTATTAAAGTTGGGCCAACAAAGAAGCCTTTCTCATACCCTTCTGGTGCTGCATTCGAACCATCAATTATAACATTTGCCCCTTGTTCAGCAGCACTTCGAATATGACCTAGGATTTTAGATTTATGTGCCTCCGTAATTACCGGACCGAAATCATTCTCCTTGTCTGAGTAGACACCTAAACGTAACTCTTGTATTGCAGGTTTTAAAGCTTCTATCATTTTGTCTGCGATATCATCGCCTATAGCGACAGCAACAGAAAGAGCCATACAGCGTTCACCTGATGAGCCAAAGGCAGCACCTAATAAAGAGGTAACCACATTGTCTAAGTCTGCGTCCGGCATGACAATAGCATGGTTTTTTGCACCACCAAGAGCTTGACATCTTTTCCCTTGTGCTGTAGCTGTTGTATAAATATACTCGGCGATAGGGGTAGAGCCTACGAAGCTTATGGCTTCAACTTCTGGATGGTATAAAAGAGCATCGACAGCCTCTTTACCTCCATTAACCACGTTAAGCACGCCGTCTGGTAATCCTGCTTCTTTTAATAGCTGGGCGATAAACATAGCCGCGCTTGGATTTCGCTCAGATGGCTTTAATATAAATGTATTCCCACAAACGATGGCCATGGGGAACATCCAAAGCGGAACCATCGCAGGGAAGTTAAAAGGAGTAATACCAGCGACCACACCTAATGGATGGAATTCACTCCATGAGTCAATATCTGGACCGGCATTGCGACTATGTTCACCTTTTAACAGTTCTGGGGCTCCACAAGCATATTCAACATTTTCAATACCACGTTGAAGCTCACCTGCAGCATCATGCACAATCTTTCCGTGCTCTTCTCCGATTAATTGACAGATTTCATCAGCATTTTGCTCTAGGAGCGCTTTAAATTTAAACATGATTCTGGCACGTTTTGCCGGAGGGGTTTTACTCCAAGATGGAAATGCGGCTTTTGCAGCGATGACCGCTTCATCAATAGTTTTAGAGTCACCTAAAACAACTTGTTTGCTTACCTCACCGGTAGAGGGGTTATAAATAGGCTGGGTCGGGCCTTCATCAACACGCTTTGTACCATTAATAAAATGTCCGATAGTTTTCATAATATATTCCTTTTTATGGTTTTTAGGTTGTCAGAAAGTAAGACCTAAGTGTTAGTGGGTTTGGTCTAGCGGTGTATCATTAGAATCAGTCCATAGCGATTTGTAAAGTTGATTCATTTCATTAAGACTAGGAACACGAGGGTTGTTGCCAGGTGAGCCTGAAGCGAATGCTTGCTCACACATAGTGTCGACTAATGCATCGAAAGTATGTTTTTGTACCCCAAACTGTGCCAAAGTAGGTACTTTTAGCTCATCATTTAGTTTTTTTAGGTATTCAATTAGGTTTGCATTGGCTTGCTCGTCTGTATCACTAGTTGAGGCTACTCCCAATGCCCGAGCACAGTCTGCATAACGTTTAGGGGAGCCTGAGATACTAAACTCGGTAATCGCGGGCAATAACATCGCATTAGATAAACCATGGGGCACATGGAAGAAGGCACCAATGGGTCGACTCATGCCGTGAACAAGTGCCACTGATGAATTGCTGAAGGCAATACCTGCTAGGGTAGAGCCTAGCATCATTGCCTCACGTGCACCTTCATTTTTACCATCATGATAAGCAGTCTGTAAATTAGCACCTATTAAGCGTAACGCCGACAGAGCCTGCTGATCACTGTAGACATTGCACTTTTGGCTAACATAAGCCTCTATAGCATGAGTCATTGCATCTATACCGGTATCTGCAGTGGTTCTTGCAGGTACGGTTAACGTAAGGCTGTAGTCAATGACCGCGGCGACTGGCATAAAGCCCATGCCTACACACAATAGTTTCTCATTATTTGATTCATCCGTAATAATAGTAAACCGAGTTACCTCTGATCCCGTTCCTGCTGTCGTAGGAATAGCAATAATAGGTAATCCAGATTCATTGACTTGCCGAGGGAATTTATAATCACGAATAGAACCACCAAGCTTACCTAAAATTGCAATTGCTTTGGCACTGTCTATTGGACTACCCCCACCTAAGGCGATTAGCCCATCATAATCTTGATGCTGAACTTGATGTACGCCAGCTTTAATAGAGCTTTCGGTAGGTTCGGGGACAGTATCAGAAAACACGTCGGCAGTAATAGCAGCGCTTTTGAGGATAATATTTAGTCTATCGACATACCCTAACTTGATCATCATTTTATCGGTGATGATAAGAGGCTTCTTGATACCCAAATTGTTTAGTATGGCTGGCAGCTTATGACATGCGTTTCGTCCAACCTCCATCATTCTTGGTAAAAGAATGCTATGTGACATATCTACTTATCCTTGTATTGATCACTGTATTAACTAGTTAAATTATGCTTAGTGGTGTAACGGTATACTTCTTAGTATTCTGAAAGGGACCATCCTCGAAGGAGAATTTGTTTGGTTTTGTAAGCCCAGTTCAAACAGAACTCTTCTAAGATATACAGCACCATAAAAAAACAGACAGCCATTGCTTATTAAACAAGGGTTTCTGATAATTTATTCATATAACGATAAGGTATATATCGTTATATGAATAAATTATCAGATAGTTTTTGTAATCACAAGCATTAAATTACTAAATATTATCGCTATAATGGTTTAGAGGTTTTCTAATTAGATGGCGGAGGCTAAAAAGCTATGAGTAATAGTAAAAAGAAGGGTTCAAGTGTTGAGCGAGTTTTACAGATAGTAGAGATGTTAGCAAAATCGCAAATACCAATGAGCGTCAGCGATCTAGCAGAAGCATTGGATATTCCCGTGCCAAGTATGTATAGGTTATTAGAGCAGTTACAGAATCTAGGATTCGTACATTCAGATCTACCAGGGAAGGTAATGTGTGGCAAACGTACTTATAAACTTGCGATGGATTTATGGCAAAATAATCATTTTAAAACTGAAAGGTTAGCCATATTGCAGCAATTATCACAACAAATTGGGGAAACTGTTGGAATAGCAATTTTGCAAAACTTAGAGGTGTTATATGTTGATAGAGTATTATCGGACTGGCCATTACAAATATATTTACCTGTGGGCACTAATGTGCCTGTTTGGGCTAGTGCAAGTGGGAAGTTGCTACTAAGCCAGTTGTCACATGTAAAATGTAAACGTATTGTCAATAAGATGTCGATACACGCACTAACCACTAATACGCAGACTGACAAAAAACAGCTCATCCAAACGATTTCTAAAGCACGAGATACAAAGATAGGAGTCGACAATGAAGAGTTTATTCCAGGAATGGTAGCTTGTGCTGTACTTATCCCAAATGGAGATCAACAGTCATTTGCGACATTATTTACTCACGGTCCTACAGTAAGGAAGTCTCTGGATGAGTTACTTGAGTATGTACCAATTATGCGAGAAGCTGCTGATGAACTTTCTATAACCTTTAGTCAAGAATACGAATAAATACAGAGTGTGAAGCTGACTCATGAACTCATTGTACGGTATCCTTTCATTAACTTATGTTTAGGTAGAATCCAGCTCATAAAGTACATTTTCCTAAAAGCTACATAATACAAAGCATATAAAGGATTTCCTTTCGAAGTTTATATATCAGGTTCATGAACCAAACTTTCATGACCTATTTCTACTTAATCAGGGGTACATTTCAGTCGTTCTTATGAACGTTGTTCTTTTGGCATGCACGTTGTTTAATATATGGCTATCTAAAATCAAGTTCATATATAAAGAAAAAAACAGGCAGGATGAATATATAAAATAGCCTATGAAATTCATCTTAAAAATATACATCTACTTCGTGTTTATACCATGAATTGTGATTGAGAGGGTAGCCGTTTTAATTGAACCTAGGGCAGAATAACACTGCTTATTAATAGTACGCTCTAGTTTATAAGGGTTAAAAAGCTCATCAACAGTTTGATGAAAGCCGCCATCATCTATCTTAAAAACATAATCGAAAAACATCTTGGCGATAGCAGATTGTGGGTAGATACTTTCACGGTACGACTTATATGGCTGCCAACTACCGTTTGATATCTTATCAAATATCCTTTCAATATTACCTAAAATAGAGTTTGATGCGTGTTTTCTAGTGATTTGCGGTTTTTGCGTGCGAGCAGCAGCACTTTCGGTGGCTTTATATATTATATATTGCATAACAGATACAGAGCATTCAACCAAACAAGCTCTCAATATACTCACTAGCTTATCTCCGATAGGCGGAGCCAGATTGTTTAACTCCGCTCTACCTCTTAAGTATGTTAAACACTCTTCCAGTTGTATCTGTCGGCACCAGTGTTCAAACTTAGCATTGCTTACTAACATATTGATGTTGTCTTTTTTTGATTTCGCAGCGACTAATACTTGAGAGAGGTCTTCTGTAGTGTACGCAAACTCAAAGGTTGCCTGGTAATAATCAACCTCTATCCCTGTTTCACTATTAAAAGTTACGTATTCGTAGCTCTCTTCAGCTCTGAGCAGTAGTAGATTTGATTTGAAAAGGTGATGTAGTATCTCTTGATCCAGCTTAGAAGATGGTGATAGAGCTAATGAAAAGTTGCTTCGTAGAGACACCGTAGTCCTTAAGTTTTCTGCTCCTAGACTCTCTATCGTTGCAGCTAGTAAGAGCTTATCTACCTCACACAATGCACTTATAGGCTTTAGTTCTGATAGCTGAATTCTCCGATAGTCACCAATGCGCTTCAAAGCATCTTGCTTTCTTTCTTCTTCAAGACGCTTCTTTTCAAGATGCTGTTCTAAAAGTTCCTGTGCATTTCGTCTTTGTATTAAATCCCAGCACTCATCGCACCTCCAGCTGTCTGTTTTTAGTTGAATTAGATGGTTGCGTACATAGCAAAGCTTTGCCTCCCCACATTCTAGACACTGGCAGTCAAAAACAACGAGTTTCGCATTTCTTTTTACAATAGCCAAAGAAGCATCAGTCGTGCACTGAAGCGACTTGGTATTACTCAAAAAAAAGACACTGCATCATCCTAAATCA
>ERZ808037.797-NODE-797-length-25426-cov-5.259892_pt1 | contig 25426 bp, 25 predicted proteins | sample MGYA00380190_ERZ808037 | MGnify/ENA primary metagenome ERZ808037 (study PRJEB31490, sample SAMN06133399) | mouse gut metagenome | isolation source: J9 | host: mice | place: China: Chengdu | collected 2015-05 ... | reverse complement strand
GTTGATGCATAGAAGTGCTTCCGGAAGGAAGCAGGGACAATTTCATCAAGGTCAATGTGCTGTTGTAAGAGAGACAGGAACTGAGGTTTGTCGGATTCATAAATTTCCTGGCAATCTGAAAAAATATCTGCCAAAGAAAGCTGATTGTATGGTATCATAGAGGTACAACTCCTTTCAGGTGGGTATGGTGAATTGTTACTGGACATCTCAATTTTACCACAAACCTGTGAGGAGTTGTTCTATTTTATTAAGGAAAAAGGCCTGATTTTATGCGGGCTGCAGCGTTTCGCAAACGCCTAATAATGATGGATTGTGAGAGGTTTACGATTGATGATAAGAATATAAAAGAAAGAACATTATTTCGACCGGTTGGATTTAATGAGAATAATAAGTATTATCGAAAAATAGTAAATAAAGGGTTTCCTTATTATTTCAGTTCGGATAAAATGTGGAAAGAAATTTATGTTTCGCCTGTAAATACAATTGCTTATGAGATAACATATAAAGATAGTTTGATTATTTGTGAGTTTGGCTCTATTGATTCAATGAATTTTGTTATTCGTCAACTTGGTGAAAATATAAACAATGTATTATTTGAAGATAAAAGCTGGGGATTTCCGGTTGTGCGTGTTGTTGAAGATTATTTAATTATCAGTTGTGGAAAAAGTGATGATAATGATACAAATAAAGCAATACAACCATTAATCTTAATTGATTTTTATTAAACAAAAGATTATACCTATGAGTCAATAAAAGATGTTGCCTTTGTTGATGTGAATGGAAATATGGCAAGATATATTATATAGAAAAAATGAGAATTGTGAAATGGAACTGTGTATTTGAAGATTGAATATTCATTTAAGTAGATTAAGGATAAGGATTTGTTTGCTATTTCTGCAGTTTTGTAGTACAATACATGAGGGTGATGGATAGACCATCATGTATTGTACTGTGAATAAAAATGTTTTGCGGGAAGAAAGGAATTACAACGTGAAAAAGAAATACTGGAAATTTTTATTAATTTTTATGACCATTATAATTATATTAACCATGGGATTAAAGTTTCATGGGAGCCTATCCCAGGCATTAGAACAGCGTACAGATTTTATTCACAATATACAAATGGGCGGGAATAGAATTGCATTTTCATTAGCAAGTCTAAGGTATTATATTTCTTATATAACAGAACCGTTCGCATTCTTCAATATTTTAGGAAATATAGGTCCGTTTGCTATACTCAGTTTTCTCGCTTATGGTACGTTTTTTAATCAAAAAATAGTATATAGCTGTTTATATTGTTCTTTTGTAGGAATTGGCATTGAACTGTTTCAGTATTTTATGTGGTTTGGTGCTTTTGATATTTCGGATATTTTTTTGCGATTTATTGGTATTCTAACAGGTATGTTAATACACATGGCTGTTGTATATTTATATTTTCCGTCAGCTTCCGTATGGGGAAGCTGACGGAAAATATGAAAGAATCAATATAATGGATTTGAAATTACTTGATAAAAATTATTTATTTGGTGATTTGTGTGTGATATAACCTGACTTTTGCAAAACAAACGTTCTTTTAAGGCTGAAAACCTAGGAATATCAATAGGTTTCGGCCTTAGGCGATTTACTGATTAGTGTTGTGTTTTTCCTCTTTTTTTACATTCCCCAGTACTTTTTTGATTTCACCCAATGTTCGGTATTTTTTTCTGAAATCAACGTCTAACAATTCCCCTATAGCATTGAGAATAATCAATATCATGCACTTTTTTAACCGCCATGTAAATAAGGATGAGGAGTATGGAAGATAAGTATCCATAGAGAGAAGATGCGTGGTATCATGAAAAGAGCAGTCATAATGGCTGCTTTTTCTGAAATGATAAAAATATAATTATAAATTAAAGAGATAGAGCTTCAATTAAATAAAAACTATAATGTGTAAATAAATTAATATAATAAAAAAATATTGACATAATAGAAAGCAGGTGGTATGATATGGTTAGTCTATAGATAAAGTTGCATATGCATAAATAAAAAAACGGAGGATTTATCATGAAAAGTGCAAGAAAAATTATGTCACTTCTTTTGGCAATTGTTTTATCCATGGGTTGTTTATTTACTAATGTATATGCAGATACGTATAAGGCAACCATTAGCGCGGATGGAACAATTATTGAAACAGATGAGATGCTGTTGGATGGAACAATTGCTACCTTTATGAGAGAAACGAAGTCGTCAGGTGCAACGGTTGTAACCGTTGTTCAGAACGGAAAACATTATGTTGAAACGGGTATGCTTGATTACAATGAATTAAAGGATCGGATTTCAGGAATTGAAAAAGCAGATACTACTGGAGGAATGACTCGCGCACAAGAACATATTAATAATTGTTATCATGTAACACTGGCAACAAATTATGCAACAGTTACAAGGGAAGAAGGAGCAGCATCAGCAGCAGCGATGGCAGCAATATTAGGCTCAGCTTTTACAGCAAATCCTTCTATTCTTTTTAAACTAGCGACTGCAGCATATAGAAAGTTTAGCAAATCTAATGTTGCTTATGTAGAAGTTACAGAAGAAGTTAATGAAGTCTATTTTAAAGCGGATGGTGTTTATTATACACATTGCTATCATGATAATGTAGTATGTTACGATGCATATGATCATAGGGTAGACAGTTATTCTACAAAATATCAATCAGTAGGTGGTTGAACGTAAAGTTTAGGTTGTTTTTTCTACAACTCTGTAGTACAATACATAAAGGCGATACATAGTTCTTTATGTATTGTACTGCAAATATGGATGTTTGATTAAAGAAAGGAAGCATAGAAAATGAAAAAAGATGAAATAATGAAAACAATGAAGAAGCATATTCCCCTAATCATTTTTTGTGCTTGTCTGGCTTTGGATGGTTATAGTATTGTTGCTTTTTCGGATATAAAAAATTTTATTCCGCCTGAGTTACAGGAAACCTATAAGATAAAACTGCTGGCAGGGGATATTGCATTTGATGTTATGTCCTTATTAGCTTTATGGTATATGGACTATCATGGTTTATGTTCAAAAGGAAAAGAACGAATATTATTTATAGTGATTATTTTTTTAAATGTAATGACCTGGATTGGAGTATAAAAAGGATTAAAGATGAATGATTTTGAAAGTGAGTATATCCTTAAATGATATTTTTTTATAAATAAAGCAAAAAACATTTGACACAGTGGAAAAAGTGTGTTATTTTTAATTTACACAAAAGGCAGGGAAGGTAATGTAAAAATATGGGAAAAATAAAGCTGAGCGGGCGTGAACTTGATGTAATGAATGTTCTGTGGGAGAGTGATAAACCACTGACGGCGAAAGAAATTGCTGAAAGAAATTCATCGCTAAGTATAAATACGGTTCGTATGGTGGTTAAGGGCTTGCAAAACAGAGAAATAATCAAAGTTTCGTCCATTGTCTATAGTGGCACGGTATTAACACAAAGTTATGAACCTGTTCTTGATGCGCAGGAGTACATGATTAATCAAGTGACAGAGGCGGTGAAAGGAAAGATTTCTCATGTGCAGGTAATGGCAGCATTATTGCAACGGGAAGAGAATGAAATGGAAACAATTGAACAATTAGAAGCAATGTTAAAAAAGCGCAGAGAAGAAATTGCAAAGGATAAAGATAAGTCATGAGATTAACATTTTCTTCAGTGTTTATTTGTCTGTTGTGTTCAGGTGCAGCATCACTGGGATTGTTTTGGACATTGAATGTTAAGAAAAAAAGCTATATTTATTCAAAATATATTTTAGTGGGAATTATGCTGATTGTAGTGCGATGTTTAATACCATTTGAATTTTTTTATACGGTTAGTTTTTACAGCCATAAGATATTTCCATTTGTACAGGATATAGGGAGGCTCTGCTTAACCGAATCAAAAATTCCGTTGTGGAGGCTTTTCTTGTGGATTTGGGTTGGGGGAGCTGTGATAAAGGCTTGTTATATTGTTTATAAGCAATGGAGGTGGGAGCATTTACTTGACACTCTTCCACATAGTAAGTATATGCCTGTTTTAAGAACATTATTGGCAGAAAAAAATATTTTGAAGTCTATTCAGCTTATTGAATTTCCTATCAATATTATTCCATCGGTTGTTGGATTGAGAACCCCCAAAATTGTTGTGCCAGATAATCTTTCTGATAAAGATTTATATTATATTTTACTTCATGAATTAGAACATTATCAGTCTGGTGATCTATATCTTATTGCGTTATCCCAGTTATTGTGCATTATTTATTGGTGGAATCCCTTACTTTATTTATTGAATCATCTGTTGAAGAAGATGATTGAATTTCGTGTAGATAGTAAAGTGGTTGAAAATCTTGACGAGGAACAAAGATTAGATTACTCACAGGCGATTATAAATGTTTTAAAACAGAACTGCTCGGAAAGGGCTGGGAAATTAAATACTGTGTTGGAATTAAGCATCTGTAATAATTATATGGGGTTAAAAGAACGTTTTAAAAATATTTTTGATTATAAAAAAACGAAATATAATTATGTTATTGTGTTGATGGCAGTTGTTTTATTTTTCTTGTCAACGGGAGTAGTGATTGAGCCTTACTTTGAAGAACCTGAATTATTAGAAGGAACATATTCTATTCCTGAAGAAGCTTACGTTATCCATGAATTTGATGGAAAATATAGATTATATGTGGGAGATGAATATTTATTTACACTGATTAGTAGAGAGATGGCAGAGGATTGGACTATATATGAAAGGAGTAAATAATAATGAAAGTGAAAAAGATACTTATAGCAGTGTGGACTATTATGCTAATCGGTACAGTACCTAATTATGTTAAGTCATTTGCTGCGGAATTGGAAGAAACAAAATGTGTGGAAAGGGAATTATATGTAATTGAGCCAAGAGCAGATAAAATTATATGGAAATTTAAAAATATTGGAGATAAGCGATATAAAAGGCAATATAATTGTACAACACGAGAATGGATTGGGGAATGGGAGTTTGTAGGTTATGTGTAAAAATTAGTTGATTTGTATTAGTATTATCCAGCAGGCTTTCTTTGATTTTTAATAATTTTACAGTGAACTAGCCACCTGAATATTGTTTAGGTGGTTTTATTAGTAATATACAAATAAGGGTAGATATATTTTGGGCTATAAAGTTTAATGGCGTATCTTATATATTATCATGATAAAAGAAAGGGAAAGATGAAGAAAAAAGCAGAAAAAAAATATATAATTATTTTGTTCGCAGCTATGTTAATTATTATAGCATTTGTGATTGTCAACAAAATTGGAATAATTACTATAAATAATGTCAATGAAACAATAATGAGCAGCAGCGAGAAAAATTCTTTTTATGATTCATATGAGCATGAAGCAAGTGAAGAGAGTTCTTTAAATGAAGAGAAAATATCCCAAGAGCAAATAGATGATAATAAAACTATACTAACACTTCAACCTGCGAAGATGGACTATAGAAGGGCTACAATTGATGATAAGAATATAGAAGAAAAATCATTGTTTGGGGTAGCGGCATTTAGTGATAAGGTTAGATATTATCATAAAATAGCAGATAAGGGATTTCCTTATTATTTTAGTTCAGATGAAGAGTGGAAAGAGATTTATGTTTCACCAGTAAATACAATTGCTTGTGAGATGCCATATAAGGATACTTTGATTATTTGCGAGTTTGTTTCTATCAATTCAATGGATTTTGCTGTACGTCAGCTGGGCAAAAATATAAATAACATATTGTTTGAAGATAAGAGCTGGGGATTTCCCAATGTGTATGTTGTCGAGGATTATTTAATTATTAGTTATGCAAAGGGCGTTGGCAACGATACTAAAGAAGCAATACAGTCATTAATAGTATACGATTTGAATACCAATACATATAAAACATTGGAAACCTATACCTATGAAAATAATCCGGATGGGACAATGACGGGAGAATTGCTTCATGTAACAGGAGGCTTTAGGGGAGGTTTTGTTTTTGAGGTAATCCACTTTACTAATGAGATTTTAAATGATGATGAATCGGGAAGAGCTGAATTATACTTTTATAGTTTTGAAACAGAAGAAATTGAAAAGCTGCCAATTCATCCTAAGTGGAAATTAGGCTTTGTGGCAGGTGATAGAGAATGTATTGTAACTTTGGATTATACACCACCAGAACCATTGATGAATACGGCTATAATTTATCTTTTAAAAGATGGAGAGTATGAAAGCTTAAAAGTTCCAGGTATTATGCCGGGGAATGATATATGGCATGCATATCGTATAACAAAGGATATTATTGCTGTTGCCACATTAAACGAATTGATTTTTATCAATACAAAAGATTACACTTATGAATCAATAAAGGATATTTTTTTTATTGGTGTAAATGGGAATATAGCAGGATATATTAACAGAAAAAATAAAAACAAAGAGTTAGAGTTATGTATATTTGAAGATTGATTTGATGTTTTTGATATTTTATTGCGATTGTTTGGTATCCTAATGGGGACTCTAATATATTCTGCTTTTTAAGTGATACAGATGTTTGAAATTAATTTGAATGACAAAGAAAATTCTTGTAATCCTCATATAAAGATGATATAATGAACAGCAAATAAGAAATAAATTGAAAAAGAAAACCATAGCCAGGAAAGGTATAGGATGGGGTGTTTTTATGCGTACAAGAATAGAAACCGGAGCATATGAAATTGTAGAATCCCAAGTTCTTTTTTTAGACAGCCCAGAGTCAGAATTATTTATTCATTTAGTTGTGGAGAAAGAATTTGTGGGGGATATCCGAATAAGATTTATCACAGATGATACTGAAAATCTTGCTGTTAAAGGAGAAATGCAGGAAGATGCACTTGTTCTGACATGCATTAATTTTGATAATGAATTAGGAAGCGGAACCAATAATCCAGTTAATATTGGTACTTCAAAAGGAAAACGTTTGATGCTTCATATGTGGGCATATTTAATGGGAGATAAAAAAGCCAGAAAGATTGAATATACTATTTTTCGGGAACGATGAAAAACAGGGAGAAATTATGAAGTTGTGATGATTTGCAGCTGAAGTGAAGGGGCGATATAAGATGAAAAAAACAGAATTGTCAACGGGGCACTTTATTATTCAGTTGGGGCAAAACGGTAATAGCACAGAAACGCTTACTGAGCTTTATCAATTAAGTGCGTTCCGCTTAATCCATTTTAAAGCATTTCATGATACGAATTGGATAAAAATTAATCATTTGACCCTGCTTCTTGGTGAAAATTCATCGGGGAAAAGTACTCTGTATCAGGCGCTTGGAATGTTATCAGCGGCATATCATTATTTTATTCAGGAAGAACGTTTTAATGATCTTGCAAGGTTAGCCGAAGAATTTGGAGAATTTGATGATATTTGTAATAAAGCTGCAAAGGAGCGAATAGTAAAAATTGGGTTTGAATTTTTGAGGAAAGAGAAAAGGATAGAATATTGGATAATGATTGCTCCTGATGAAAAAAGTAAATTTGGTCGGGTAATAAATGTTTTGGGCAGGCAGAGCGGATTTACAGCAGATTTTCTTTTATATTATCATTCAGTGAACCTGTTTTTTATGGAAAGGAAAACAGGATTAATGATTCCGCCAGAAGTCCAAAAACTGGCTGTTTGCTGTCTTTCATCCTTGCGCAAATTTGCACAATCCTTTCAGATTCTTGCGGCACATCGTTATAGACCAGAACGTGTTATGCAGCTGACAGGAAGAAAACCGGACTGGATGTCACCATCAGGAAGCAATGCCTATGATATTTTATATTTTTATTCTAAAATTCAAAATAAAAACCTGTATATGCTGGAAAATTGGATGAATAAATTTGGTTATTCGTTATGCTGGAAAATGTCGGGAATTAATCAGGGCCAACTTATACTTAAAGAAATAACTACAGGAAGAGAGTCAAATTTAATTGATAACGGGTTTGGAATTTCTCAAAGTATTCCATTGGCATTGGCATTAGATGTTTTGGCAGACAAAACGATTTTTATTGATACGCCAGAAGCTTTTTTGCAGACAAAAATGCAGAGTGAAATGGGAGATTTGTTAGTTGATGGTGCCAAGAAAGGAAATATTTTGGCAGAAACAGGAAGTGAATATTTAACTTTACGCATACGAAGAAGGATTGCGGAAGGGAAGATTTCAAATCAGGATGTTTCTATTTATTATTTAGAGGAATCGGAGAAGAAAGAAACCGTTTGCAGGGAAATTATTCTGGATGAAGACGGTGAATTTCAAGATATGCCAGAATCATTTTCGCAGTTTTTTTCATCGGATTTTCAAGATATTGAAAAGATAGATGAACTTAGGAGGAAAAAAATAAGGGATGCAAAAGAGAATCGTCATTGATACAAATATCTGGATAAAAGCGATGATAGACAGTGAGTACAACATTACTTGTGATGATGCATTAAGTTCTTTTTTTCAAAATAAAGAATGCATTCTTGCTTTGGATTATAAAAGCGAGATTGAAAGAGAATATAGAGATAATATTAAAAATAATCGACGTTTTGAGTTAAGAATGAAACAACTAGAACGTGAACAGAGAAAGTGCTGGGTAGACTCCCGATTGAATAAGGCTCAGGAAGCGGAACTATATAATCTGGGATTTCATGAAAAAGAAGATCATGTTTTTACCGGAACGGCAATGAATGCTGATAAGATTTTGATGACAGAAGACAGCGATTATGGTGTCCATGGTGAAACGGTTGCTCAAAAAGTTTTTGTTTACATGAGGGATCAGATGGGCCTGTCTGTTGTGACAAGTAAGGGATTTTTGGAAATTTTTAATGTACAATTACCATTTTAGATAGGCTATAACCAGATAAACCGCTGAAGACTCACATCTTCAAGCGGTTTTGTTCTTCACATGGTATCTTTGTTTTCTTCGGGCATTTCCTTTATTTTTGTGAAAATCCTTAAGATCTTCTAAAATAACCCTGGAAATCCCATAAATTCACTGGAATCATATGGCATTTCTGACGGATGTGTGGTAGAATTGTCTGTATTAACCTTACTGTGCTAGTTGCAGAATTTGTTGAAAAATTTTATTTCTTTTGAGAAAATACCATAAGGCAAAAAAACAGGGGATTTGAGATGGCAGGGGATGTTAGGGAAGTTCGGCATAATGTGATTACGATTTCATCCATTACCGCTTTTGCAGATGTTAAGGGCGGGATTCATGATTTTTGCAAGGATGTTTATTTTATCCGGGCGCTGGGGACGTGCAGCAGTCTAACGGAGGATGTGCGGCGGCTGGAGGATGGGCTTTGGAGGAAGCCGAAGGGGAGTTTTGCGGCCTATAAACGGGTGCGGGAGCTGCCCAAGACGCCTTTGCCCGATGAGGTGAATGCCTGTCTGGAAAGTTACCGGCAGTGGAAGGACAGCCGGGAAGTGAAGATGTTTACCCCGTCGATGACCGGCAGGGCATTGAACGGGCAGGATGGACAGGATGCGATGCCGCTGGAGGCATGGGCCAAAGTGCTGGGGAATGGCTGCCGGAGGATTGCGACCTTATTTGCACAGAATACGCAGGCGAATGCTTCCCAGGAGAAGAATTTTATCGTAAAGCTGATTTACTGGCTGGACTGGCTGGGCGAGGGCTGGCTTTTTCGGTGGGACGGGAAGGAAGCCGTAAAGATTGTGGCGGAGAATGTGGTAAAAAAGCAGGAATATTTCTTTTATTATCTGCTTACCTTACTTGGGATGGATGTACTTTTGCTGCAGAGCCGCCAGGATATTGCTGCGGATTTGGAAAGGCTGGGGTTGTCGGAAAAATTTGTCCTGGGTGCGTTTGGTGAGGAGGCATTGCCTGCATTTCCCGTAAAAACCGCATTATTTCCCGGGGAAAACCAAAATCACGGAGGTTCTTCCCAATCTGCGCGTGCGGATTCTGCGCATATGAGTTCTGCGCGTGCGGATTCTACACAGATGGATTCCGTGCATGAGAGCGGCAGGGTAAGGGTAAAGCTTCCTGAACGTCCGGGGCGCAGAAGGGAGAGTTTTTCCGATGTGTTATCTTCGGAAGCTGTACCAAGCGGCAGACGGGCGGCGGTGGTTCTTCCGCCGCGGTCGGGGAGAAATCCTTCTTCTCCGTCTTCCCTTTCTTCTGCTTCTTCCCCGGGCAGCCAAAGCCGTATGCCGCACGGAGCACGCCGGGAGATGTCGTTTGAAGAGCTGGCGCGGCTGGCTTCTTCGGTGGTGATGATTACGGTGCATAATCCTAATGGAGAGCCGGCGGGTTCTGGTTCTGGAATTATGGTGGGGCAGGGCGGCTACATCCTGACGAACCATCATGTGGCGGCGCACGGGTCATTTTACTCGGTTTCGATTGAGGGGGAGGATAAACAGTACCGGACGGAAGATATTATTAAGTATAACTCGTTATATGATTTAGCGGTGATCCGCATTGACCGGAGATTACATCCGCTTCCGGTGTTTAAGGGGAATCCGCCGCTGGTGCGCGGGCAGAAGGTGGTGGCGATTGGAAGCCCGCTGGGGCTGTTTAATTCGGTATCGGACGGGATTATTTCCGGTTTTCGGACAATCCGGGATGTGGATATGATTCAGTTTACCGCGCCGATTTCCCACGGAAGTTCAGGCGGTGCGGTGCTGAACATGTTTGGCGAGGTGATCGGCATCAGCACGGCGGGAATTGATGACGGGCAGAATATTAACCTGGCGATGGGTTATGAGGTGATCAATATGTTTATCCAGGGATTTACCTCATAGATGGCATAGATTCATGCACAGCATGGAGGAAGGAATTCATGTTTGAACGTGTTAAAATCCAGGAATGGAAGGAGTTTTTTCTTGACTATTCGGCGCGGAGGGAGAATGGCGTGTATTTTTACCGGATTACCTGCTATCATCCTGCATATAAGCAGTTCATCCTGCGCTATTATGAGGAAGCGCGGCTGTCGGGCGTGGTGATTGAGGGAGGGATTCCTAACCCCGATGAACGTAACCTTGCCTATTACCGTGAGGTTATGGGGACGGATTTCCGGTTAAGCCCGGAATTTCTGACTACAAGTTTAAAACGGTGGCTTCCCCGGATGAAGGATGAACAGCGAACCCTGGTGGGGAATGCCGTGTATGATACCCTTTTTCGCTTGAAGCAGGCAGGAAAGAATGAAAATATCCTGAAAAATACGTATATTAAATTTATGTGCTGGCTGTATTACAAGTTTGAGCGCATTGTCAACCGGCTGGGGGAAAATCCCCTTCCGAAAATTTTATATGAAGGAAAGCTTGGAAAGTACGAATTGTATCTGCTTTCTGTGCTCGCTAAGGCGGGCTGTGATATTCTTTTACTTCTGCCGGAAGGGGAGGAGGCTTACCAGAGGGCGGACGGCGGTGCGGGATATTCGGATCGGCTGGAGATGTCAGGGGAAAGCGAACATTTCCCCGAGGATTTTTCGCTTAAAGAGATAAAAAAGGAGATTGCTGCCCGGCAGAGGCTTGAGCGCTTATACGGCCCGCCTTCCCGGATTGTACAGGTGGTTAATACATGGGCAGCGGGAAATCCTTTTTATGATATAACGGTTCTTCCTTCGCAGCGCGGGCAGCAGGAATCCGGCGAAGCGGATGGGGAAATTGCCGTTTATACCTGTTTTTATCAGGTCAATGGCGTGGAGGACAAGCTTACTTATTTAAAAGAACTTTACCAGCTTCAGCAGCAGATAAGGGAGGACGGCAGGAAGCTTTTGATTCTGGAAGGGAATATTTCCCCGCCCGCGACGGAGGAGATTCAGGGAATTTCGCGGGGGAATGTGAACACGGTGGAAGAGATTGCAGGGACGCTTGCGGCAAATATCCGGTGTCCGGGAAATAATGAACTGCAGCGGCGGATGATCAAGGTTTTTCTGGACTGGCTGTTAGCGCTGGCGAAGAATGACGGACTGCGGGAAAACCAGTTGATGAACCGGGGCGTAAGGATGTTATGCCTGCTGAAACGTTACCAGGAGCTGTGGTCTTTGGACGGCGGGGCTTCCCCGGGAAAGCTTTGGGAAACACCATGTATGATTGTCTTAGAGAGCGGAAAGAATGAGAAAAGGAACAGAAATGAAGATAAAGAGGATTTTATCCGGCTGATGGCCCGCCTTCCGGTGGATGTGCTTTTGTTAAACCCTGAAAACCGCGGGGAACTGGTGTTTCATGACCCGATCATCCATTCGGTTTGCTTTGACCAGGCCATGCGGGTGGAGAAGTATCCGCAGGTGAGCACGGATCTTCGGCTGGGGACGGCGGCTTTTCATGCGGAGCAGGAGTTAGATTCCATTCTCTACCAGGACTCCGGGCTGTACCGGGATCGGCAGTTTAGCAGGAGTGAAGTGATTACTCTGCAGACCATGTATGAAGAGATTGCTATTTTATGGGATCAGGAATTAAAGTTTCGGCCGAATTTCGAGATTACCGAGGATGTGGTAAGCCTGCCGGTGATCTTTGCCAAGGTATCCGGGGTGAAGGACGGGGCGGTGTCGAAGTACTGGTCGGGGATTCGTTCGATGGTGACGGAAGATACGCTGGTGATCCGAAACGGGCCGTACATCCTGCCTTCTGCGGGGGACAAGATTCTGCCCTTTGTTACTTCCTGGCTTAAGGACGGGCATTTGCAGAGAAAGGAGATCCAGGCGCACCGGGAGTATGCCTGGGGATTTCTGCGGGAGGAGCTTCAGGAGTATCTTTTGGATCGGCTGCAGCTGCTTTTAGATCAGCGCCTTATCCGCAAAACCTTTGAAAACGGGACAGAATATACCATTGTTTCGGTGATCCTGGCATTAAGTAAAGAGATTTTGCGCCTGGCGCAGCGGTTTGATTTTACGAAAAAGAATCCGAAGCTGATTTATGTTTCATCGACGGAAGCGGTGATTTCGCTGGAAGATTCGATTCTGGCGGCGTATCTGCATCTGGTGGGTTTTGACGTGCTGTTTTTTGCTCCCACCGGCTACCAGACTGTGGAGCGGCATTTCCGGGAGGATTTATTAGAGGAGCACCAGGCCGGAGAATATCTGTATGATTTGCGTGTACCTGATTTGGGCGGGGTGGCGGTAAAGCAGAAAAAATCCTGGCTTGACCGGATATTTGGATAAATTTCGGTACAGGTAAGACAATATTCACAAAAGGATAAGGAAAAGGAGGTTGTGATGGCATTAGATTTTAAACGGCCCGCAGGGATGGGGCAGACCGCGGTTTCTCCGCAAACCAAAGCGGAAGTGGCGGTTGTGGAGAAGTATGATATTGTGGAGGATCGGGAAAGGCTGAGTAAGGAGCTGGCAAATTCACAGGAACTGGATGATGTGGTCAGCACGATTCAGGTCTATGAACTGGAGTCCATCGTTACCTTTGGGGCAGAGGCGGCCGACGAGGTTTCCAAGGCTTCGGATGTGGTGTTAAACAGCATGAACATAGATCAGCTCAATGATTCCGGGCAGATGCTTACGACGCTGACCAAGATTATGGATAAGTTTGATATTGACGAAATCAGGGAGGACCCGGGGTTTTTCGGAAAGCTGTTCGGCGGAGTGCAGAAGCAGCTGGATAAGATTTTAGCCAAGTACCATACGATGGGTGACGAGGTCGATAAGATTTATGTCCAGCTCAAGCAGTACGAGTCGGAGATTAAGCAGTCGAACCGGAAGCTTGAGGAGATGTTTAAGGTCAATGTGGACTATTATCACAAGCTGGTGAAGTACATCCTTGCCGGGGAACAGGGCTGCCGGGAGATTGAGGCTTATATGGAGGAATTAAAGGGGCAGATGGAGAGCACGGGCGATACGTCGATTCAGTTTGAGATCCAGACGCTGCAAAATTCCCTGATGATGTTAGAACAGAGGACACAGGATCTGCGGACGGCGGAGAGTGTGGCGATGCAGTCCATCCCCATGATTAAGACGATGGAATACAGCAACATGAACCTGGTCAGAAAGATTAATTCTGCCTTTATCATCACCCTGCCCGTCTTTAAGCAGGCCCTTGCCCAGGCGATGATGCTTAAACGCCAGCGCTTACAGGCCGAGGCGATGGCGGCCCTGGATGAAAAGACGAATGAGATGTTAATTAAAAATGCTAAGAATACGGCTGACCAGGCGAAGATGGCAGCCCGGATGGCTTCGGGAAGTTCGATTAAGATAGAAACCCTGGAAACGACCTGGAAAACGATTATTGACGGTATTGACGAAACCATGCAGATTCAGCAGGAGGCCAGGAAGCAGCGCCAGGAGGATCAGGTTCGCTTAGAACAGATTAAGTCGGAGTTTAAGCAGCGCTATCATCTGCCGGAGTAAGCGTTGAAAAGTGTTTGCTGCAAGTAGAGTATTAAGGGCATTTTTCGGGAAGCTTTTTCCCGATTTGCAATAAAGAAGAGAAAAGAGGAGGAAATCGTATGCCAATCAATTTATCAAAAGGACAAAAAGTAGACTTGACCAAGGGTAATCCCGGACTGAAGAAGATTATGGTCGGCCTGGGCTGGGATGTGAATGCATTTGATTCCGGCGCAGATTTTGACCTGGACGCTTCGGCTTTCCTGGTAGGGGCGAATGGAAAATGCCCGACCGAGAAAGAATTTATTTTCTATGGAAATTTAACGCATCCCAGTGAGGCGGTAAAGCACATGGGCGATAACCTGACAGGAGAGGGCGAAGGCGACGACGAACAGATTGAAGTTGATTTAACAAAGATTCCGGCGAATGTGGAAAAGATTGCCTTTACCGTAACCATCTATGATGCCGAAGTGCGCCGCCAGAATTTCGGACAGGTTTCCAATGCTTTTATTCGTATTGTCGATGAAGTCAGCGGAAAAGAACTGATCCACTATGACCTGGGTGAGGATTTCTCGATTGAAACGGCAGTGGTTGTCGGCGAGATGTACCGTCATAACGGAGAGTGGAAGTTTAATGCCATCGGCAGCGGTTTCCACGGCGGCCTGGCGGCCCTCTGCGGACACTATGGGATTGAGGTTGCCTGAGAACAAAGTTAAATCTGTAAATTAAAGAAAATTAAGGAGAAAAAAGATGCCAGTAAGTTTAAAAAAGGGACAGAAAGTCAGTCTGACCAAGGATAATCCGGGGTTGACCAAGGTGATTGTCGGCCTGGGCTGGGATGTGAATGCGTTTGATACCGGCGGGGCGTTTGACTTGGACGCCGCTGCATTTTTAACCGGGGCTTCCGGGAAGATTACCTGTCAGGAGGATTTTGTCTTTTACGGAAATCTCACCCACCCTTCCGGGGCGGTGCAGCACATGGGCGATAACCTGACTGGGGCGGGTGACGGCGATGACGAGCAGATTGTTGTGGATCTGTCAAAGATGCCGGCAAATATTGAAAAAGTGGTATTTACCGTAACCATCTACGAGGCCGAAGCCAGACGACAGAATTTTGGCCAGGTGAATAATGCCTTTATCCGCATTTATAATGAAGTAAACGGTGAAGAACTGCTCCGCTATGATTTGGGCGAGGATTTCTCGATTGAAACCGCGGCGGTGTTCGGCGAACTGTATAAGCATGGCAGCGAGTGGAAGTTTAATGCCATCGGCAGCGGTTATCAGGGCGGACTGGCTGCGCTGTGCGCAAACTTCGGAGTTGACATAGAATAACTGGAAAGTCTGCAGAAAGCGGACAAAAAGCGAACAAAAGCGAGGGAATGTCTTATGGCGATTAGTTTACAAAAGGGACAGAAGGTCAGCTTAAAGAAGGGTGCACCTTCTGGTTTAGGGGAAATCCTGGTGAATTTAAACTGGAATTCCAAGCCCAAGAAACAGGGGCTTCTGAAGAGCTTTCTGGGAGGAAGCCAGGGAATTGACCTGGATCTGGGATGCCTGTTTGAGTTAAAGGACGGAAGAAAGGGGGCAGTGCAGGCATTAGGCAATGCCTTTGGTTCCCTGACGAATCCTCCTTACATTGCCTTAGACGGCGACGACCGGACAGGCGCGGCAGTCAGCGGAGAAAACCTGCGGATTAACGGAAATATGATTTCCAAGATTCAGCGGGTGCTGGTCTATACGTTTATTTATGAAGGGATTGCCAACTGGCAGCAGGCGGACGCCGTGGTAACGATTAAGTATCCGGGGGCAGAGGATCTGGTGGTTAAGATGGATTCTTTCGACTCTAAGGAAGTGATGTGCGGCCTGGTGCTGTTTGAGAATGTCAATGATGAAACCTTCAGCGTAGAAAAAATCGTACAGTTCTATCCCGGGCATCCGGCACTGGACAAGGCGTTCCACTGGGGGCTTAGCTGGCAGGCCGGAAGAAAATAATCCTGAACGGATGCAGCTTCGTTGGCGGAGGATTTCTCAGGGTGAGTAAGAAAGCAGGTCAAAAAGAACACAACAAAAGCGCTTGAATGCGTGAAGCGACAGGAGGGCAGACATGTCAGTTAGTTTGCAAAAGGGACAGAAGGTCAGTCTGACCAAGGATAATGCAGGGCTTTCTAAGGTGGTTATCGGTCTTGGCTGGGACGAGGCGCAGAAAAAGGCGGGCTTTTTTGCCAAGAAGCCGGAATCCATCGACTGTGATGCGTCGGCATTTGCCTTACAGGGCGGGAAGCTGGTTTATAAGGAAGATATTATTTATTTCGGCAATCTCCGCCACCCCACCGGGACGATCCAGCACATGGGCGATAACTTGACCGGGGCGGGAGAGGGCGACGACGAGCAGATTATCGTCGAACTGGCCCGCGTTCCGGCGGAGTATGACCGGATTGTCATTGTAGTGAATATCTATCAGGCAGTACAGAGAAAACAGCATTTCGGCATGATTAAAAATGCCTTTATCCGCCTGGTGGATGCCAGAAATAATATGGAGCTGTGCAGATACAATCTGACCGAGGACTATTCGGGAATGACCGCCATGGTATTCGGCGAGGTTTACCGGCATAACGGCGAATGGAAGTTTAACGCCATTGGGCAGGGAACGAATGATAACTCGGTTGGAGAACTGGCAAACCGTTATATTGCGCACTAATCCATAAGCAGAGGATAATAAGATTTTTAAGGCGGCTGTGCGGGGAATTTCATAGTTCCCCAACGGCTGCCATAGAGAATGAGGAGAAGAACATTTTATGAAAATGAATGGCTTGACCGAAAAAGAAGCGGAACTTTCCAGGCAGAAATACGGCTCGAATGAAATACCAGATTCGGAACCGACGACCTTCTGGGAGGAGTTTAAGGAAACCTTTGGCGATCCGATGATTCGGATCTTACTGGCAATCGCAGCATTAATGATTGTGATGTTTTTCTTTGGCTATGCGGAGATTTATGAGCCGCTGGGGACGATCGTTGCTGTACTGATTGTCGCATTTGTATCGGCAAAAACAGGCGTAGCCAGCGATACCAAGTACCGGGAATTAAAGGACAGCACCAAAAAAGACGAGTGTAAGGTATACCGGGACGGCCTGATTAAGGTAATAGATGTGGATAATGTCGTTGTGGGCGATAAGGTGCTCTTGCAGTCGGGAAATAAGATCCCGGCGGACGGCGTTCTGATTTCGGGTGCACTTCGGGTAGATAACTCGGCATTAAACGGCGAGGCGGAGGAATGTAAGAAAACCGAAGCGCCGGAAGGATTTGCACTGGCCGACGAGATTACCGGAGATACCTTTGTGGATGCTCATTCGCTGTTCCGCGGGGCGGTAGTTTTTGACGGCGAGGGTGTTCTGGACGTCCGCAAGGTGGGTTTAAAGACCATGATGGGCCGGATGGCGGAAGAGATGCAGGAAGAAGAGCCGCAGTCGCCACTGCAGGTGAAACTGTCGAAGCTTGCAGGGCAGATTTCTACCTTTGGTTATATCGGTGCGGTGGTTATCGCGGTGCTTTACATGGCATTCTTTGTGATTTCTGCCGGCGGTGTGTCCTCTTATCTGGCATCGGGGATTCAGGAAGTAATTAAGGATATTGTGGAAGCCGTATCCCTGGCGGTTGTGATTATCGTCTGTGCCGTGCCGGAAGGACTTCCGCTGATGATTTCCCTGGTTTTAATGCAGAATACCAGCAAGATGCTTGACCATAACGTACTGGTGCGCAAGGCAGAAGGTATTGAAACCGCAGGTTCGTTAAATATCCTGTTCAGCGATAAGACCGGAACCATTACTAAGGGACGTCTGGAGGTTGTGGACTTTTTTACCGGCGACGGGAAATCCATTGCCCTTGCGGATCTGGAAAAGCATGAAAAGGTGAAAGCACTGCTGAATGCGGCGATTGGAAAAAATACCCAGTCCTTATTCGATGCGGAGCACAAGGTTATCGGCGGAAATGCCACCGACCAGGCGCTGATGAAGTTTATGGGAGAAAAGACCTTTAAAGAGCTGGGGGAAAAGACAGAATATACCATTATCAACTCCCAGGGCTTTAACTCGGCAAATAAATTCAGCCAGGCCCAGATCGGCGGCTTAAATCTCACTGTCTATAAAGGTGCACCAGAGCGGCTTTTGGCAAAGGCAGCGACCTATTTGGACGGCGAAGGAAATGAGCAGGCGATGGATAAGGCCGTGCTGGATAAAAAGATTGACGAACTGGCAGCGAAGGCAATGCGCGTGCTGGCCTTTGGCTATTCTAGACAGACCATGGAAGAGAATGTGATTCATGACGATCTGGTGATTATCGGTCTGGTGGGTATCCGCGATGATGTAAGGCCGGAAGCAAAAGAAGCCATTCAGATGGTGCAGCGTGCAGGAATCCAGGTTGTTATGATTACGGGCGACCGTCTGGAAACAGCGGTGGCGATTGCCAAAGATGCAGGTCTTTTAAAGGAGGATTCTGATCAGGCGCTTTCTTCGGCACAGTTAAATACGATGTCGGATGATGAAGTTAAGAAGATTCTTCCCCATATCCGCGTGATTGCCCGGGCATTGCCCACGGATAAATCCCGTATGGTAAGGCTGTGCCAGGAGATGAATCTTGTGGTCGGCATGACCGGCGACGGCGTAAACGACTCCCCGGCCTTAAAGCGTGCCGATGTGGGCTTTGCCATGGGAAGCGGAACCGAGGCAGCGAAGGAAGCGGGAAAGATTGTTATTCTGGATGATAACTTTAAGTCGATTAAGGACGCGATCTGGTACGGAAGAACGATTTACCACAATATTTTAAAGTTCTGTAAGTTCCAGCTAGTGATTAACGTCGCCGCTGTGGTGGTCAGCGCGATTGCCCCATTTTTTGGTGTAGAAGAGCCGCTAAAGGTAACGCATCTTCTCTTTGTCAACCTGGTTATGGACGGTCTTGGCGCGATTATGCTGGGTAATGAACCGGCCCTTGCAAAATATATGGATGAAAAGCCCAGAAGAAGGGATGAGAGCATTGTCAGCAAAGCTATGATGACGCAGATTGTGATTATGGGAGCATGGCTGACCCTGATTAGCTTTCTGTATCTGAAACTGCCTGTATTTAAGCAGCTATTTGCAAATGAAGAGCAGCATTTGACGGCTTATTTTGTACTGTTTATTGTAAGTGCACTGTTTAACGGCTTTAATGTAAGGGATGACGGTTTTGCCATTTTTAAGGGACTGAATGAGAATACGGGATTTATAAAGGTGTTCTTTGCGATTATCGTTATCCAGGCTATGATCGTCAATGCAGGACGGATTCCGGTTTCCCTGTTTACCGTAATTGGAAATATGTTCAGCTGCGTTCCGTTTGGGATTAAGGGGTGGATCGTGGTGATCTTACTTGCAGCTACGATGATTCCGGTGGATCTGGTGCGGAAAATGCTGACTGGCGCAGGGGCGTCGGGACAGGCAGAGCACAGGACTTTTGGGGAGGCTTAAGAGGAGCAGGAAGGGCATTTTCCTGAATTTGGGGAAATGTCCTTTTCCTTTTTTGAGGGGGCTTAAAAGTCCTTTTGCTCTTTTGCGGGGTGCTTAAGAGAACGAAGAGATGTTTTTTCATTATATAGAAGAGAGAGGGTGACTATGGATTTATTTTGTTCCGATTTGGATAATACCTTAATTTATTCCTCAAGGAGGCCGCTGGACGGAGAGAAATTTTGTGTGGAACGGCTGGACGGGCGTGAAATTTCGTTTATGACCAGGCGGGCGCTGGAACTTTTAAAGGAACTGGGAAAGCGGATGCTGTTTATTCCGGTAACGACGCGGAGGGTTGAGCAGTACCAGAGGATTTGTTTTCCGGGAATTTCTCCTTCTTATGTCCTTGCCTGCAATGGGGGCGTTCTGCTGGAAGAGGGAAGGATTGCCGTGGACTGGTATAAAGAATCGCTGGAAATGGTTGAGGATTGCCGCGGCGAGCTGGATAGAGGACAGAGGATTCTAGAGGAGGATGAAAACAGGGATTTTGAGGTGTGGAGGATTCAGGAACTGTTTTTATTTACAAAAAGCAGAGAATCCGGGGAAACGGTGAAGAAGCTTAAAATGTGTCTGGATTTGCAGAAGGTAGATGTGTTTACTAACCAGAGCAAGGTTTATGTTCTCCCCAAGGTGCTGAATAAAGGGACGGCAATTGAGCGAATAAGATGCAGGCTGGGTGCAGAGCGAGTGTTTGCTGCGGGGGACAGTGCATTTGACGTGCCTATGTTAGAGAAGGCCGATTTGGCGTACCGGGGCGGGGAAAAGCCGTTTGCGGAGGAGATGTTGGAGTATTTTTTGGAGAATGAGCAGAAACGGACGGATGAATAAATCGGTGAACAGGAATAAATGAAGAGGAAGAGAGAAAAGAACAAGACAGAGAGGAAGAGAGCAGATAAGAAACAGATATTTACAGGCAAACGATAAGCTAACAGAGAGAGGAAGGTAAGGAAAATGGCAGTATTTGAAGTGGTGAATGAGTTGGCATTAAAGGTCACAGCCAGGCCGGGAGATGTGATTTTTACAAAGGCTGGGGCATTTGTGGGCGGTCAGTGTATGGGACCGAAGAATTATATCTTTGAAAAGGTTCTCCTTGGACCGCAGGGAAACCCTATGCAGGCGATGTTTGGTCAGATTATGCGGCGGCTTACCGGAGAAAATCTTCCGCTGATGAAGGTGACAGCCAATGGAGAGAGTATTACATATTATGCCAACCGTGCGCAGCATGTGGTAGCTATCCGTCTGCAGCCCGGAGAAGCGTTAAATGTGGAATCAGAAAATATTCTGGCATTTACCGCGGACTGTAATTACAGTGTGAGGTTTTTGGCCTCGGGGATTATCAGCCAGAAGGGATTAATGACTTCGACTCTGCGGGGAACGGGGCCGAACAGTTTTGCCGCAATTTTAGTTGACGGGAATCCTATGGTGCTGGACAACCGGAAGGACGGAAGCACTTTAGAAGTTGACCCGGATGCCATGGTAGCCTTTATCGGGGCAGATCCGCAGTTTAAGACGGATTTAAGCTGGAGGAACCTTATCGGACAGGCGAGTGGGGAGTCCTATATGATGGAATGGGCCAGCCATAATCCGGCAGCGGTGATCTATCAGCCGAATGAGAGGAGCGGGGGTATCAGTGTGGGGATTGATTAAGGCTGACCGCCGATGTTTTGGAAGCTTTGGAAAACGGCAGATGAAGGGTGTCTGCTTTAGAAATTGGCAGGATGTGAATTGCTGTGCGCAAAAAGCCAGCAAAGAGAAGGTGAGGAAGTAAGATGGCAGAGTTAAATATTCCGATGCGAACGAAGGCTTCGATGGATTTAGGGATGGTTTTTGCACAAGGCGGAGAGGAACGAATTTTGCCGGCGATGGATTTGCAAAACGTGCAGAACGGGATGGGGCAGCGCCCGTCAGGCAGAACGCAGAGCAGTTCTCCCACCAGGCCCGTCAGGCAAAATCCGCCGGTACAGGCAGCAAACAGCAGAAGGGAAGCTCTGCGCCGGGAAGTACGCCATTATGAAGTGCGGTCCGAAGGCGGTATCGTGCTGAATAAGGGCGGGAAGGCTTCGTTTTCCTCTCTGTATCCGGGACGACTGGGGCAGATTGAAGTGGAGATGGGATGGGACGCCGAAGGATTTTCTGCCGATGATGTGGATGCCTCCTGTTTTATGCTGGGGGAAAATGGAAAGGCTATAGGGGATGAATGGTTTGTATTTTATAACCAGCCGTTCAGCCCGGATCGTTCCATTATGCACGAGGGGAAACGCGGCGGAGAAAAAAAGGAAAAAATTGTGGTGGATTTTTCGCGGCTGGGGCTTAAGGTGAAGCGGCTCGCCTTTGTACTTACCATTAATGAGGCAAGGGAACATGGACAGAGTTTCAGCCAGGTGGGCAATGCCCATGTGCGGATCAGGGACAAGGCGAGCAGGAAGGAACTTGCCCTGTTTAATTTAAGCGATTATTATGAGGGTGTTACGGCAATGACGGTCTGTGAGTTTTATGAATATCATGGGGAATGGAAGATTAATCCCGTGGGCCATGGGCTGAAGGATACCGGGCTTTTGGAACTCTGCCGGTTTTATGGGGTGAGAGTGGAATAATTTTATGATGCATTGGATGAATGATTAAGGGGTTGATGCAAATGATATGGAGCCGGTCAGTGCAGAAGAGATTATTCGGTTTTTTGGGTAAGGGGGCAGGAAATTTTAATGAATTTGTTTAAAATTGAAAATATTAAGAAAGGCTCTTACGCTTGATTGCTTATTTTATTTATAGTATAATCATAGAACAAACACGAAATTGATAGATGGCCTGATAAAGGATGGAGAAATATGGGGAAAATTGAAGGGATACGCATTGAAAATTATGGTACTTTAAAATATGTATGTATGGGCAGGTTATTCAGCTATCAGAAGGGAGATCCGCTTGGCAACATGGTAACTATCATTGGCCCCAGTGGAACAGGAAAAAGTACCATTGCGGATGCTTTTGGTTTTCTTGCAGATTGCCTGGAAAAAGGAGTAGAAGAGGCTTGTGATATGGGGAACCGAGGCGGCTTTAAACAACTTATATCACAAGGGAATGAAAAGGTAATCCGATTTGAACTATATTATAGAGAAACAAGCAATTCAAAACCAATAACCTATGAATTAGCAATAGGATTGGATAAGACCGAACGTCCCTATGTGTTAGAAGAGCGGCTGCGCCAGAGAGTAGAAAAAAGGGGGTGGCCGAAGTCATTTTTGAATCTTCATGAAGGCATAGGATATGCCTTTGAAGGAACGGATGGATGGCAGGATGATGAGGGAAATATCACCGGACGAGGAAGACGGGTGGAGGTTTGTCTGGCAGACAAAAGAAAACTTGGGATAGCGACCTATGGAGCTATGTCACAGTATAATCGTATTGTTGATTTTATGAATTTCTTAAAAAGCTGGTACTTATGTTATTTTTCACCGGATTCTGCCCGCCAGATACAGATGGCAGCACCACAGCCTTATCTGAATAGAACAGGAAGCAATTTAAACAATGTTGCCCAATATATGTACAGAGAAAATCCAACAGCATTTAAAGCAATTTTAAAAGATATTCAGACAAAATTACAGGGGATAATAGCTATAGAACCTAAATATATGGAAAATGGGCAGATGGTTCTCCGGTTTCAGGAAGAAGGATTTCAATATCCATTTTATTCACCGCATATGTCTGACGGGACATTAAAACTTTTTGCTTATTATTTACTGCTGCATGAACATAGCCCCCGGCAGCTGGTATTTATTGAAGAACCTGAAAATGGATTATATCATCATTATCTTACAGATTTGGCCAGTGAAATGAGAAAAAATGTTGGTTCTGGTTTTGCTAAACAGCTTTTTGTTACAACACACAGTCCCTTTTTTGTCAATGCCCTTGCCCCTGATGATGTATGGGTGCTCGAAAAAGAAGCTAACGGATTTTCAAGCATAAAACGAGCAGCAGAATATGAATTTGTAAAAGAAATGTCGAGAGAAAATATTCTTCTTGGCGATTTATGGTACAGTAAATACTTTGGATAAGGAAACGATATCATGCGGATAGAATTTTTAGTTGAAGACAGTTCGGGTAAAAAACTGCTTGATGAAATTATGAAAAAATATATTCAGGAAATGCCGTTGTTTCCGATTGAATATTCCATTTTATCTTATAAGGGAATTGGTGGTCTGGTTAAAGGTGCAGACGGCAGAAACGTTAAAGCACAACAGCTTTTAAATGACCTTCCAAAACGAATGAAGGCTATTCAGGCGAAATACTGGGGAGTACCAGCGGTATCTATTGTTATTGTTCTGGATAATGATACTCGTGATACGATAAGATTTCAGGAAGATTTAGAAAAACTGGCGAAAAGAGAAGAGATTTTGATTGACCATGTTTTTTGTATTGCTGTAGAAGAAATGGAAGCATGGCTGCTTGGGGACAGAAATGCATTGCGGGCAGCTTATGCAAATGTGGCAGACAGGATTTCTTCAAAGTATTCTTCCTATAAGCAAGACAGTATCTGCGGGACATGGGAATGTCTTGCCGATATGTTGACAAAGGGCGGTATAGCAAAATTCAGAAAAAAGAATCCTACGGCTTTTGACGTTGGACGATGTAAGTCTGAATGGGCTGAAAAAATTGGTCGTGAGATGGAATTACGAAAAAATGTGTCCCCCAGCTTTCAAAAGTTTTTATATGAACTGGATAAAAGACGGGATATATGCTTTGGTTTAAAGTAAAAGACAGCGGCAAGGCGCAGTTTTTCATTACATTTTTTATAAGAGTACCTTTTCCTTTTAAGTAATGCCCGATGCCCGGCTTAAGGTTGAAGCACTATGAGCCGGGCATTTTATCAAGGCGTTTTGTGGCGAGAAATTTTGAAGAAATCAAAGAAATAAAAAAATTTGAAAAATTTGAAAAAAGATGTTGACTTTTGGAAAGTATGGTGGTAATATATAACTCGCGCCGCTGATAAGGCGGTTGCAGTAAAGACAAATTGAACCTTGAAAATTAAAGACTGAACAATACACAAACCCTGAAAATTCTTAAAAAACAAGGCAAAGGTTTGGCCTTGGATTTGAGAAAAAATTCAGAACAAAAACCAAGTAAAGTAAGAAGAGCAAACCAAGGCAGAGGCAAAAGCGTCTGATGAGGAAAGCGATTTTTACAGGATAAGCGAATGGTTAAAATTAGCCAAGCGAAATCTAAAGCAAGCATCAGCTTGAAAATTCTATTTGAGAGTTTGATCCTGGCTCAGGATGAACGCTGGCGGCGTGCCTAACACATGCAAGTCGAGCGAAGCGATTTTGAGGAAGTTTTCGGATGGAATCGAAATTGACTTAGCGGCGGACGGGTGAGTAACACGTGGGTAATCTGCCTTATACAGGGGGATAACAGTTAGAAATGACTGCTAATACCGCATAAGCGCACGGGGACGCATGTTTCTGTGTGAAAAACTCCGGTAGTATAAGATGAGCCCGCGTCTGATTAGCTTGTTGGTGGGGTAACGGCCTACCAAGGCGACGATCAGTAGCCGGCCTGAGAGGGTGAACGGCCACATTGGGACTGAGACACGGCCCAAACTCCTACG
>ERZ808037.796-NODE-796-length-25440-cov-33.641840_pt1 | contig 25440 bp, 20 predicted proteins | sample MGYA00380190_ERZ808037 | MGnify/ENA primary metagenome ERZ808037 (study PRJEB31490, sample SAMN06133399) | mouse gut metagenome | isolation source: J9 | host: mice | place: China: Chengdu | collected 2015-05 ... | reverse complement strand
CGAAATATAGTAAATCAACAAGTTTGCTACTGTTGATAATCAAGCATTTGGGCACATTTAGATACCTGAGTAGTTACAAAAGACATTACAATCATAATTAAATACTAAAATAGCATGAAAACAATCAATGTCGACATTAAGGATGTCCTCTCGACAGTCAGCCGTGAAGATATCAACCGTCTCGAAGGTCAGGGAAGTGAAGCTCTTGACAAGGTGCTCAACGGCACAGGTGCCGGTAATGATTTTCTCGGCTGGGTCAATCTGCCCACAGAAACCACCGAGGCACTTCTTGACGACATCATCGCTTGTGCCGACCAGCTCCGTGCGACCTGCGATACGGTGGTTGCAATCGGCATAGGTGGCAGCTACCTTGGAGCAAAGGCAGTGATAGAGGCTCTTAATGACAGTTTTGCCGCATATCGTCCCGGTGTGCAGGGTGAGCCCAAGGTGCTTTTTGCCGGTCAGAATATCGGCGAGGATTATCTCTATGAGCTCCAGGATTATCTCCGTGACAAGCGTTTCGGCATCATAGTCATCTCCAAGAGCGGCACAACCACTGAGCCGGCCATAGCATTCCGTCTGCTCAAGGAGCAGCTTGAGAGCCAGCTCGGAGTCGATGAGGCGCGCAAGCGTATCGTAGCCATCACCGATGCACAGCGCGGCGCGCTCCGCAGTCTTGCCACCGAGGAGGGCTACAAGACTTTTGTCATCGCTGACAATGTGGGTGGACGATTCTCGGTGCTTACCCCTGTAGGTCTTCTTCCTATAGCTGTTGCCGGATATGACATACGTGCTCTTATCGATGGAGCAGCCGAGATGGAGAAGGCGACTTCCGAGGCTAATGACCAGAATCCTTCATTCCTTTATGCATGCACCCGCAATGCCCTCTACAACGCCGGCAAGAAGACCGAGATCCTTGTGAACTATAATCCCAAACTCCATTATTTCGGAGAGTGGTGGAAGCAGCTCTACGGTGAGAGCGAAGGTAAGGACCATAAGGGTATATTCCCTGCAGCGGTCGACAATTCCACGGACCTGCATTCAATGGGACAGTGGATTCAGGATGGCGAGCGCACTATCTTCGAGACTGTCATAACAGTGGAGGAGCAGAAGTATGAAAAGCTTATCCCTTCGGATGAGGCCAATCTTGACGGTCTCAACTATATCGCCGGCAAGCATATCGATGAGGTGAACAAGATGGCAGAACTCGGCACGCGCATAGCCCATGTGGACGGCGGAGTGCCCAATATCCTCATATCTCTTCCCGCGCTTCGCGAGAAATATCTCGGCCAGCTCATATATTTCTTTGAGAAGGCTTGTGGCATAAGCGGTTATATCCTTGGAGTGAATCCGTTCAACCAGCCCGGCGTAGAGGCGTATAAGCGCAACATGTTCGCTCTTCTCGCCAAACCCGGATATGAGAAGGAGACCGAGGCCATTCAGGCACGTCTGAAATAATATGACATGTAGCCGCCTTTATGTCAGGGCGGTGTAAGATAGAGACAAGTCCCGGCGATGGTGTCAAAGCCATGCCGGGACTTGTTGTGTTGTGACCGGTGTTGGGGTCTCAGCCTCAGTTCTCCATGAATACGAAATATACTGCGAGTATGAGCAGACAGAATGCGAGGAAGTGATTCCAGTGAAGGGCTTCACCCCGGAAAAACAGGAATGTGAAAACCGTGAATATCATCAGTGATATCACTTCCTGTATCACTTTGAGCTGGAGCAGGGAGAATGCTCCGCCGTTTCCGTGAAATCCGTAGCGGTTTGCGGGGACCATAAAGCAGTATTCAAGCAGTGCTATGCCCCATGACATGAGTATCACTACTATGAGTGGCGTGGCAGATGTGATGACTTTCATCTGCTGCAGTTTAAGTTGCCCGTACCAGGCAAATGTCATGAAAATATTGGACAACACAAGGAGTCCAACCGTAAGCCATCCGTTCATTTTGAGGTCATTCTTTCGTTATCGTCGGGGTTTGAGAAAATGCTGTCGAGCCGGCCTTTTTCGATGTACGATATGAGAGCTTCGTAAAGAATCTCTTTGCTCCGTGCAAGTGTCCTGGCCCGTTTTAGCGGTGTCATGTAGTCGTTGCCGGCAGCGAGATAGTCGATTGTCGCCACACGGTAGCGTGCGTCGGGGTCAAAGGCTTTTCCGTCGACAGTGGCATGGTTTATTGTGTGGGTCTCCGGGTCGTAAAGCACCGATACATTGGAGCTTACTCCCTGGCCCTCCTGTCCGGCCATTATGGCTATGTTGTCGAGAAGATCGGCCCCGGATATGTCAAGTACGACTATGCGGTTTTCAAACGGAGCTACGTCAATGATCTCTCCTTTTGTGATCGTACCCTTGGCAATGGAGTTGCGTATGCCACCTTTGTTCATAATGGACAGGTCGACCGGTTTGCCGCATATTTCGGCACCACGCGTGCGGACGAAGTCGCTGAAGAGGTTGAGCATGCGTGTTGATGTGCGTTCAAATTCATTGGGCGACTCGCCTATGCGGTATGATCTCAGCGAGTCGACCTTTGTCCTGTAAGGGTCTATCAGTCTCGCGAAGGCTGTGTCAATGCGTGTGTCGAGTCTGTTGTTTATCCGTATGAGTTTCGGGGTCACTTCTCCTGTGGCAAGGTTTATGTCGATCTCTCCGACGGCAGATCCGCGTGCACCGGTCTGTACGATGGTCACGCTGTCGCCTTCGGCATTTGCCACTCTCCATCGTGGGCTTTGCGGGTCGGAGGGATCAATGGCAGTGTGCGTGTGGCCGCCTATGATAATGTCTATGTCCTTGCTTCCGGCAGCAATGTCGAGGTCGTCGATGCCCGTGGCTGTCTCATATCCGAGATGACTTACGGCAATGACCATTTCGGCTCCGTTCTCACGCAGTTTCGCCGCCTCTTCGTTGGCCCGTTGCAGTGCGTCCTGATATTTCACTCCTGAGAAATTCTCTTCGGCTATTATGCCGGCCGGATCAAGGTTAAGCCCTATGAATCCAATTTTGTGTCCGGCAATCTCCTTGAGAGCGGATGGCACGAAGAGGTCCTGTAGCGGAGAGCCCGACATGTCATAATTCGTGCTTATGCGTGTGGCATCCACTTTGCTCCATTCCTGAGCCAGACTCCCGACGCCACGGTCAAATTCGTGATTGCCCAGTATGCGTATGTCGTAGCCAAGCCTGTTCATGAGTTCGCGTTCCACTTCGCCACCGAATATGGTGAAATACAGGGATCCCTGCACGGCGTCGCCGGCATCGATAAGCAACACATTGGACCGTGAGCCGCGCACACTGTCGATTATGGCTTTGCGTCGGGCTATTCCTCCGTTATCCTTGCTGTCAGGGTCGATGGAGGAGTGAGTGTCGTTGGTGTGGAGTATCACAAGATGATCAGCGTCGGTGTTTCCCCGGACTGAAGTACATGCGGCCAAAACAATGCCAAGAAGCAATGCCGGCAGACCATGGAAAAATCTTGATGTCATATGGTTAAGGTGTTTACTCGATTCCTATGAGTTTGTGGGTCTGCAATGAAAGCCTCCAATGAGGATTCCGGAGGATGTATCTGACGGTCTCGGGAATGTTTTTGCCGCTGCAAGGCTGCAGGAAGTAATGCATTGCCGGGTATCGGTTGGCTATCTCTTCCACATCCTGTCCGAGATATACCACCTTAAGTTCGTCAATGCGTTTGAGCCGGACCTCAGCCTCGCCTTTCGGGGAGCATGTCACCCAGTCGATATCTTCGGGCAGAGGGTTTGTGCCGTTGGTCTCAACCTGTATGTAGAATCCGGCATTGTGGAGAATTTCCACGAGGTCGTCAGTGAGCTGAAGCGATGGCTCACCCCCTGTTATTACAATGTGGCGTGACGGGTAGGGCAACACGCGCTCGAGGATCTCTCCGAGAGCCATTTCGGTCCCTGACCGGTGGTCGGTGTCGCAGAAGTCACACTTGAGGTTGCATCCGCTCAGGCGCAGGAATACGGCTGGAGTGCCTGTATGGTACCCCTCGCCTTGCAAAGAGTAGAATATCTCGTTGACTTTCAATTTGCCTGTGTGTTAATTGGTCTATTCCTTAATGTAAGAGGCCACATTGCCTTCGCTTTCCCTGACATCCACGCGGTAGCAAGTGTCGATCTGGTCGCATATCCATCGAGCGATGTTTTCGGCAGTGGGATTGAAAGGGAGCAGTTCGTTGAAATTGCCGTGGTCGAGATAGGCAGTTATGCGCTCTTTGATGTGAGAGAAATCTGTCACCATCCCGTCGGCATTGAGCTCGCGTGCCCGGCAGTGGACAGTCACAAGCCAGTTGTGTCCGTGCATGCGGCTGCATTTGCTCGGATAGGAAAGTTCCAGACGGTGGCACCCTGCGAGTTCAAATGTCTTTGTGATGTAATACATTGTGTTATATATCGCTTGTACTATTGGATGTTTCTGTGCGTTCCGGAGTGTGGCTTGCCGGAGTCAGACCGTTGTCAGCGGCTGTGCGGTACATGATCCCGAGAGCAGCTTCGCGGTCGTTAGGTGCTATTATGCCGTCAAGTATGGCGTTTTTAATGGCACTTTTTATGGTACCGATCACCGGGCCTCCCTTTATGCCGAATATTTCCATGATCTCGTTGCCGTCGACAGGCGGCTGGAGCTTTCGTATCTCGTCACGGACATTTAGGTCGGAAATCTTTTCGCGCACGAGGGCAAAGTTGGCGAGCAGACGCCGCACTTTTTCACGGTTCTTTGACGTTATGTCGGCTTCGCATAGGGTCATCAGGTCTTCGAGGTCATCGCCGGCATCATTTATGAGCCGCCTTACGGCCGAGTCGGTTACCTCGTCTTCTACAAGAGCTATGGGCCTCATGTGCAGCTCCACAAGTTTTGCCACATATTTCATCTTCTGGTCCTGGGGCAGACGCATATACCTGAATATGCGTGGCACCATCTTTGATCCGATGAAGTTGTGGTTGTGGAATGTCCACCCTGTCTTTTCGTCCCAACGCTTTGTGACAGGCTTGGCGATATCGTGCATGAGTGCCGCCCATCGCAGCCATATGTTGTCGGTTTTGGCCGATACGTTGTCGAGCACTTCGAGTGTGTGGGCAAAGTTGTCCTTATGGCTGCGGCCGTTGACGGTCTGTACCCCTTTCATGGCTGCGAGTTCCGGCATTATTATCGGGAGCAGCCCGCTGTCGAGCAGCAGTTGCCACCCTATGGAAGGCCGTGGGGATCCCATGATTTTCATAAGTTCGTCCACGATCCGTTCGCGGGATATTATTCTGAGACGTTCGGCATTGCGTCGTATGGCGGCGAATGTCTCCGGGTATATCTCGAATTGCAGCTGTGTGGCAAACCGGACAGCCCGCATCATGCGCAGGGGGTCGTCGCTGAATGTTATGTCGGGGTCGAGCGGGGTGCGTAAGATTCCTTTCTCCATGTCGGATAGACCGTCGAACAGATCGACAAGTTCTCCGAATCCTTCGCGGTTGATGCGTATGGCAAGAGCGTTGACTGTGAAATCGCGTCGAGACAGGTCTTCATCAAGAGTGCCGTCCTCTACGATGGGTTTGCGTGAGTCGCGCTGATAGGATTCCTTTCGTGCGCCCACGAATTCAAGTTCCACAGAGCGACGTTTCACCTGAGCGGTTCCGAAGTTGCGGAACACCGTGAGATGGGTCCCTTTCCCGAGGAGCTTTGCGACAACTTCGGCCAGCTCTATGCCGCTGCCTACTGTCACAAAATCTATGTCCTTGGATGGACGCCCGAGGAAAAAGTCGCGCACACATCCCCCTACGGCATAGCAGGGGCGGCCGATTGAGTCGGCCGCCTCTCCTATGGTGTGGTACAGGGGTGTGTCTATCTTGGCAATTACTTTATCTAACCTTTCTGATGTCATTCTATCTGTCGAAATATATGATCTCTTCGGGAGCCGGTGTTATGCATTCAACATGGTCGGAGTGCACTATATATGTGTTCTCGATGCCGACAGCTCCTGTGTCAGGGATCACGAATTTAGGCTCAAGCGCTATCACGTTGTGTTCCCGGATGATGTCGCGGCTTCTTGGCGCGATTACCGGGAGTTCGTTGATCTCTATCCCGACTCCGTGTCCGATGAATCCCGCATGCTGGCGGTGTCCCATATAATATGGTTTAAGTCCGGCTTCGGAGACTATCTCGTCGGCTTTCTCCCACAGGAGTTTTGCCTGAATGCCTGGATGCATCATGTCGCATAGCGAACGGTGTATGTCGATGGAGCACTGATGGGCTTTCAACGCCAGCTGATCGAGTTTCCCAAGCGCGAACACTCTGGTCATGTCGGTCATGTATCCGTTGAAATTGCCGTTCATATCGACCATTACTGTGGTGCCGGGGGTTATGAGCGTGCCGTTTGCGCCCACGGGGAGTGACGGGTCCATACCTGCGCCTCCCATTGCGAAGTCATAAGGGGACGGCGCGTCGGCATTGCGTCCTGCGAGGAGGTTGCCCATATATAGCTCCATCGAGTCGCCGCTTATGCGGAATTGTCCGAGACAGCCCTCGCGGCGGCATAAGTTCTCGATTGCTATCTGCAGGTCATAATCGGACATCCCTTCCTGGAACAATCCGGGGATACGGCTGTACACCCTGACCTGACGTTCTCCTGACTCACGTAGCTTCCTGAGGGCCATTGGAGGCTTTACGGCACGTACATTGCGCATTATGGCGGATGCGTTCTTCAGTTCCGCGTCCGGGAACAGCGGGAGCAGACGTTGCACGGTGGAGTAGGGGAGCACGTCGATCTCGATGCCTATGGTGGCAGGCGCACTCATCCCGATTGATGCTGTAATCTCTTCGGGCTTACGTATGTAGACCACGCCGTCGCCGGTAAGTTCGACCGGTCTTCGCACGAAATATATAGGTTCGCCTTTAGCGGGAATGTATGCATAGCCTGCGAAGACTCTTCCGGTGATGTAATATAGGTTGGCGTTGTCGGCGAGGATTATCGCTTCGGTTGACGACTCAAGCATGTGGGACCGTATGCTTGAGAGCCTTTGGCAGTATTCGTCTCTGTCCCAGAGTATGAGGCGGTGCTCAAGAATGTTCTCCATCGTTATGTGTGTGGTGCGTTTTAGTCAGCTATCTCGTCGGGGGACAGGCGGCTTAGCGATATGATCACTTTGCCATCATTGTCCTTTAATACGGCATGATCTGAGTCGGTACCTCTGGCCGCTGTGTCAACGTTCTCAAGAGCCAGAAGGAAAGCCTGTTCTGTGGCTATATCGGGGCATGTCATGCGTGAAGTGGCAAGGTCCTTGAACTCAATGCCGTTGCCTTTGTCGAGATTAACAATGATTTCACCGTTGAGGAGATTGCAGCCGGCGTTGCCGTGCACACGCTTTTCGTCCACGTCGATGACTATTTTGACGGCGGCTGTGATGGGCTTGCCGTCAATGGCTGTCACCTTCCATGCTCCGTTGAGGAACGCGAGGTTCTGCTTGTGCAGTTTCATAACCGTGCGGCCGTCGGATGACAGGATCTCCATGTCGGATTTGTCGGTGAGCTTATAGGACGCGGCATTGTTGATAGCCTTGTTGACCTCAAATTCATATGGAGCGTCATTGCATGCCATGAGTGTGGATATGAATTCTCCTGCCGGAGTGATCACGTTGCCTTTGATGTTCCACATGCCGTTGAGGTAGTTGCATCCGTTGAAAACGATGACTTTTAGCACGGCGATCTGTGATTCGGCAGGTGTCAGTGTGATTTGGGGATGATTCTCGCCGTTGACGGTAACCTTGGTTCCGTTGACTTCAACAATTGACCATACCCCTTCGAGATTGTCGGTATTGATATTCTCCTCGCGTTGCTGGACGACAGATGCGGATGTGCCGGCGGTCGTTTGGGTGGCAGGAGTTGTGGTCTTGTCCTTATTGCCGCGCAAAATGCTGCAGCCTGATGTGAGAGCCATAATTGCAATAGCTGTTATGAATATGTTGAGTCTCATGTGCTTAAAATAAGTTGAATTAATAAATATGAGTTGTATTTCAAGATTATAACGTTTGGACTCATTTATTGTGCGAACGTTTAATCTAAAATTTCCTGCAAAATTACGGAAAAATGCGCTATGTAGGAAATTTTTTGTTTTTGAACGGCTAATTTATTATGTTATATTGTGTTTGGGGGTAAATCGGTCGAATGAATTTGTTAAATATATGTTAAATAGTGCTTGCGGTCTTGCGGGAATGACGAATACTTACTAACTTTGCATCGCAAAACCAAGGGGCAGAGATGCAGATCCCGCAGGTTGAGCCACTGAATGGCGATTTAGTGTAGAGGCCTAGCACGCCGCCCTCTCACGGCGGAAACTCGGGTTCGAATCCCGGATTCGCTACATGCCTGAAAGCCTGATTCCAAGGGGAGTCGGGCTTTCATTTTGTAAAGACTTCATTTTGTAAAGACTATTGTGCGATTTAACATTTATTTTGCTGTGACTTTGATAGTTTCAGAAAGATAATTATTAAATTTGTCCATGCTAATCGGCTTGAAACAATATGACGCAGGAAAATCAACTTGACGATACATCACTTGTGGCGCGGCTCAGGGACAAGAAGAGCTGTCGTGCCGCCTTCGGCGACATGATAAAGCTTTACAGCGAACCCCTGTACCGTCAGATACGTCGCATGGTGCAGAGCCATGATGATGCCAATGATCTGCTTCAGAACACCTTTCTCAAGGCATGGCAGAACATTGAGAATTTCCGTGGCGATGCCAAGCTGTCGACCTGGCTTTACAAGATAGCTATCAACGAGAGCATCACATTTCTGGAAAAAGAGCGCAAACGCCTCGGCTTGTCCCTTGACGACGAGGAGTCACATATAGTGCAGCTCATAGAGGCTGATACCGACATCGATGGTGACGAACTGGCTCGTCAGTTGCGTGAGGCTATAGCTTCATTGCCCGAAAAGCAACGTCTGGTATTCAATATGCGTTACTATGATGATATGAAATATGAGCGAATGTCGGAGATCCTCGGCACTTCGGTGGGAGCACTGAAAGCGTCCTATCATCTTGCAGTAAAAAAAATCGAACAATTTTTCTCTGACATGGACTAAACCTTTGCACATACCATCAGTCAAACATATAAATAAAAGTGAACCGACAATGAAAGATATACTCGAAAAAGTGAACCGTAATGACGGCATGACCGTTCCTGACGGGTATTTCGACGATTTTGCGTCGCGTATGGCTGCTTCTCTTCCGGTTATGGACTGGGAAAATGAGGCGGAGGGACAGACGCGTGTCATGCCTCGAAGCTTCTGGCAGAAGGTGCGTCCATACGTCTATCTTGCGGCTATGTTTATGGGAGTGTGGTGCATGATGAAGATGTTTGACATGATGCGTCCGGATACACAGGGACTTAATATCGACAATAATCCGGTCATAACCGCTGCCGTGGGTAATGACTATTTCTTTAATGATTATGTCGTGATACATGGGGATGTGAGCGAGTATCAGCTTATGGAGGATCTTTATGAGACCGGTTATGTCCCTGCTTCCTATGAATATAATGGCGGCAATGATTATGCCGACCATGACAAGTCACTGACTGATATATAAAAATATAGATCGGCTATGAAAAAATATATACTGATTGTTATCGCATTTCTTCTGTTGCCTCTGGCATTGCTTGCGCAGAAGCCGTCGCAGCGTGAACGTGAATCGTGGATGAAGGAGATGCAGCAGGTAAAGAATGAATACATATCCCATATGCTTGAACTGAGTGAAGAGCAGAAGGCTAAATTCATACCTGTGTATAACCGTATGGAAGAAGAGGTGAGGGTGGCAGCCGATCAGGCGATGAGGCTTGAGCGTCAGGTGAGGAAGAAAGGAGACAAGGCCACCGATCTTGAACGTGAGAAGGCCGCCGAAGCCCAGTTTGAGCTCAAAGGCAAGGAAGGTGCCATAGAGATGAAGTATTTCAAGAATTTTAAAAGCATATTGACATCCAAACAGTTGATACAGCTTAAGAAGGCAGAGCGAGATTTTTCACGGGAACTGATGAAAAGGCATCATGAACGGCAAAAGAACCGCAAGGGCCGGAAATAGAATCCATACAAACTTAAAATAAGAAGCATAATAAAAGTAACGACAAAAGATGATTGATGATCCGAAAATCTTTTGTCGTCTTTTTTTCATTATATAATCAAAGGTTTCCGATAAATATAGTCATCTTATGCAAAAATATATCTGTACGATCATAGCAACAGTTTTGCTTCTGTTCTCTCAGTCCTCCATGGGCCAATCTGCCTCACGTGGTGTAAAGACTCCGGATTTCGCGTACCCCAAGACTGTTATAAAGCAATCGGACAAGGCATTGAGCTCCGCTATGCGTAACGGAGATGACAAGACGATAGTGAGGTCTCTGCTTGATTATGCCCTGGCGGGAAGTGCGATAGGCAATGAGAATATTCCTAAAGGGATAGCAAAGATTGACTCCGTGATGGGTGTAAGCAATGATCCGGTGCTCAGAGGGATGCTATCAATGCTTGAGGCGTACATTTATAACAATGTGTATGCCATGAATCGCTGGGTCTATGATCAAAGGAACTCCCCGCTTGAGCCTGTCCCTGCCGACTATGACGAATGGAGCGGAGAGCAGTTCCGGCACAGGATAGAGTCACTGCTTGATGTGGCTATCGCTGACAGCACTGCTTTGCGTGCTGTCCCTTTGCGTGATTATAAGGGTGTTATAACTCAGGACAGGCAGACTGAGGTATATTATCCAACGCTATATGATTTTGTTGCGTCGCAGGCTCTGACTATACTTGAAGGATGGGGTAATGACGGACATTGTTTCCCGTTGTGGCTTGCCCGTTCTTCGGCTGATTCGGCGGAGAGATTCAGTGTACCCTCACTCAAGCGTGATCCGAGAGGTGAGAAGATACTTGCCATATATTCATCGTTGCTTTCCGGTGTGAAGCGCGGTTCGGCGACCGATGTGAACACAAGGCTTGCAAGATTGATGTTCCTGAGATCAAATGTTGCCGAGGGGAGTGATATACGGTACAGTAGCATAAATCCGTACAACAGTCTCAGCCGCTCGCTGTATATGGAGCTGTATGAATCCTATCTGAATGATGAGGGGAAGCCGTCAACCGAGTATGCCGGCGACATATTGCTTGAGATCCCGTTCTATGGAGAGGAGGACAACAACAAGGGACTTTATGACACAATGACGGCGTTTCTGAATTCTTGGCCCGGATACTGGCGCAGGGATTGCATCAAGCGCAGCCTGAATGATATGTTAAGAAAGAGGGTGAATCTTAATACGCCACAGGTCATAGCTCCCGGACGTGAATTTGATATCAGTGTCAGCCTTAATAATGTGGAGAGGATGACTGTGGATATTTATGATGTATCCTCGGCCCCTGCATGGCGAGATGACTACGAGCTGAAATCAGTCGGCTCTTCTGCCAGAAAGATTGCTTCGCTTCCGGTGAGTGTGAACGGTGAAAGAGTGCCGTTCCGTGTGGACAGGAAGATCAGATATTCGTTTCCGAAGAGCGGAAATTATATTGTTGTGCCGGTGGTCAACGGGGTGGCCCCTAAGCGTGAAAACTATCAGAAGATACATGTGACAACTGTCGCACTCGGCTCGTCGACATTTCTTGACCGCACTGTGTGGGCTGTGGATGCCAATGACGGATCTCCATTGGAGGATGTCGTTGTCAGTGTCAACAAGTACCGTTACCGTGATAATGATGTGTCAAAGAGACTTGGCGTTACCGGGGCTGACGGCTCATTGTCAGTAAACGGGGTGTCAGGGGCTCTGACCGCTACAAAGGGTGATGACAGATATGCCCTTCCGCTTTCTATATATGACAATAACTATACGCGTCCCGACAAGTGGATTATGGCGGTGCGCGGTTATCCGTCGTTGCCTCTGTATCATCAGGGTGACACAGTAGAGTGGACTGCCATATGTTATGAATTTAAAGGGGGGCTTAACCGCCCGTGTCCAGGCAAGAGGGTCCAGGCTGTGATGTTTGATGCCAACTCAATGGCAGTGGACACACTGATGTGTGAGACTGACCGTTTCGGACGCGCATGCGGTAAGTTTACATTGCCTGCGTCAGGACTGACCGGATGGTATCATATTTCGATTGACAAGAACCGGAATGCGGTGCGTTTTCAGGTCTCGGACTATAAGCTGCCGACATTTCACGTGCTTGAACCGGAGGTGGAGCGTGGAGTCCCGGCTCAGGGGGATGTCACGCTTCGCGGAAAGGTGCAGACCTACTCCGGATTTCCTGTCGCTGATGCCGAGGTGACTGTAGCATTGAGTGTGACCAGCCGTCCGCGATGGTGGTATCCGTCAAGGGTATATGATGTGTATTCCACAAAGGTCAGGACAGATGGCAAGGGTGAATATGAGGTGGTGTTTACGGATGATATTTTCGTGACGTCACCATTGGAGAACGGGTATTATACGGCTTCGGTCACTGCGTTGTCATCTACGGGTGAATCCCAGACGGGGAGTGTGTCATTCTCTCGGGGTGAGCGTTACATAATAAAGGCTGTGTCGCCGGCCAATTTTGATATATCCGGCTCGGTTGAACTTCCTGTAGAGGCCAATCTCGTGAACTACGAAGATTCGACGATACATGAGGCTGTGAATGTAAGGCTTGTGAGAAATGATTCCACGGTGGCTGTGTCCTCGATGATACAGGGTAAAGGAATGCTTGCCGTCGGCGGCTGCGAGCAAGGCCGATACAATTTGGTGTTCACTCATGAGGATGCCGATTCGGTGGTCAGGGAGTTGGTGCTCTATGACAGGGCATCGGCCGAATCTCCGTGCCCGGATAATCTTATATGGGCTCCGGAGTGGGATGTCATGGTAAGTGGTGTTGAAAATCCGTCGTGGCTATATGCAGTGAATTGCGATACGCACATGCTTGTGACGTTATGGACTCCGGACGGTGTGATATCGCAGCATTGGGAGAAGGCCCGCAAGGGTTTCAATAACCTCACGGTGTCACTTCCTGCCGGCGTGGATGAGGCTACTCTTTCAGTGATGGCTACCGGTAACTACCGTCAGGAGAGCGGGCGCGTGATTGTGAGGCGTGCCGACAGTATGAAGGGGCTCAGGATTGTGGCAGAGACTTTCCGCGACCGTACGGTGCCCGGTGAAGAGGAGTCATGGACGTTCCGGGTGGTTGACCTCAAAGGCAACGGCCGTGAGGCGGCTGTGATAGCAGATATGTACAATACCGCTCTTGATGCCCTTGCATCCACTGACTGGAGTTTCAGTGCCATGACCGCCGGTCAGAGGTCGTTCGGCTGGAATCTTTCGACACTGAATGGGACCAATGGTTTCTATTATAATGTTCCTATGGCACAGGCGCGCCTGAGGTGCCCTGATCTTGTGGAGCCTGATTTCAACACATATGGAAGGTCGTTCAGGAATGTCCGTATTCGTGGAATACGTCCGCTGATGTCGGCACGGAACGGTATCGAGACGATGTATGATGAAGAAATCATTGTCGAGGAAAAAGCGGCCCTCGCAGAGTCGGCCCCTATTGCAAACGATATGATGAAGACGGCTGATGCCGGTATGGGCTCTGATTATGACTTGGTTGATAATTTCATCGAACACAAGGATGCAGTCAATGTGACCGAGAAGGAGCAGTTCTCCTACAGAGAATCCAATGTGCCTCTCGCATTCTTCAGGCCTTCGCTTGTCACTGACAGGGAGGGAAAGCTTGTGTTGAAATTCACTGTGCCGAATGCCAATACCACATGGGGTTTCCGTGCTGTGGCGTTCACTGATTCTCTATTGTCGGCTAAGTTCTCAAGCAATGTCGTTGCGTCGAAGAAGATTATGGTTCAGCCCAATCTCCCGAGATTTCTACGTACGGGGGACCGTGCAGTGGTCAAGGCGTCGGTCATGAATGCGACATCTGATGTGCAGCGAGTCGAGACCGTGGTGGAATTGTATGATCCATCGGATGGCGATGTGCTGTATAGCATGAATCGTCCTGACACCATAGCACCCGACGGACATAAGGTGGTTGATGTGGAAATATCAGTGCCGTCGGATATGCCGCTTCTGGGGTATCGGATTAAATCGTTGACAGAGACTTTTGCTGACGGTGAACAGGCTCTGATACCTGTGCTGCCGTCTGTAACTCCTGTGATAGAGACCTATCCGTTCTATATGGCTCCTGATCAGAGGGATTTCTCAATGAAGCTTCCGGAAATGCCTTCCGACAGCCGTGTCACGCTGCAGTTCTGTGAGAATCCCGTATGGTATGTTGTCACGGCACTTCCGGGATTGCTGAACAAGGATGCGACATCGGCACCTGAGGCGGCGCGCAGCATATTCTCGGCGGCTGTGGCCTCGGGGTTGTTGCGCGACAATCCTGTGATAGCGGCTGCGTTGAAGGAATGGAACGAGGGGGATAAGTCTTCGGAGATGCTTACATCGATGCTTGAGCGCAATGAGGATCTTAAGATAATGCTGCTCAATGCGACTCCATGGATGCTCGATGCGCGCAACGACACGGAGCGTATGGCCCGCCTGGCTCTTCTTTTCGATAAAAATACGGTAGACAGGACTCTTGACGCTAACATATCGTTGCTGAAGAAACTCGCACATAAGAACGGCGGATGGAGCTGGTGTGAACAGTACCGCGAACCGTCCATGTGGGCTACCCGTGAGGTGCTGTGGATGATGGGCCGTCTTGTGGCTCTCGGGTTCATGCCTGATGACGGCGGCCTGAGAAAGATGATCGCCGCGGCATTGGACTGGGACACGTCAGAGACTCTGAGGGATTACCGTAAGTATCCCGACGGTGACTATACGCGATATATGCATCTTCATGACATGTTTGCACGTATGGGCGTAGGTGAGCCTGACGTGCGTATCGCCAACGCAACAACGCAGCGCATACTCTCGACCTGGAAGAGAGAGTCCTTGGCCGGAAAAGCCGTGGCTGCTCAGGTGCTTTACAAAAATAATTATAAGTCGGTAGCGAGGGAGCTGCTTGCGTCAATACGGCAGTTTGGCGAAAAATCTCCGGAAAAGGGCATGTGGTTCCCGTCGCTCGACGACAATGCATGGTATGGATCAATGGGCAAGCTCGGAATCACATCGCTTGTGCTTGAGACATTCGCCATGATAGATCCCGGATGTGTCGATATCGATGATCTGCGTCAATGGCTTATACTCCAGAAGGGATCTCAGGACTGGGGCTCATCTGCCGCCGCTTCTGAGGTTGTGGCTGCGATATTGTCAACTTCAGGCAAGTGGATCACGCCGGCCGAGGGGTCGAAAGTGAGGGTCGGGGGGTTGGAGATGACTCCCGACAGAGTGGAACGTATGACCGGCGAGTATAAGATCAGTCTCAATGCTTCTGAATCGTCGGGCAAGCGGCTTTCAGTGAAAAAGAGCGGTGACACGCCTTCGTGGGGTGCCGTGTTCTGTCAGTATGTTGATAATATGACATCGGTAAAGGCTCAGGGTTGCCCCGAGCTTAATATCACCAAGGAACTGTTGGTCAACACTGACCCGGGTGAAGGCACTTTAGGCCGACAGGCGGTCGTCAAGACCGATTCATTGGCTGTAGGGGATCGTGTCACTGTGAGACTGGTGTTGAAAGTTGATAAGGATATGGATTATGTTGCCATCATAGATGACCGTCCGGCATGCTTTGAACCTGTGGAACAGCTTCCGTCGCCCATGTATTCCGAGGGGATTTGCTTCTATCGGGAGAATCGTGACGCCTCGACCCGGATCTTCATCGATCATCTGCCCAAGGGTACTTATATTCTTACATATGACATGTGGGTCAACAATGCCGGCGTGTTCACTTCAGGCATAGCTACGGCCCAGAGCGAATATGCTCCGCAGTATTCGGCACATTCTGCGGGCAACAGAGTCTGTGTCAAGTGAAGTGATATAATAAATCAGGCGATTGACTTAAGTCAATCGCCTGATTTACAATCGAGCGGTAGACGAGGCTCGAACTCGCGACCCTCAGCTTGGGAAGCTGATGCTCTACCAACTGAGCTACTACCGCGTATGCTCCGTTTTTGATGATGCAAATTTAGTGATTAATTTTGACGTTGCAAAATTAATATAGCATTTTTTGTTTTATAAGACTGGTGCAGACAGCCCCAGAGCCGGCATATTGCCAACCATCGCCAGTCATTGAGCGTATGACGGCTAATTGGGAGCACAATTTGCGTGGGCACAGACCCATTGTCAGTCATTGAGCGCATGACGGCATATTGCCAGCCATTGCCAGTCATTGAGCGCATGACGGCTAATTATGAGCCAATTTGCGTGGGCACAGACCTATCGCCAGTCATTGAGCGCATGACGGCATATTGCCAGTCATTGAGAGTATGCCGGCCAATTGCGAGCACAATTTGCGTGGGTGCGGAGTATGGAGCCGGGCCGATATGGACCGGATGTGGTTCAGCGGTCTCCGTGTCGGTTCAGAAGGTCTATGGCTTCTGATGCCTGTGAGTCGTTGACCATTAGCCTGGCTCCTCCTATGGTCAAGGGCATTGGCAGCACTGACAGGATGGTGTCGTTGTCCACTATGGCCGGTATGCCATGGCTTTCGAGCATCCCTTGCGCGATGCTTGCTTCTACCGGGTTGTCGAATTCTGCTACACAGGTCGTATCGGTATCCTTATATGGGGGTTATTTCTCACGCATGAATATGTTGATCGGAGTGCCGTGGAAGTCCCAGTTTTCGCGTATCTTGTTTTCCAGATATCTCCTGTATGGTTCCTTTACCCATTGCGGGAGGTTGCAGAAGAATATGAAGGTGGGGATCTGGGCTCCTTTCAGCATTGTCACATACTTGATGCGTACGAATTTGCCTTTGTTGGCAGGTGGCGGATATGCCGAAATGGCTTCGAGCATCACTGTGTTGAGCTGTGATGTGGGGATGATGCGCTGGCGGTTCTTGCATACTTCGAGCGCGGTCTCGAGCACCTTGAATATCCTTTGCTTTGTGATGGCGGATGCGAATATTATCGGGAAGTCGGTAAACGGAGCGAAGCGTGCGCGGATTGCTTCCTCGTAGTGCCTGATCGCTTCCTTGCTTTTGTCCTCCACGAGGTCCCATTTGTTGACCACCACTACGAGGCCTTTTTTGTTGCGCTGGATCAGTGAGAATATCGACACGTCCTGAGCCTCGATGCCTCGGGTGGCGTCGATCATGAGGAGGCACACGTCGGATGCTTCGATTGCGCGTATGGAGCGTATGACGGAATAGTATTCGATGTCCTCGTTTACCTTGTTTTTCTTTCTGATGCCTGCTGTGTCGACGAGATAGAAGTCGAATCCGAACTTGTTGTATTTGGTGTATATGGAGTCGCGTGTGGTCCCGGCGATGTCGGTGACGATGTGTCGCTCCTGCTCCATGAATGAGTTGACGAGCGATGATTTTCCGGCGTTGGGGCGTCCTACGATGCATATCTTGGGTATGTCGTCAAGGGTGTCGGATCCGTCATCGGTTTTCTCAGGCATTTTTGCCACTACTTCGTCAAGGAGGTCGCCTGTGCCGTATCCGCTGACTGCCGATACGCCGTAGGGGTCTCCGAGGCCGAGCGAGTAGAATTCAGAGATGTTGTAGATGGAGTCTCCGGCGTCCACTTTGTTGGCCACGAGTATCACCGGCTTGGATGAGCGGCGCAGGATTTCGGCCACCTGGTCGTCAAGATCGGTGACACCGTTGGTGGCATCCACTACGAAGAGGATTTCGTCGGCCTGTTCGATGGCCACGTTGACCTGCTTGTTGATCTCGCTCTCGAAGATGTCCTCGCTGCCTATCACCCATCCGCCGGTGTCGACGATTGAGAATTCCTTGCCTGTCCATTCCACCTTGCCGTACTGGCGGTCACGTGTGGTGCCGGCTTCGTTGTTGGTTATGGCTGTGCGTGTCTGTGTGAGGCGGTTGAAGAGTGTCGATTTGCCGACATTCGGGCGGCCTACTATAGCGATTAACTGTGACATGTTTCGGGTTGATTATAATTGCCTATAGCGAAAAAACAAGCGATAATGCGTGAGTGTTCAATGCGTTTCGCGCTGCAAAGATACGAAATTTTCCGTGAATAATTAAGACCATAGCCCGAAGAGTTGACATGTTTTGCCGTGCTTCGGGCTATGGTCCTGTGTATTACCTGTATTTTATGGCTATTCCTTTTCGATAGGGTTGTCGATCAGGCATGCGTCGATGCCTGTCGACGGGCGGTACTTGAGGGGGTATGAGCCTTTCTGCTTGTCGTATATGCCTGCTGTCTGCATGTAGTTGCTCTGGTCGCATGTGGCGGATATGCGCAGCACCTTTGGGAAGCGTTCAAGGGGTATGTCGGTGAATCGGTCGGGGTATTTTATGAACAGGGTGTCCCCTTCGATGTGGTTGACGAGTCCGTTGAACATCCATCTCACTTCGTTGTCCTTGTCGGTGACTTCGAGCACAACACCCGGGAGGCCGTTGAAGTCACGCGGAGCACCGACGTGGGGCAGGTCGTTTGTGAACCATGCGGTCCATTCGCGGCCGCCTTTTGTGATTGTGGCTTTGCGGCATTTGTACTCTCCGATGGTCTTTTCCTCGTCGGTTATGTTCCATTTGTTGTCGCAGGTGAAGTCCTTGAGCTTGAATTCCTCCGATATGATGCGGTAGGTGTTGACCTTGCGTCCTGACGAGGGGTAGAAGAAGTAGTAGTCGGGTGTGAGGTGGTAGGCGAGGCTTGTGTCTCCTCCCTGGCCGTTGGGGTTTTTGAGTATCCAGCGGGTCTCACCTATGCCTTCGTAGCTTTGGTCGAGAGTCACTTTCGGGGTTATGAGCACTACGCGGTCCTCTTCGAAAGTGAGGTCCTGTTCTTTGTTGAAGAGGTATTTCATGCGGTATCTTACGCCATATTCGGCGGTGTCGGCGTTGGCGTAGTAGGCATTGGCCTCTTCTTTCATCTTGGCCAGCATCTCTTTGGCTTTGGCCTCACGATCCTCCTGCCCCTGGCGGTTGCGTCCGCCGTGGTTCTGTGCTGATGCCGAGAATCCGAGCGCGAGCAGCAGTATGGTGGTGAATATTGTCTTTTTCATTATGTTTAGTCGGAAAAACGTTCGCGGATCAGGAATGCGGGTACAGTCTGCTTGTAGGCCATCTGGAAGTTGCGGAACTGCTGGGGGTTGGCATACAGGGAGAAGGTGGAGCTTACGAGGGCCACGATGTTGCCGTATTCGTCATATATGGGGCCTCCGCTCGCGCCTACGCCATAGTCGGATGTAATCTCCATGATGTATTTTGTGCGTCCGTTGCGCTTGTCGGTGGTGCGGGTGCAGTTGCTAACCATTCCGTCGGTGAAGTGGAAGTAGGCTCCGCTCGGATTGGAGAGGCAGTACACTTTGGTTCCCTGGCGTGCTGCGGTGTTGAGGGGGGCCGGCGTGAGTTTTCCTCCGCGGGTGTCGACCTTGATCAGTGCGAAATCGTTGAGCGCGTCGATGGCTATCACTGACTGCATGGGATAGGCGTTGCCGTCGCAGTCCATCACGAATCGGGTTATGTCGCCCGGTTTCCTGTAGTCGAAGGCTCCGCGCAGCACTATGTCGCTTATCACGTGGAAGTTGGTGGCGCATATGCCGTCGGGGGTGAGTGCTACGGCTGAAGCGTTGGAGTAGGCCGAGTCGTTGTTGATGAAGTCGACATGCTCCATCTTTCCGAACACGAGTGTGCTCTTGCGGCAGAGGTTGTAAAGCTCTTCGGCCGAAAGTTTCTTTTTGCGCAGTGGCGCGAGTTGCTTTGCGTCGGCGATTTTACCGTCTTTCAGGTCATCGAGCACATGGTTCTGCATGGAGTCGGTGGTGCTGTAGGGGTGTTCGCTCATGTATTCGCGCAGCTGTTCTGTGACGTGCCCTATCTTGGCGGGGTAGTCGGTGTAGTAATCCGGGACAGGTTGTGACGCGAAAGCCGAAAGGGATATGGCCATTGCGGCACATGCCGACACTGCGACGCGTGGGAGTGATAATGTAATCTTCATTTGCATAAGCCTGGTTGTCAATACGGAAGAACAGGAGAGCCGGGCGTGACGGATGGCAACCGTGGTGATGGTGGCTCGTCCTTACGTCAGTGTTCTCTCCTGTTCTCCTGTCCTTATGAGGGAATATTATTTTTCAATTGATCCGAGGGTGCGTCCTGCCATCTGGATGCATATCGGGCTCATATTGGAGATGCGGGCGCGTATGAACCGGGAGATTTTGGAGGCTGTCTCGGGGTTCTGTATCTCGAACAGCCGGGGGAGGTTCATGACGAGGAGTTCCTGATAGTGACGGTTGTAGGTGTCGTATTTGTTTTCGCAGAATGCGAGGAAGTCGGCGTCGTTCATCTTGACTCTCTGCTCTATGAATTCAAATGCGGGGGTGTATTTTCCGTCGGCATTCAGTCCGAGGTCGTTGATCTCTTTCTTGAAACTGTTGTATGTGTCCTCCTTGAAGAGCCCTTCTTTGATCTTGTAGCCTGAGAAATAGGTGTTGAGCTCGCTGTTGTAGAGCTGTGAGATGCGGTTGTTGATGGCAGCTGCGGTCTCTTTGCTGAAATCGTTTCGGTGGGCCACCATGAAGCGGGTGCGGTCGTTGTCGAAATCAACGGTGAATGTGTTGAATAGGAATGCGTTCTCGTCCTTCACGCGGTCGGCGTCCGAAAGGGAGTTGTAGTAATCGTCGATGACCTTGAATCCGCCTTTCTCGTCGCGGGCTTCCATGAGCAGCATTGCATAGGAGCTCACGAGTTTGGGAGCGCGTTCGCCGGCTTCATATCTTGCCTTGATGCGTTCGGGCTTCATCTCGGGGTCGAGGCTTGCGTCAACCTTGCTTATGAACATGTCGCCCTCCATAGAACCTGAGAAACGGGCCTCCTCCTTGCCTTCGGCGTTGAGGATTATGTAGGTGGGGTAGGCCTTGACCTGATATTTTTTTGCGAGCTCCAGGCCTTCCTTTTCAGCGTCCATCTTCAGGGGTATGAACTTGGCGTTCATGAAGTCGCCCACGTTTTTCTGCGGGAACACCTGAGTTGACATCTTCTTGCAGGGACCGCACCATGTGGTGTAGAAGTCAATGAAGACGAGTTTCTTTTCCTGCTTGGCTGCTGTGAGGGCTTCGTCAAATGAGATGTGACGGAATTCGGTCTGAGCTGATGTTGACAGCACAGCTGCTCCCATGAGCATAGCTGCTAATAGTTTTTTCATAAGTGATATTGATGGTAAATTATGTGATGATCGGGTATTATTTTTGTCATTAAGGCGATTCAAAATTAGCAAATATTAATTGAACTGCAAATTATTGACGGGGAAAATGCTGCCGTCTTTTATTTATGACTCGGATATCTGCCGAAAGTTTAATCGCGGAGAGGGAAAAACAGCCCGGAATCCCGATAAAATTCGGATTTCCGGGCTGAGATTTATTTTTTAACGTGATGGCAACATAAATTAATTACCAACTGTTCTGTCCTTTCCATAGCACAGATTTTACTTCGAGATTGACTTCCCAGTTATTGTTGGGCAGATCGATGAATTCGATCTTGTTGGGGTCCACTGATGTCACCATCTTGTAGAGATGTCCTTTTGTTCCGTCGAATGTTGCCACCCAGAACCATTTGTTATTGTATAGATCGGAGCTTGCTTCTGCTTGCAGATAGGTGATTTTGCCGTCAAACTGTTTGCTTGCCAGTTTATTGTTGACATAATCGTAGGCGTAAAGGGTGTTTCCTACTGAATAATACAACAATGTGTATGCACTTGCAAAATAGTAATGCTCGGCATTCAGGAAGTCGGTCATGACTGAAAGATCAAGGTTGTATGTTTTACCTGTGCCGCTTTTTATTGTACATGCTCCACCAAACATGGAAAATTCCGGAACGAAACGGTAAATTAAGTATTTCACATCTTCTCCAGGCTTGGATTCCTTCATGATAGCATTGCAGTTGGTGTTGCCTGTCGTGAAATCATTCTCTCCGTAAACAATAGTCCTGTAATAGGGCTTACAGTTCATCCATACACCGTGGCTCGGACTGTTTTGGAATGCTTTCATATAAGTCATCTGATACGGACCGGCAAGATAAGAGAAGCATTCATTGTCAAGATCGTAAAGAATTACAGGAGAAGCCGTTGATCCGTTATAGCCAAGTTGTCCTTTACGCTGATTATAGAATATATAAGGATAGAATCTGAAAAAATCTTCAGATGTCTGGCTGTATCTGTTGAATGGTTCTGACATGTATTCACTCGAAGGTCGGCATCCGAATGCGTAATCTTCTGTCAGATAGATTCGTGGATATATATAGCTATACGAGAGGTTTACACCTTGTCGCATAGCGACGTCGATTAGTTTGATAGGCCTTTTATGAGGTATGAGCGGCTCAATCATTTTAAGATCATTAAATTCGGCTATAGGTTCAAATGTATCCGTAAATGAAAATTTGTGGGTTGTTTCTTCAGTCGAGATGAAAAAGTGGGTCATACTGCGGTAATATCCGGTATATGACATCGATTTGGCATTTTTAAGCTGAAGTTTGGAGTTGTCAAATACATCCTGAACGTAGACAGTATCCCTTCCTGGCACCATGGTGAGCATATCAAGCCCCACTAAATTGCCTGTATTCGGACGGTTGCCTAATATCAGGAATCCTCTTGTGTATGGTGATGAGATATTTAGTGTGGTACTGTAGGTCCTGTTATAGCCGGTGTCCTTGTCCTTTACTCCGAGATAGAGTGTATATGAGCCGGGTTGGATATCAGCTTTCCAGTGAAGATCCTTCTCGCGGCTTATAGTGTCATGAGTGTGATTACTGTAACAGCGATACCATGCGAACTCATAGTTGGACATGTCTTCACCTTTTACAGAACCCTCAATTTCAGGGGCGATTTCTATGACATCGGAATAGGCAAGAGCATTGTAACGTTCGTCTATCCCATTTACCGATACCTCATTAACCGGGGTATAGGTGTAATTTCCCTCATCCTCCACACATGCCGAGAGGAAGCAGAGGAGGGTGGAAAGTATTATTGCTATATTGGTCTTCATATTACTATCAATTTATTGGTGATTTTGCTTATTGGACCATTTGTTCCGGACGGGTATCTTCTGACCAAAGGCCTGACAATAATGTGTGCTTACACCACATCATGGTACCGTCAGGATCTGTTACCCAGTATTCCGGCCCTTTATTATATTGTTCCAAAAGGTATTTGGCGAGGTAATTGAGCCCTACATTATAACGGGATGCCCACATAGCTTCGCTGGTCCAGTCTGCTACATTCCATCCGAGCATTTCGCCGGTGTAGTCCAGGAGAAGTCGATATTTCTTCTCAGACCATATGCCCATATTGTTGTCATTCCATCTTTGCGGTCTTACGAGGAAGTTATTAACGAATATATTGTGGATCGCCGGGTCAAAATTTCCGCCGTATTCGGTGTAAAAGTTTGAACCGGAGTGTATTACCGGCATTCTTCCCATTCCTGTGCTGTCAAATGGCAGAGTAAAGTGCTCTCCCGGAATGAGGCGGAGCTGTATCTGCAGGTTCTCTTCATCCATACGTGGCGACTTGTGTATCACAATCTTGACTTTTGTGCGCACCTCTCCTGCCGGTATCATGGCTTCAGGATCAAGCAATTCAAATTCTGTCCCATCTATGGCGGTGGTACTGTCGGTCACAACTTCAACCTTGAAAGGGCGGTCATAGTCCTTGGTCGCTCCGGAAGTCTGGATTGTGAGACTCAGAATCGAGTCAGTGACGATCATTTCACCGAACGGGATTTTAGATGACGGCTGCAGACAGTTTCTCATGGATCCTCCGAGGTCGAGATAGTCATCCTGGAAATGTGCTACACCCCATTGTTGGGCGAAGTATATTGATTCCTGGCCGCTGTAGAAATCTATTTCCTCTTTTGAACAACTCGTCCACAGAAGAGTCACGGCCATCAAGCAGTATATTAGTTTTTTCATTTTGTGTCGGGTTTAGCGTTATTTGTTGTTTACGGTACCTCGCTTGTTTATCTCTGATTCCGGCAATGGCCATACATAGTTGGCAAGCGACATGTTGTAGTTGAATTTGCCTTCACGGTCGTTGAGCAACAGTTCCTGGCGACGCTTGTAGAAGAAGAATAGTTGTCCTTCACAGATCATTTCTCTTGCAAATTCAAGAGTTATGGTTCTGTTAAAGTTCCCGTCATCCTCAAGGTCGGGACACAAGCGGTTTACCCTTATCTCGTTAAGCAGTCTGTAGGATTCTGCAGCATCAGTAGTGGCCTCTGCCGCTATAAGATACATTTCGCTTAGGCGGATCATAGGAATCATATACCGGTAGGTGGCAGGTCCGTCTAATGTGACTTGGCTATCAAAGTCGGCATATTTTGTGGTGTAAAGGGTTGATCTTGGTTCTCTGCCTTCTTCTTCCGCCTTGTCTATTTCGTCTTGGGTCGGTTCAACTAGTTTCCATTGAAGGCGCCGGTAGTCGTTTTCGTTGTCATAGAAGGTGGCTACCTTTGAATCGGACATAGTCTCTCCATAGAATGTGAGTCGAGCGTTCATCTGCAGAGATTGCGAAAAAGCGTTGGCATATATATCCTTGTTTTTATTGCTGTTATACATTGCGAACATTATCTCTGGAGAGAAAATCAAGTTGGGTCTGCCGGTGGCTTCAACTTCATCCTTGGTTACCCAGGGGAAAACTTCAAGTTCTTCCGTGTTGGCTTTCTTGATGACCTCATTCATTGCTACTCTATAAGCGTTGGGCTTGTCGCCGATCCACATGTAAGCTCGAGCCAAAAGACCCTGCACAGCATAATAGTTGAGTCGTAGATGACGGAATGCCATGTCGTAGCTGGCAACGCCGTTGTCCTCTGTGACCATGTCCTTGGTTCCCTCGGTGATTATAGGATCATAGTCCTTGAGCAGTGTTGCTGCTTCATTCAGGTCGCGAAAGATTTTTTCCATGACCTGACGGTGTGTCAGTATGGGAAGTATTTCGCGTTTGGTGTTGTCCTGATAAGGTATTGCTTCGGCATCAGGATTCAGCGCGTATATTGATCCATGGCGACGCACCAAGTCGAAATGCAGCATGGCTCTCAGTGCCAGAGCCTCTCCTCGCAGTATATTGAACTGCTTTTGATTCAGAGGCGTGTCACCAATGTCCTGAAGATGGTCGAGAATTGTGTTGTTGGTCGCAATGATGCTATAGGCCTGATTCCATAAAGAGGAATTCTTTGATTCGAATCCGCTGTCTTTATAATTGAATGCCATGTAGGTCTTATAGCTGTGGGAAGTATTTTCTGTGACATCATAGTACTGGGCCATGACATCAAGTATATTAATGAGATTGCCTTTTGAATAATAATTATTACTGTCCGCTAAACTTTTTGAGCAATTGAAAAATTAGGGCTGATTCTTGCAAAGCAAGCGACTAAAGTC
>ERZ808037.795-NODE-795-length-25482-cov-13.184373_pt1 | contig 25482 bp, 37 predicted proteins | sample MGYA00380190_ERZ808037 | MGnify/ENA primary metagenome ERZ808037 (study PRJEB31490, sample SAMN06133399) | mouse gut metagenome | isolation source: J9 | host: mice | place: China: Chengdu | collected 2015-05 ... | reverse complement strand
AACCGCCACCGCCGCCATGCAGGAGGTAGGGCTAAAGCCCAATACATTCTATCGGCGGGTGAAAGAAATGGGCCTTTAAGGCCCATAAACAACACAGGAGCAACGCGGGAAACCGCCGCTCATATATTCCACTTTTCCAAAATCCACTTTGTTATGATTGATTGAGAAGTCAGCGGGGGAGGTTCCACCTTTTTTCCACCAAAAAAGAGGGCGGGCCATTAAGCCCACCCTCAAAGGTGCAAAATATCTTACTTGAAATACCGCTCCAGCAGGCCCTTGAACGCCTTGCCGTGGCGGGCCTCGTCCCGGGCCATCTCATGGACGGTGTCGTGGATGGCGTCCAGGTTCAGCTCCTTGGCCTTCTTGGCGATGGCGACCTTGCCGGCGGTGGCGCCGTTCTCGGCCTCGACCCGCATCTCCAGGTTCTTCTTGGTGGAGTCGGTGACCACCTCGCCCAGCAGCTCGGCAAACTTGGCGGCGTGCTCAGCCTCCTCCCAGGCGGCCTTCTCCCAGTACAGGCCGATCTCGGGATAGCCCTCGCGGTGGGCCACGCGGGCCATGGCCAGGTACATGCCGACCTCGGTGCACTCGCCCTGGAAGTTGGCGCGCAGGCCCTCCAGGATCTCGGAATCAACGCCCTGGGCTACACCCACAATGTGCTCGGCAGCCCAGGACATCTCGCCCTTCTGCTCCACGAACTTCTCGGGGCCGACGCCGCACTGGGGGCACTTGGCGGGGGCGGAGTCGCCCTCGTAGACATAGCCGCAGACGCTGCAAACAAACTTTTTCATGATAGTAGTTCCTCCTTAAAATTTTGGTCTTGACAGTTGGGACAGGTTCCGTAGAAGGTGAGTTCACAGCGTTGCACCGCGAACCCGTATTGCGTGCTGACGGTCCGTTTCAGCCCTCTCTCGGGACAGATATCCGGGAGGTCCAAAACGGTGCCGCAGCAGTTGCAAACAAAGTGGCTGTGGGGGGTGGTCACGGCGTCGAACCGCTCCTGACCCTGCACGACCCCCACGCTCTGCACCTGGCCGACCTCCTGAAAAAAGGCCAGGTTGCGATAGACCGTGCCCAGGCTCAGGTCCGGGTGACGGGGCTTGAGCTGCTGGTAGATCCACTCGGCGGAGGGGTGACAGCTTGTCCCCCGGATGGCGGCCAGGATGGCCTCCCGCTTTTTACTGTAGCGAATGGTGCGCTCCATGGGCCGGCCTCCTTAACAATATTGATTCTTGTTATGCCGGTATCATACCACACCCGCAGGAGTTTGTAAAGAGGAAAACGGCAAAAATTGGGGTCTGCGCCCCAATTTTTTGACGCCTATTTAGTTTTCCCACCTTTGCGCTCGTTCAAACCTTTCAGAATAGATTCCTCCAGCCGGTCGCCGTACTTCATGCCCAGCAGAAACAGCACCAGCCCCAGCAGGGCAATGGGAACCATCACCCAGGGGGGCAGGCCCAGGGTAGACCCGCCCAGGGCGCTGGCAAAGAGCAGGCCCCAGGGCCGGGTGAGCAGGACAATCACGGCAAAGCGGCGGAAGGAGATGTCCGTAAGCCCGGCCAGGATGCACAGCATGTCATCGGGAAAGAAGGGGAACAGAAAGGCCAGGACAAGAAATACCGGGGCCTTGGTGCGCAGGACATCCTGATATTTTTCCGAAAGCTTCCGGCTCACCAGCCGGTCAGCGAAATCCCGGCCCAGCGCCCGGGCCAGGGAGAAGGTGAGCAGCGACCCAGCCGCCACCGCCCCAAAGGTGAGCAGAAAGGCGGGCCAGGTGCCGAACAGGAGCCCGCCTGCCGCGGCGGTGATGTTGCTGGGGATGGGGGCCAGCACCACCGACAGGAACTGCACCAGGAAAAACAGCAGGTGGGAGTATGGGGCGGAGCGGTCGATGTAGGCCCGCAGGGTGTCTAGGGAGCGGGCCGCCTGGAAAAAGCCGGTGCTGTATAAAAACCATCCGCCCCCCGCCAGCAGCAGGAGGGTGACGGCCAGGATCAGGAGCTTTTGTCTGTTCTTCATAAAGCGGCCTCCATTCTCAGGAGGTATTGTAACACAGCGGTGGGGGAAATACGACAGAAAACTCCTTAAAATTTCGTGAAGAAGCTATGAACAGAAAAGGCGGCCGGCAGTTCATGCCAGCCGCCTTTTATATTACAGCAATCCTTTTTCCTTCAAGTCTTCACTGATTGAAATTAAATCTATTTTCTTCAGTACATTCTTTCCCTCATATGCCGTTACATACTGTGTAGTCTCATCTCCCCATTTCAGGACAAGTTCTTTGTTCTCGTCAACCAGCACTTTATAGTCGTGATATTTCATATTAAAGTAACTAACTATTTTGATACAATCCTCCGACCCATCATACAAAACATAGCTGTCATCCAATGTCTTGCCGGATTTATACGTTTCCCAAAATTGGCTCATTCTTTTGTCGTTATCATTTATCTCATAGGCGCTGGTATATATTTCACTTTCGCCAGTAACATTTAACTCCAACGGCAACACATTTGTATTAAAGACCTGATTATATTTTGACTTCGGCAAATTGATATCGCCTTTTCCCTCTTCCAGGCTATGCAGGCTCGCAAATACAAAAACTGTTATCTCGCTGTTATTATTAAGCGCTTCTTCCTTTTTATTGGGATTTATCTCCAAATATTCTTCCGGGGTAATCCCTATTATCGTAGTTGGATCAATATTACTTGTTTCAGAGTAATACACTCCATCTACGACAAAATTCGGACTAAATACTTCGGTATCCGACGTCTCCCCCTCTGGCTCTTCCGTACTGACAATACCCTCAGTCGACGCGCCGCCTTCTTCACCGCTGTCGGGAGTATGGCCGCTTGTATTGTCCCCGCTTCCGCCGCTGGGGATACCAGCACTTGCGTTGTCCCCTGTTCCACCGCCGCAGGCCGTCAGAGAGAGGGCCAGAGCCGCCGACAGCATGAGCGCGAGCAGTTTTTTCATGTTCTATCTCCTCCTACATGATTTGAGCACTCATTATCCTTTTGCATTGCAAAAGGATAGAACGGTGCCGTTCTGAATTTAGTATAACAGCTTCTTAACGCTTTGTAAAGTATGCTGTCTGCATAGTGTTTGAAACCATTTTTACGAAGTTGTATTACGACCGAAAACCGGAGCGGCAAGGCGAGAAACCCTGCCGCTCCCGATGATTTTAAATAGTTTATACCTTCCGAATGGAGGAGATGCTCCCGGCAATCTGCCGGGCCACGTCAGGGTTGTTCATGGTGTACAGGTGGATGCCCTCCACCCCTCCGGCGATAAGGTCGGCAATCTGGTCGATGGCGTAGGCGATGCCGGCCTCCCGCAGGGCCTCGGGGTGGTCGCCGTACCGGGCCAGGATGCGGGTGAGCTTGGCGGGCAGGCTGGCCCCGCACATGGACACCATTCGCTGGATGGACCTGGCGCTGAGCACCGGCATGATACCCGCCTCGATGGGCACGTTGATGCCCGCAATCCGGGCCCGCTCCAGAAAGCGGAAGAAGTCCTCGTTGTCGAAAAACAGCTGGCTTACCAGATGCTGGGCCCCGGCGTCCACCTTTTCCTTCAGGTGGCGGATATCGCTCACCAGGTCGGGGCTCTCCAGGTGCCCCTCGGGGTAGCAGGCGGCGGACACGCCAAAATCCCCCCGCTCCCGGATGTAGGCCACCAGCTCGCCGGCGTACTTAAAATCGGTCTTTGGGGGATAGTCCGGGTTCACGTCCCCCCGCAGGGCCAGCACGTTTTCCACCCCGTCGGCTTTCAGGTCGGCCAGCAGGCGGTCCACGTCCTCCTTCCCGGCGGCCACGCAGGTGAGGTGGGCCATGGCGGGGATGTGGTACTGGTTTTCAATGAGGGCGGCAATGTCCCGGGTGGTCTGGTTCACCTGGGAGCCCCCCGCCCCGAAGGTGACGCTGATAAAGTCGGGGCGGATGTCCTTCAAACCGTCCAAAGTATTGTAAATGCTGTCCACCGGGGCGTCCTTTTTGGGCGGGAAGACCTCGCAGGAGAACACGGTCCGGCCCTTGCCGAACAATTCACACAGTTTCATAAAAATCGCTTCTTTCTGTCAACATTGTAGGGGCGGCCTGTGGCCGCCCGGATTTCTTGCAGGTACGGCGGACAGGCCGTCCCACGGTCAGATATCCAGCTCCAGCAGCACCGGGCAGTGGTCGCTGCCCTCCACATCGGCCAGTATCTCCGCCCGGAGGATTTTATCCCGCAGCCGGTCGGAGACGATGAAGTAGTCAATACGCCATCCCGCGTTGTTCTTCCGGGCGTTAAACCGGTAGGACCACCAGGAGTAGGCCCCCTCCCGATCCGGGTAGAGGTACCGGAAGGTGTCGGTAAAGCCGGAAGCCAGCAGGGCGGTCATCTTCTCCCGCTCCTGGTCGGAGAAGCCGGCGTTGCCCCGGTTGGTTTTGGGATTTTTCAGGTCAATCTCCTGATGGGCCACGTTCAGGTCGCCGCAGTAAATCACCGGCTTGGTCCTGTCCAGAGACACGAGGTAGTCCCGCAGGTCGTCCTCCCAGCTCATGCGGTAGTCGATCCGCTTCAATTCGTTCTGGGCGTTGGGGGTGTAGCAGCACACCAGATAGAATTTCTCATATTCCAGCGTAATAAGCCGCCCCTCGTGGTCGTGCTGGTCAATGTCCATGCCCAGGGCCTCCGCCAAAGGGGCATGGGGGGTGAAGACGGCGGTGCCGGAATAGCCCTTCTTCTCCGCCGAGTTCCAGAACTCGTGTATCCCCTCCCCCAGGGGGACGTCCGCCTGTCCCCGCTCCATCTTTGTCTCCTGAAGACAGAGGAAGTCGGGCCTGTACCCCTGATAGAAGTCAGAAAACCCTTTTTTCATACAGGCCCGCAGGCCGTTTACATTCCAGGAAATAAATACCATTCAAAAGCTCCTTCCGCCATGCCATCCGCTGAGCGGGTCCTATTATACGCCGAACCGCCCCGTTTGGCAAGGGCAAAGCCCCTCTATTTCGCCGCCGTCTCGCTTTTCCTCTTTTCTTTTTCCTCTGTCTGTGGTATATTAAAATCACTTAAATCGAAGGAAAGGAGCTCCCTGTTATGGCGGTACGTTATACCATTGAGGAATTGCGGAATGTAATCGCCCCGATCGCCCGGCAGCACGGGGTGCAGAGTGTCTCTCTGTTCGGCTCCTACTCCAGAGGGACGGCCGGAGCAGACAGCGATGTAGATTTAAAAATTGAAAAGGGACAGCTGAAATCACTGTTTCAAATCTGCGGCTTCCGCCTGGCTGTGGAGGACGCGCTGAAGCTTCCGGTCGATCTGGTGACAAGCGAGTCCTCTGACCGGAGCTTTTTGGATATCATCGCGAAGGATGAGGTGGTGCTCTATCGAAACCCATGACCGGATGATTCTTCAAAAAATCGTCACCTACTGCATCCGCATTGCCGACAATCTGGAGCGAAATCACCACGATTTTCCCACATTTGAACAGGATCTTATGTTTCAGGACGCCTGCTGTATGTGTGTGGTGCAGATTGGCGAACTGGTCTCCCATCTGACCACTGAAATCAGAAACCGGAACCCTGCGATTCCCTGGCGCGCCATTAAGGACACCCGTAATTTTTACGTCCACGCATACGGTTCCATCGACGTTGTCTCCGTCTGGAATACCCTGCTGGATGATATCCCTGCGTTAAAGGCGGCCTGTGAGCAAATCCTGTCCACTTAAAAAAGAAACCTCACACAGAGGCAGTGGTCTGACCCGCTGTCTCTTTTTCATCCCCTTCCCCCTTTTCTTTTTCCTCTGTCTGTGGTATACTATAAAATGAATTTGTATGTAAAGGTTGGAAACGGTTTTGGATAACATCACCCTAATCGGCATGCCGGGTTCCGGCAAGAGTACGGTAGGCCTACTGCTGGCCAAGCTGATGGGCTACCAGTTCCTGGACGTGGACCTGCTCATTCAGGAGCGGGAGGGGGCGCTGCTCCAGGAAATTCTGGACCTGCGGGGGACGGCGGCCTTTCTGGACGCGGAGGAGGCGGCGGTGCGCACTCTGTCCTGCCGGCGCACCGTAATCGCTCCGGGGGGCAGCGCCGTATGCCGGGAGGGGGCAGCCCTCCACCTGAAGGGACTGGGGCCGGTGGTCTACCTCCAGGTCTCTCTGGAGGAGCTGACGCGGCGGGTCCAAAACCTGTCCACCCGGGGCATCGCCATGGAGCCGGGCCAGACCCTGGCCGACGTGATGGCCTACCGGGACCCCCTTTACCGCAAATATGCCGACCTGGTAGTGGACTGCCCTCCGGGGCAGGAGCTGCTCCAGACCGCCCGGCTGGTCATGGACCGGCTGCGGGCGTCCGGCAAATAACACCCCAGCCCGCAGGGCGCAAACGCGCGGGCCGGGCGGACGCCGCCTGTGCGGGGACGCGGCTTGCCGCGGCTCCGCAGGACAGCAGGCAGCATCTGCCCGAAACGGAAAAGGAAGTATTTCATGCAGTTTAAAGACCTGGGGCTGAACGCCCCCATCCTGAGAGCCCTGGAGGAGCAGGGCTATGTAAAGCCCTCTCCCATCCAGGAGAAGGCCATCCCCCCCGCCCTCACCGGGCGGGACGTGCTGGGCTGCGCCCAGACAGGCACCGGCAAGACCTGTGCCTTCGCTACCCCCATCCTGCAGCGTCTGGAGGCCCAAACCGGCCCCCGGCGGCCCATTCGGGCCCTGATCCTAACCCCCACCCGGGAGCTTGCCATCCAGATCGGCGAGAGCTTCACCGCCTACGGCAAGTACCTGAAGCTGCGCCACACCGTCATCTTCGGCGGCGTAGGTCAGAATCCCCAGGTGGAGGCCCTGAAAAAGGGGGTGGACATCCTGGTGGCCACCCCCGGCCGCCTGATGGATCTCCACAACCAGGGCTTTGTCTTTCTGGAGGAGCTGGAGATCTTTGTGCTGGACGAGGCCGACCGGATGTTGGACATGGGCTTTATCCACGACGTGCGGAAAATTCTCAAGTGGCTCCCCCAGAAGAAGCAGACCCTGTTCTTCTCCGCTACCATGCCCCCGGAGATCACCGACCTGGTAAACTCCCTGCTGAAAAACCCGGTGAAGGTGGCGGTGGACCCCATCTCCTCCCCGGTGGAGGTGATCCGCCAGAGCGTCTACCTGGTGGACAAGGGGAACAAGACCAATCTGCTGGCCCACCTTATGGAGCGCAAGCGGGTAAAAAACGCCCTGGTCTTCACCCGCACCAAGCACGGGGCCAACAAGGTGGCCCGGGACCTGGGCAAGGCGGGCATCTCCGCCGCCGCCATCCACGGCAACAAGAGCCAGACCGCCCGGCAGCAGGCCCTGGCCGACTTCAAGGCCGGCCGCATCCGCTGCCTGGTGGCCACCGACATCGCCGCCCGGGGGCTGGACATTGAGGAGCTGTCCCACGTGTTCAACTACAACCTGCCCGAGGTGCCCGAGACCTATGTCCACCGCATCGGCCGCACCGGCCGGGCGGGCCGGGGAGGGGAGGCCATCGCCTTCTGCGACTTCGGGGAGAAGCCCCTGCTCCGGGACATTGAGAAGCTCATCGGCAAAAAGGTGCCTCTGATCGAGGACCACCCCTACCCCATGCGGATTTTCGAGGCCCCCAAGCGGGACAAACACGGCAAGATCATCAACGAGGAGGACCAGGAGGCCCGCCAGGCCGCCCGGGAACTGCGCCGCCAGCGGGAGGAGGCCCGGAAGGCCGCCGAGGAGTCCCGCCGGGCGGCGGAGCAGGCCGGGCTGGAGGCGGCCCGTGCGGCGTCCGCCCCGGAGGGGGCCGCCCCCAAGAAGAAGCGCCGCCGGAAAAAGAAGGGGGCCGCCGCCGAGCCCCTTCCACCCGCCGTCCCTGTGATGGAGGAGAGCGAGGACGCCTTCGACTACCTGCCCGCGCCCCCCGCTGCCCCCAAGCGGGGAGTACGCCCCGGCGCCCTGCTGGACACCGGCGACGCCATGCCCAATACCGAATTTCACCGGCCCAATCCCCTGGACAGTGACACCATTATGGACGCCACCGCCCGCCTGCTGGCCCCCCGGCGGTCGCTGCTGTCCAGCCTCCTCCCCAAGCCGGCGGAGAAGGCCCAGAAGCAGGGGAAGAAAAAACAGGCCGAGCCTCAAAAGCCCAAACAGGCCAGGGCGGAGGAACCCAAGAAGGCCCGGCAGGCCAAGCCGGAGCAGGCCAAAAAGGGCCGGAAGCCCGCCCAGGCCAGGCAGGAGCCCCCGAAAAAGGCGGCCCCTCCCCAGCAGCAGAAAAAGAAGGGGGCCGGCAAGCCCCCCCACCGGGACCGCCGTATGCCCCCCGAGCCGCCCCGGAAGAACCAGCCCAAGGACTCCACCGAACAGGCCAGCCTGATGAAGCCCTATTATTTGGATATTGGAAGATAACAATAGAAAGGAGGCCCAATCCATGCCAAGCGAAGCCGAAATTGCCATCATTCAGAAAGCCGCTATGTATGACCTGATTGAGATTTTGGAAACAGGACCTGAAAAGAACTATACGCCCGAGGAAATGAAAAAAATTATTCGCGCATATATTTCCGGGAAAGAAAAATAATCGGATACGGAGGAACAAATCATGGATTATCAAGCCCTTTACCAGCAGAAGCTGACCACCCCGGAGCAGGCTGTCAAGGCGGTCAAGTCGGGCGACTGGGTGGACTACGGCTGGTGCACCAACCACCCCGTGGCCCTGGACCGTGCCCTGGCCGCCCGGAAGGACGAGCTCACCGACGTGAAGGTCCGCGGCGGCGTCACCATGTGGATGCCTGAGATTGCCAAGGCCGACGACGCCGGCGACCACTTCACCTGGAACTCCTGGCACTGCTCCGGCATCGACCGGAAGATCATCGGCAAGGGCATGGGCTTCTTCGCTCCCATGCGCTACTCCGAGCTGCCCCGGTTCTACCGGGAGAACGTCACCGTGGACGTGGCCATGATCCAGGTCACCCCCATGGACAGCCACGGCAATTTCAGCTACGCCCTGGCCGCCTCCCACCTGGCCGACATGCTGGACAAGGCCAAGGTCATCATTGTGGAGGTCAACCAGAACCTGCCCTGGGTCTACGGCCTCACCGGCTGTGAGATCAACATTGCCGACGTGGACTACGTGGTAGAGGGCGACAACCCCGCCGTGGCCCAGCTGGGCGGGGGCGGCGAGCCCACCGACGTGGACCGGGCGGTGGCCAAGCTCATTGTGGAGCAGATCCCCAACGGGGCCTGCCTCCAGCTGGGCATCGGCGGCATGCCCAACACCGTGGGCTCCATGATTGCCCAGTCCGATTTGAAGGACCTGGGCGTCCACACCGAGATGTATGTGGACGGCTTTGTGGATATGGCCCTGGCGGGCAAGCTCACCGGCGGTCGCAAGGCCCTGGACAAGGGCCGGCAGGTCTACGCCTTCGCCGCTGGCAGCCAAAAGCTCTACGACTATGTAGACCGCAACCCTGCCGTGATGGCCGCCCCGGTGGACTACACCAACGACGTGCGGGTGCTGGCCCAGCTGGATAACTTCATCTCCATCAACAACGCCATCGACATGGACCTGTTTGGCCAGGTCAACGCTGAATCCGCCGGCCTGAAGCACATCTCCGGCACCGGCGGCCAGCTGGACTTCGTCATGGGCGCCTACCTGTCCAACGGCGGCAAGAGCTTTATCTGCATGTCCTCCACCGTCACCGGCAAGGACGGCACAGTGAAAAGCCGCATCGTCCCCACCCTTACCCCCGGCTCCATCGCCACCGACCCCCGGTCCTGCGTGCAGTACATCGTCACCGAGCACGGCATGATTAACCTCAAGGGCCTGTCCACCTGGGAGCGGGCCGAGGCCATCATCTCCATTGCCGACCCCCAGTTCCGGGAGCAGCTCATCCAGGACGCAGAAAAAATGGGCATCTGGCGCAGAAGCAGCAAATAAGCAGCAAAGATCCCGGCCTTACGGCCGGGATCTTTTATTTATCAATCATAACACAGCGAATGCCCCGCTCCTTCAGGGCCGCCTCCATGTCAAAGGGGGTGGCCAGCTTGGCCGTCCGGTAGCCCTTGTAGTAGACCCACTTCTTCCTGCCGTTTTTCCGGATCACCTTCACACCCAACCCGTAGGACAGCTTGCTGTTCAGCTCCCGGGCGCTGTAGTGCAGCTCTACGCAGTCGATCTCCTCAAAGGGGATGGGGTAGGGAATCCCCGTGTTCAGCACCAGGCTGCCGTTCTCAAAGAAAAAGGCCCCGGCGTTGGATTTGTTCTGATACTGGCTCCGCTTTACAAACACCCCAATCACGACCGCAATGACAAGGGCCATCGGAAGAAAGGTAATGACATAGTCAAACAATCCCATTCTGTTACGCTCCTTTGTTACAGTAGTATTGGCAAATTCAACCTGGACTTCCACCTATTTTTCTGCCAGCTCCCACTGGAAATTTTCCAGCTTCAAACGGCTGCCTATTGTGACACTCTCGGGGAGCAGGAACATGGTGATAGAGTGCTCCCCGCCGCTGTCAGCGACCAAGTCGGCATAGTCGCCGTTGATGGCGCGGACGGTGTAAAAAATCGGGTCCAAACAAATCCCCCCTTCCGGATCAGTCTAAGTGCTTGACGAAAACGCCATTCTCCCTGGAAAAGCCCATCCGGGTCAAATAGGCGGCATGAGCCTTGGACTCCTCCTCACCGAAGATCAGGGTTTGCACCCCTTTGGAGGGGAGTTTTCCATACAGATAGGCCCCGATGGAGCAGTCACGGTAAGTAGGTGTGGAGTAATCCAGTTTCACGCTCAGCGTCCCCTGAGCAACCTCCGTCCCCAGCAGCAGGCCGGCCGGGTCGCCGCCACAGAACACCACATAGGCCCGGTCCCCCTCTCCCGCCCCGGTGAACCCGGGGAAATAGGTCAGGATGTCCTCCCGGTAATGGCTCAGCAGGTAGCCCAGCAGTCTGTCCCCCGGATTGGCCTCCGTCAGGTCATAGCTTCTGTCCGCCTGCCTCAGCCGCACCAGATTATAGACGTTGATGCCCACCAGGCAGGCGTTCATCAGCGCCGTGGGGTAGGAGTGGATCATCAGGGCATAGGCCGCGAAAATCCCGCTGCCTATGGTGTTGATGATCCGCAGCCTGACCACGGACGACATCAGCATGGACACGACCACCAGGATAGAGCCCAGATATCCGATCATTTCTACCATTTTTCTCGCCCTCCTTGACCTGATTATACCCCCAAACCATAAAATACGCAACCGGAAAAGAAAAGTCCGTTTTATGGGACTATTCCTCCTGTATACTGAGGCTACAATACAGGAAAGGAGCAAAACGCTGTGGAGTATAATATCGTATGGGTGAGAGGACATGTAGAGGTCTACGACTGGGCGGGGCGCTTTTGCTTCTCCGCCGACAACGAGCGGGAGGCCCGGGAGGAACTGGCCGCCTCTGCCGCTTAACCAGAGAAAGCCCGGAGCATAAGGCTCCGGGCTTCAATGTGTCGAAAACCTTCATCTCCTGGAGAGAAGCTTTGGCCACTAAACCCCGTCTATACAGATGGTCAGCTGTTTTTGAAACTCCTTGTCCGCATCGGAGAGGTAGTTCCAAACGGCGTGGAACGCCCCAGCGTACTCGCTCCCCGCCCCCTCCAGGCCGATGACCATGATCCGGATCGCCGCCAGCCCGTCGGAGATGCGCTGAGCGGCTTCCTCTAATTCCAGCAGATTTCTTTTTATATCCATTATAAAACTCCTTGCTTTTCACCAGGAGTTGTGGCATAATCAGATTTGCCATAACTCCTTGGGTTTGGTAAATAGGGTGTTGGTGGGGTTGTTAGGGCCGCCAGCACTCTATTTATTTTCCAGGCTTTCCCGCACCAGTTTGACCCCTTGAACGATAACCGCTGTCCTTGTCGTGTTCAGAGAATCCGCACATTCCTGAATCAGGTCTGCTTCATCTCTGGTCAAGCGAAGATTGAGGCTTACATTACGGGGGTTTTCTTTTGGGGGACGCCCCATTCGTGGGCTCATTTCACCACCTACTTTCTGCCCTCGCTATAATTATAATTCAGTGCGCGCAAAAAGTCAAGAGAAAGTTTTAAGCCCCCCTTGCTAAAGGGGGGAGGGCCACGAAGTGGCGGGGGGATTCCGTTCACATAACATGCTTCTGTCAGACGGAATCCCTCCACCCCCACCTTCGGTGGCGGTCCCCCTCCCTTTAGCAAGGGAGGCTTTATGTCATGCCTATATCAGGATGATTGTTGCATCCTGTCGAGGGCTGTGGTAAAATGGCGGCAGGAAAGAATTATCTTTCAGCGCTGCTCGTAACGGTACGCGGTTGGCCCTCTTACAACAGGGGGCAGCTTCTGCCCTCTGAATCATATAGATAAGGGGGGCTGCCCAATGGTCACATATAGTGAACTGTTTCAGTACACACTTGTTATCATCGGCATTATCGGCCTCGTCATTGCGGCCAATAAAAAGAAGTAACCGCCCGGCTACCCAACCTGCGGTTACTTCTTTGTAACTCATAGAGGGGCCACCCGCTTACCGGCAGCGCCCTTTCTATGTACAGTATAGCTGAAAAGCTTATCCTTGTCAATCCCCCCGCAGCCTTTCGGCCGCGGGGGGACATTTTCTTAATACATGCCCATGTCGGGGGCAGGGGCAGCAGCGGGGGCGGGGGGCTGGGGCTTGTCGGCCACCAGGGACTCGGTGGTCAGCAGGACGGAGGCGATAGAGGCGGCATTCTCCAGCGCGGAGCGGGTGACCTTGGTGGGGTCCACAATCCCGGCGGGAATCATGTCGCAGTACTCCTCCTTGTAGGCGTCGAAGCCGTAGCCGGTCTTGCCGGACTCCTGAATCTTAGCCAGCACCACAGCGCCGTCGATGCCGGCGTTGGCGGCGATCTGCTTCACGGGAGCGGTGAGGGCCCGGGCGATGATCTGCACGCCGGTCTTCTCGTCGCCCTCGGTCTCAGCCAGCAGCTTCTCCACGGCGGGGATGGCGTTGAGGTAAGCGGTGCCGCCGCCGGCCACGATGCCCTCCTCCACAGCGGCGCGGGTGGCGTTCAGGGCGTCCTCGATGCGCAGCTTCTTCTCCTTCATCTCCACCTCGGTGGCAGCGCCCACCTTGATGACGGCCACGCCGCCGGCCAGCTTGGCCAGCCGCTCCTGGAGCTTCTCCTTGTCGTAGTCGGAGGTGGTGACCTCGATCTGGCTCTTGATCTGGCCGATGCGGGCCTTGATGTCCTCAGTGGAGCCAGCGCCGTTGACGATGGTGGTGTTCTCCTTGGTAATCTTCACCTGACGGGCGGAGCCCAGCATGTTCAGCTGCGCCTCCTTCAGCTCCAGGCCCACGTCGGAGGAAATCACCTCGCCGCCGGTAAGGATGGCGATATCCTGAAGCATCTCCTTGCGGCGGTCACCGAAGCCGGGGGCTTTCACACAGACCACGTTCAGGGTGCCGCGCAGCCGGTTGACAATCAGGGTGGACAGGGCGTCGCCCTCCACGTCCTCAGCGATAATCAGCAGCTTCTTGCCGGACTGGACCACCTGCTCCAGAATGGGCAGCAGCTCCTGGATGTTGGAAATCTTCTTGTCGGTGATGAGAATGAGGGCGTCGTCCAGCTCGGCCACCATCTTCTCGGTGTCGGTGACCATATAGGGGGTGATGTAGCCCCGGTCGAACTCCATGCCCTCCACCACCTCGGAGGAGGTCTCGGCGGTCTTGGACTCCTCGATGGTGATAACGCCGTCGTGGCCCACCTTCTCCATAGCCTCGGCAATCAGCTTGCCGATGGTCTCGTCGCCGGAGGAGACGGTGCCCACCCGGGCGATGTCGTCGGAGCCGTTTACCTTCTGGCTGTTGGCCTTCATGGCCTCGATGGCGGCGGCGGCGGCCTTGGCGATGCCCTTCTTCATGACCATGGGGTTGGCCCCGGCGGCCAGGTTCTTCAGGCCCTCGCCCACAATGGCCTGAGCCAGCAGGGTGGCGGTGGTGGTGCCGTCGCCGGCCACATCGTTGGTCTTGGTGGAGACCTCCTTCACCAGCTGAGCGCCCATGTTCTCAAAGGGGTCCTCCAGCTCGATCTCCTTGGCGATGGTGACGCCGTCGTTGGTGATGAGGGGAGCGCCAAACTTCTTGTCCAGCACCACATTCCGGCCCTTGGGGCCCAGGGTGATCTTCACGGTGTCGGCCAGCTGGTTGACGCCCTTCTCCAGAGCCTTCCGGGCCTCCTCGCCGTAGCAGATGATTTTAGCCATAAAGCATTACCTCCAAAAATTCATTTTATAAGGCTCCCTCTCTGAGGGAGCTGTCAGCCCAACGGGCTGACTGAGGGAGTTTCCCGTTGACGGACTCCTTCCGTCATTCGCTTCGCGAATGCCACCTCCCTCAAAGAGGGAGGCTTTTTTACTCCACAATCGCCAGGATATCGTTCTGCCGGACGATGGTGACCTCCTCGCCGTCCAGCTTGACCTGGGTGCCGGAGTACTTGCTGGTGATGACCTTGTCGCCCACCTTCACGGTCATGACGACCTCCTTGCCGTCCACCATGCCGCCGGGGCCGACGGCGATTACCTCGGCCACTTCGGGCTTCTCCTTGGCGGCGCCGGTGAGGATGATACCGCCCTTGGTGGTCTCCTCCGCCTCCACCAGTTTTACAATGACGCGGTCAGCCAGGGGTTTGAGTTTCATAATGGGTTCCTCCTTATATGACTTAATTTTTAGGATCAACAGATTTGGATTTAGCACTTAATTCCATCGAGTGCTAAGCACAGTTAAGATAATAACCGCTTCCGGCCAAAAAATCAACCCCCAAATTGAAAAAATCGGGGGTCAATTTCAAAGGATTTACATTTCGTTCACAAACGCCGGGCAGGAGTGCTAAAACATCCGTCACCACTGCCCCGGATAGACCATATGGAAGCCGCCCCTCCCGGCGGCGGCGGTCTCCCGGACTGACACCAGGTCGCCGTCCACAAAGACCAGATGATCCAGCAGACTCACCCCCAGGGGCTCCAGGGCGGCCCGGATCACGCCGGTGGTGTTCATATCCTCCGGGGAGGGCAGGGCCACGCCGCTGACGTGGTTGTGGGCCAGATAGCAGTAGGAGGCCCGCAGGGCCATACACTCCTCTGCCACCCGGCGGATGGTCACGTCGGAATTGCTGTTGTTGCCCTCCGAAATTCGCCGGACCCCCAGCAGCTTCTCCTTGCTGTCCAGACACAGCACATAGACCATCTCGTTCCGGGAGCCATAGAGGTAGGGGGCCAGAACGTGGCCGGCCTCGGCGGTGGTGTGGATCAGCTGCCCCGGGCCGGTGCGGCCCTCCAGATAGCGTCCCAGCACCGCAGGGAACAGCTTGAGCATGGTGGACGAGTGCTCCCCCATCCCCTTCACTTTCATCAGCTCCTCCGGCAGGGCGTCCAGCACGCCGGACAGGGAGCCGAACCGGTCAATGAGCTCGTGGGCCAGCGGGTTTACATCCCCCTGGGGGATGGCAAAAAACAGTACCAGCTCCAGCACCCGGTGGTCGGTCCAGCCCTCAATCCCCCGGGCGAGAAATTCCTCCTTCACCCGCCCCCGGTGTCCGGTGTGAATGGCCTTCTTTTTCTCTGCCATGGCCGCTCAGCTCCTCCTATCAAATATCAGTCGGTCAGGGACGCGCCAATCACCACAAAGACGCCCGCCGCCCGGTCGTATACCGACCAGCAGGCTGTTCCCCACCACTCGTTCCCGTCGTCGAAGTAGTTGGACCAGGTATCGTTCCAGCTTAAAATCTCCAAGGTGTCCCGGTTGGAAAAGAGGACCTGGCACAGCTTGTCAAAATCCTCCCCCCAAGCGTCCAGCCCATAGGGTGGGGCCAAGAAGGCGTATCCCAGAGACAGCACGTCCCAGCGTTCACAATACTGTTTTCCCTGCTGCCTCAGCTCCCGCACCTGCCGCTTTTTCTCCTTGCATGTTCTGGGGAAATTTGGGGGCAGCCAGGTCAGCTCCTCCCAAGTAATGGGGCGGGCCTCCATCTTCTCCTGCTCCACCCACACCTGGAAGCCGCTGGCGGTAAAGTTGTTGGCGATTCGCGCCCGCCTGTTCAAGAGGGCGAAGGCCTCCACCACCGCCCGCCGGTGGGTAACCTCCCCCTCATAGGGCCCATCGGGCTGGAGGACTACAATGTCCAGCTGACACTCGTCATATTTTGTCTCCAGCAGCCGGTAGACAGGGTGGTCTGTCAGCTCGGTCATTTCCGTTCCCTCCCGATATACCCCCGCACCAGGTCCCAAAATTCCTCATAATTCCGGTTGAGGGCAATCTGACGGTACAGGCTCTCCAGTTCGGCGTCAAACGCCTCGTCCTCACCGTCCGGGCCGCTGTCCGTCAGCTTCTTCGCCCGCTTTAAAAGCTCCGCCTCAGAGACCGCCCCGCAGTTCAGCAGGGCCTGTATATATTGTTCCGCGCGGGGGCTGGCCGCGCAAGCATCCAGCCCTTCCATCTGCACCTCGGTATCGTAGTCGATGACGTAAATCACATCCCGGATATACGGAGGATACCGGTCCAGCTCCTGCCAGACCTGGGGCTCTCTGTAGATGTCCGCCATGGCCTGGAGGAAATCGTCATCGCTCAACCGCCGGCCCTGGGCCAGAGCCCGGTCGATAAAGTTCATCCCTTCGCCCCGTATTCGGCCAGGTAGTCCTCCATCCGGGCCTTCATCCCGTCGTCGATATACACCCTGCCGTCCACCGGGTTGTTGTGGAGGAAGGCAATCACGTCCCGCACGGTGACGATGGGGAACACCTGGATGCCGTAGTCCTGGCGCAACTCGTCCAGAGTGGAGCAGTCCCGGGTACCCCGCTCCATCCGGTCCACCGAGACGAAAAGGGCCTTCATATCCACCTTGGCCACGTGCTTAAACAGCTCAATACTCTCCCGCACGGCGGTGCCGGCGGTGACCACGTCCTCGATAATGGCCACCCGGTCCCCGTCCTGGGGCTTGTAGCCCACCATGGAGCCCCCCTCGCCGTGGTCCTTGGCCTCCTTGCGGTTGAAGCAGTAGGGCAGGTCCCGGCCGTGATTGCGGTACAGGGAGGCAGCGGCAGAGACGGCCAAGGGGATGCCCTTATAGGCCGGGCCAAACAGGCAGTCGATCCCGTCGGGCAGGTGCTCCTGGATGCAGGCGGCGTAGTAGTCCCCCAGGCGTGCGGCTTGCGCCCCGGTCTTATAATTGCCGGTGTTGACGAAATAGGGGGTCTTCCGTCCCGACTTGGTGGTAAAGTCCCCGAAGGTGAGCACGCCGGAGCGCACCATAAAGGTAATAAATTCTTCCTGATAGGTCATGGCGGATAAACCTCTCTTTTTTATGTTCGGCCCCTTCGGGACCGCAATGGTTTATTATACCACGCATTTTGCCGCTGTACAAGACCTCACCGCACTGCCAGATTTCCGCCGTGAAAAATTCCCTTGCGGATATAGCAGAATAAGTATATAATATAATTATAATTTTATTATCCAAGGGGGGACTTGTCATGAACATCAAGCCCAGCGCCGCCATCCGGCAGAACTACAACGAGATTGCCGAGCTGTGCCGCTCCACCGGCGAGCCCGTCTACCTGACCAAAAACGGCGAGGGCGACCTGGTTGTAATGGATATTGAGGCCTTCACCCGCAGAGAGAAGATGCTCAAGCTGCGGGAGGAGCTGCTGGAAATTGAGCAAAAACGAATCAGCGGCGCAAAATACTACCCGGTGGACGACGTGGACCGGGAGCTTGACGAGATCATCGCCCTGGCCGAGGGAAAACAGGATGAAGCAGTATAAGGTAGTGCTCTCCGGCGAGGCCCGGAATATACTGAAAAGCCATCTCTATTATCTGGCGGCAGTCAACCCCGGAGCAGCGAGAGCACTTCAAAGGAAGCTGATGGGAGAAATACGGAGTCTGGCCAAAATGCCGGAACGGTTCCCTTTTTTAGACGGCACAGGCCCATTCCGCAAGCTGTTTGTTCCAAACTGGTATCTGGTTTTCTATCTCGTGGAGGGCGACACGGTTTTTGTGGAATACATTGTAGACGGCCGTCAGGATTACCGCTGGCTCCTCTCCTGACCGCCTGTTTGGAAACCGGCACGGCAGACCTCTGCTGTGCCGGTATTTTGTGCCCTCCGGCGGCCGCGGCACGTTTCGACCCCGTTAAGATTTGCCATCTCCCCGCCCTGGGCTTTACCTTTGCCGGGATTTTTGGTATAATCACCACAAATACACCCGACGAGAGGACAGGGGCCATGATTTCCTTCCAACCGCTGAAAGACCTGTACCACTGGGTGGACGTACAGGGACACCGCATCCCGGCCGTTCCCCGCAACCTGGGGATCACGGCCCTGTTTCTGTGCGCCGCCTACTATGCCAGCAGCATCCTGATTACCCACACCGGTGGGGAGAACAACTCCGCCCTGGTCTTTGTGCTGGCGGTGGCCATGATCTCCCTGCTCACCTCGGGCTACGCCTACGGCATTGCCGCCTCCATCATCGGGGCGCTGTGCATCAACATCTATTTTATGGAGCCCTACGACGCCTTCTCTCTCAGCCGCACCGGCTACCCGGTGGCCATGCTGTCCATGGTGGCCGTCTCCTGCATGGTGTGCGCCCTCACCGCCCGGGTGAAGAAGCAGGCCACCGAGGCGGTCCGACGGGAGAAGAAGGCCAAAGCCCTCTACGAGCAGAATGAGCGGCTCAACGCCGAGAAGGCGGCCATTCAGCTGGAGTCGGAGCGGGCCGCCATCCGGGAGAACATCCTGCGGGCGGTGTCCCACGACCTGCGCACCCCCCTCACCTCCATCTCGGGAACGGTCTCGGTGCTGCTGGAGACCCCGGAGGTATCCCCCAAAAACCTGGCCATGCTCTCGGACATCAAGCAGGACGCCGACAGCCTCATCGTCATGGTGGAAAACCTGCTGTCGGTCACCCGGGTGCAGGACGGCACCATGCCCCTGAAAATGCGGGAGGAGATGCTGGAGGAGGTGGCGGGGGACGCCCTTCTCACCACCCGCCGGCGCTTTCCAGACTGCCGGGTGGAACTGGACCTGTCGGAGGATATCCTGTATCTGCCCATGGACCCGCTGCTGGTCAAGCAGGTGATTGTCAACCTGCTGGAGAACGCCATCCGCCACTCAGGCGACCCGGAGCACATCACCCTGCGGCTGTACCGCCAGGAGGACTGGGCAGTGGTGGAGGTGCGGGACCGGGGCCGGGGGCTGTCTCCGGAGGTGTACCACGCCGTAAAGGCCGGCCGGCCCATGCCCCGCTCCCTGTCGGGCGACTCCACCCGGGGCATGGGCATCGGCCTGTCGGTGTGCCAGAACATCATCAAGGCCCACGGCGGTTTTTTCACCGCCGAGAACCACATAGACGGCGGGGCGGTGTTCCGCTTCGGCCTGCCCACGGCCTGAACATCACAGCGGCGGGCCGGAGCCCGCCCCCTGCAACATAATACGGAGATGTCAGTTATGAACGAAAAACAGACCATTCTTATCATCGAGGACGAGCGGGCCATCAGCAACTTCATCAGCCGGGCCCTGAGCGCCAACGACTACCGCACCATCCCCGCCTACACCGGCAAGGAGGGCCTGTCCCTGTTCTTCTCCCACGGCCCCGATCTGGTGCTGCTGGACCTGGGTCTGCCCGACATGGACGGCCTGGAGATTCTGGCCCAGCTCCGGGGCCTGCCCCGGGAGGTGCCCATCATCATCATCTCCGCCCGGGACCGGGAGGCGGAAAAGGTGCGGGCGCTGGACATGGGGGCGGACGACTATGTGGTCAAGCCCTTCGGCGTGTCGGAGCTGCTGGCCCGCATCCGGTCCACCCTCCGCCGGGCCGAGCGGCTGAAGCTGAGCCAGGGCATCCAGCGGGACTCCTACCAGATCAAGGACCTGACCATCGACCTGGCCCGCCACCAGGTGCTGCTGGCCGGGGAGGAGATTCATTTCACCCAGAACGAGTTCAAAATCATCGAGCTGCTGGCCATCCACGCCGGAAAGGTGCTCACCTACGACTTTATCCTGGAGCACATCTGGGGCCCCTACGGCGGCAGCGGCAGCAACCAGATTCTGCGGGTGAATATGGCCAACATCCGCCGGAAGCTGAAGGAAAACCCCTCCGAGCCCAAATACATCCACACCGAGCTGGGCATCGGCTACCGGATGCTGGACGACTGATTTAACAGCATTTTTACAGCTTGTACCCCCACGTTGACACCCATTTTATCCCCTGTCCGCTATAATGGGAGGTGCGAACTGGTTTGATGTTTCGCAAGTTCCCAATCTGCCGCGGCCAGGCCGGCGCAGTCCGCCTCTCTCCAGGACGAAGCCCTCTCTCTGCCCGGCCGCGGGAAAACCGCCCCCCTTCCGCCAAAGGGGGGCGGTTGTTTTGTCGATTGGGCTGTGATTTTGTCCCGCCGCAGCTGTAAAGCCTTAGTCACGGCTTCGCCCTGCCCGCCGTTCCGTCCGAAGCGCCTATGCTAGGTCAGTTCCCGGCGCAGCTTGTCCAGCGCCCTCCGCTCCAGCCGGGACACCTGCACCTGAGACACCCCCAGCACCCGGGCGGTGTTCATCTGGGTCAGCCCCTTATAGTACCGCAGGAGGAGCACCTGCTGCTCCCGCTCGGGCAGGGCGGCGATGGCGGAGCGGAGGGTGAGCCGCTCCACCATCCCCTCCTCCTCGTTTCCTGTGGTAAGCATCCCCTCCAGGGTAAGCCCGTCGGCCCCCGTCTCCGCCTGGAGGGAGATCACCGGCTCGGTGGCCGTCTCGGCGGCGGCGATGTCCTCGGGGGAGAGGTCGGTGGCCTCCGCCAGCTCAGACAGGGTGGGCTCCCGCCCCAGGTCGGAGGCCAGCCTGGCCCGGGCCGCCCGGATGGCGGTCCCTCGCTCCTTCAGCCCCCGGCTCACCTTCACCGGCCCGTCGTCCCGGAGAAAGCGGCGGATCTCCCCGGCGATTTTGGGCACGGCGTAGGTGGAGAACTGAGTGCCGTACTGGGGGTCAAAGCCCTGCACCGCCTTGAGGAAACCCAGGCAGCCCAGCTGATACAGGTCGTCGGGCTCCACCCCCCGGCCGTAGTACCGGCGCACCACGCTCCAGATCAGGCCGTTGTTCTCCAGCAGCACCTGCTCACAGGCGTCCCGGTCGCCGCCCCGGGCGGCCTCCAGCAGAGCGGAGCCGGCGAGCTGCCCGCTCACCGCCCGGCCCGGCGGGATATTCTCCGGGCCATGGTGACGGTGGTCCCCCTCCCGGGGGCGGAGCGGACCTTCAGGGTATCCATAAAGCTCTCCATGATGGTAAAGCCCATGCCGGAGCGCTCCTCGCTGCCGGTAGTGAACAGGGGGGTCCGGGCCTGGTCTACGTCGGCGATACCTACCCCCCAGTCCTTCACCACAATCTCCAGTATGCGGTCCTCCCGGATGCGCAGTTTCACCGACACCCTGCCCAGGGTGTCCGGGTAGGCGTGGACAATGGCGTTGGTTACCGCCTCGCTGACGGCGGTTTTGATGTCGTTGATCTCCTCCAGGGTGGGGTCCAGCTGGGCGGCAAAGCAGGCCGCCGCCGTCCGGGCGAAGCCCTCGTTGGCCGACCGGCTGGGGAAATCCAGGGTGACTTGATTCTCAATTTTCATATGTATCCTCCTTTTTGCCTCCCTCTTAGAGGGAGGTGGCACGGCGAAGCCGTGACGGAGGGAGTTCGTTAATGGAATACTCCCTCAGTCACCGCCTGCGGCGGCGACAGCTCCCTCAAGGAGGGAGCCTCTTTCACTCAAACCGGATAATCCGCTCCAGTCCGGCGGCTTTGAAGACCTTTCCGGCCTGGGGCGGGGTGTTCACCACCCGCATGGACCCCCGCACCTGTCCCATCCTCCGGTGGGCCCGGAGGAGCACCGCAATGCCCGAACTGTCGGCAAAGGTGAGCCCGCTCAGGTCCAGGGTGAGCTCCCTGGGCTGAGCCAGGTCGATGCGGCGGTCCAGCTCCTCCATCACAGTCCTGGCCTCATGGTGGTCCAGCTCCCCCGCCACCAGGGCGGTGAGCTGGCGCTTGTCCTCTCTACAGGTTACTGGCATATTGGCTCCTCTCCTTTGGCGTATCCCATTATTTTCCAGTCCATTATAGGACAGGCCCCCTGTCGGATTTGCGGCCTTTCCGCCGCAGAAACGAAAAAACGGGCCGTCTCCCACAAAGAGACGGTCCGCAAAATTTTTTTGTCTGGCCTATTGACAAATGGAGAAAAAGCGTTATACTGTGCATATAGTATATATACACTAAATCCAACATGACAGGGAGGAGCCCTCCGGCGCGAGACCGTGCGCAGGCTTGCAGCCAGGACCGCCCCCCACTGTTGAAAGGCAGGCTAAATGGATATTATATTGAGTAACGCCAGCGGAAAGCCCATCTACGAGCAGATCACCGACCAGGTAAAGGAACAGATCATGGCCGGGACCTTGTCGGCGGGGGACGCCCTGCCCTCCATGCGGCTGCTGGCCAAGGAACTTCGCATCTCGGTGATTACCACCAAACGGGCCTATGAGGAGCTGGAGCGGGACGGCTTTCTGGAGAACGTCCCAGGGAAGGGCTGCTTTGTGGCTCCCCAGAACCATGAGCTGCTGCGGGAGGCCCAGCTGCGGAAGGTAGAGGAAAAGCTGTCCCAGGCGGTGGAGGAGGCCCGGAAGGGGGCCATGCCCCTGGAGGACCTCCATGAGATGCTGGACATATTGTATAAAGGGGAAGAATTATGACAAATTGTATTGAAATCAAGGGGTTATCCAAGTCCTATGGGGACTTTGCCCTGAAAAATATTAACCTGACCCTCCCCGGCGGCTCCATCCTGGGGCTGATTGGCGAGAACGGAGCGGGCAAGACCACCACCATCAAGTGTGTCCTGAACCTGATCCACCGGGACGCAGGGGAAATTTCCCTGCTGGGCTATGACAATGTGAAAGAGGAGCGGCTGGCCAAGCAGGACATCGGGCTGGTGCTGGACGAGTGCTTTTTCTCTGACACCCTCCGCCCCCTGGACCTGGACAAAATCCTGGCCCCCGCCTACCGGGAGTGGGACCGGAACCTGTTCCGGTCCTATCTGGAAAAATTCGGCCTGCCGGAGAAAAAGCTCATTAAAGAGTTTTCCCGGGGGATGAAGATGAAGCTGTCCCTGTCCGCCGCCCTGGCCCACCGCCCCAGGCTGCTGATCCTGGACGAGGCCACCGCCGGCCTGGACCCGGTGGTCCGGGACGAAATTCTGGACGAATTCCTGGGCTTCATCCAGGACGAGGACCACGCCATTTTGATGTCCAGCCACATCACCTCCGACCTGGAGAAGGTGGCCGACTACATCGCCTACATCCATCAGGGACAGGTGGTACTGTCCGACGCCAAGGACAACATTCTGGACTCCTACGGCCGGGTGGGCTGTACCGCCGCCCAGCTGGAGAACATCGACCCCCGGGACGTACTGCACACCCGGAGGGGGGCCTTCGGCGCGGAGGCCCTGGTGAAGGACCGGGCGGCCTTTGCCCGCAAGTACCCCATGCTCCTGGTGGAGCGGACCACTCTGGAAGACATCATGCTCTTTGTGGGGAAAGGAGAAACAAAATGACCGGATTGATTACGAAGGACTTTCTTGTGATGCGCAAGATGCTGCGATCTTATCTGCTTATGATTGTCGTTTACATCATTCTCGCCTACCTGGACTTCTTTGACTACAGCTTTATCATCACCTTTGTTCAGGTAGCCCTGTCCGTACTGCCTATCTCCGCCTTCGCCTACGACGAACAGTCCAAGTGGGACCGGTACGCCATGTCCCTACCCCTGGGGCGGAGCCGGGTGGTGGGGGCCCGGTATCTCTTCGTGCTGCTGCTCACCCTGTTCACCGTAGCGTTTGGGCTGGCGGGCACCGCCCTGCTGTATCTGGCCCATCAGGCGGACTTCCTTGAGATGTTTGTCATCCTGATGGTGTCCTCCGCCATCGGCCTGCTGATTCCCACCATCCTCTTGCCGCTGAGCTACAAGCTGGGGGCGGAGCGGGCCCGGCCCTATCTGTACGCCATTGTTTTCATCCCTGTCATCGCCGTGGTGCTGCTGGCCAAGGCCGGGGTGCTGGATATGTCCATGCTGAAGGGGATGGACCTCCTCGCCCCCACCGCCCTGGCGGGTGGCTCTGCCCTGCTGCCCCTGGCCGGGCTGGCCCTGCTGTTCGTCTCCTACCTCATCTCCTGCCGGGTGGCGGCGGGTAAGGAGTACTGATATGCGGGCCGCCGTTCTCCTCCTCTGGGCCAGCTGCCTGTATATGCTGGCCCGGTCGGTCCTCTGTCTCCTTCTGACGGCCAGCCCCTGGCGGCGGCTGGCGGTGCTGGCCGTGCTGGCGCTGACCCTCGCCTGCTGCCGCAGCCCGGAAGAAATGAGGAGAAATCACCAATAAACCTCTTGCATTCCGCCCCTGTGTTGTGGTAAAATAACAACAGTAAAGGAGTGTGACCGCTATGCGTCTGAAGGACATGACCTCAAAGGAGGCCATCCGCCAGCTTCAGGACATGAAGCAATACTGCACCGCCAAATCCATCCCCGCCCTGGACTACGCCATCAAGGCGCTGAAGGAAAAGGCGGCCGCCGAAGAAGCAGCAACATAACGTCAAAGACCCCCGGCTCAGCCGGGGGTCTTGCATATCCGTACCAGATTTCGGGTGATCCGCCCGGTAAGGCCCCAGATGGCCCGCCCCTGCCAGGGGTAGACGGGGACATTTTCCATCCCGTGCTGCCATTTGTAGTCCCGGGGGATGCCGATGACCTCATAGGGAAAATTCTCCGCCGGGGTGGGGATCAGCTTGTACTCGTATTCAATGGGGGCGGTCTCCAGCAGGTGGGACAGGGGAACAAAAAAGACCTCGTCCACCTCCGCCGGGCTGGGGACCATCCGGTCCAGCGCCCCGCTGTCCACCAGCCCTAGCACGGGCTGCATGAGGAAGTTGGCCCGGTGGGCGATGAAGTCCAGCCGGCCCAGTAACCTGACACAGCGGTCGGGGATGCCCAGCTCCTCCCAGGTCTCCCGCAGGGCGCACGCTTCCGGGGTCTCTCCCGGCTCCATCAGCCCCCCGGGGAAGCAGACCTCCCCCGGCTGGCGGCGCAAGGTGGATGCCCGCACCTCGTAGAGCAGGTGCAGTTCCCCGTCCCGCTCCACCAGCGGCACCAGCACCGCATAGGCGCGGCGGGCGTCCATCAGGCCTGGGGTGCGGGTGCGGAGAAGGTCTTCCAGCTGTTCAGGCTTCATACTGGTCACATCCTGTAGGGCAAGGGCTGGAGGTGAATTGGCCCGCAGGGCCAAGAGAGGCCGGTCTGGACCGCTGCCCTTGTCTTTTTTGCCACGTTCAGAACCGCTCCAAAGCCTTCCCCCTTCAAGGGGGAAGGTGGCATCCGCGAAGCGGATGACGGATGAGGGTGCGCGGCAGGTTTTTGCTTCTTACCGTAAGAACTGCTTGCCCGCCCCGCCCCCTCATCCGCCC
>ERZ808037.794-NODE-794-length-25523-cov-5.141908_pt1 | contig 25523 bp, 26 predicted proteins | sample MGYA00380190_ERZ808037 | MGnify/ENA primary metagenome ERZ808037 (study PRJEB31490, sample SAMN06133399) | mouse gut metagenome | isolation source: J9 | host: mice | place: China: Chengdu | collected 2015-05 ... | reverse complement strand
TTATTCCCATCCGCTCAATGGCGTCGGCAGCGCCCAGGGCCATATCGTCATTATTGCTGATAATCAGTTCAATCTCCCCGGGAAATTCCTCCAACCACTGCTGCGTCAGGGCAGATGCCTGGCTTCGCTCCCAGTTGGCAATTCCTCCGGTCAGCTTTTCTAAGGGAACTTTCCCGTCTTTAATCGTCTGCACCGACCATTCTGTGCGAATCAGGGAATCCTGATGGCTGCTTTCCCCTTCAAGAAGAACATAATTAACCTTCCCATCTCCATTAATATCAATACTTAAAGGGTCTTTTTTATAGGCATCAACCACTATCTTTCCCTGCAGTACCGCCGATTCTTTTGCATCTGCCCCTACATAGTAGACTTGTTCCCACAGGTGCATATCCTCCTCTACCGGTTCGCGGTTAAAAAAGACCACCGGGACATCTGCAGCCCGTGCCGCTTCGATGATTCCGGCAGCCATGGATCGATCGACGGCATTGACACACAGGGCATCATAGCCTAAAGAAATCATCCGCTCCACCTGGCTGTTTTGGGTATTCTGGTTTTCTTTGGCGTCTTCGATATTGAGCACCACCTTAATCCCTGTTTCCTGCTCATATTGCTTCGCCTGTTCTTCTAAGGCTAAGCGTATGGTGCTGATAAAGGTATCATCTCCGCGATAGAGAAAAATCCCTATCCTTATCGATGTTTTTTCCGGATCTTTCTGACTTTTCTTCCCCTGCATCAAGATAAAGCTGCCTGCAAGCAATCCGATGACAGCGATAAACACTCCCCATCCCATTATCCGTTTCACTTCTACATCCATCCTCCATTTCTGCAGCATTGCCGCTGTTTGCCCGTTCACAGCAGCAGGCATGACATTAATCAATAGGATACAGCATTTTTTCATAGATTGGGTTGCGAAGTTCTTCTCTGGTAATATAATAGCTTTCCATAATCAGTTCTTCTCTCTCACTGTATCCCCCGGTAATCACGGCCACGGCTTTTTCAATGCTTAAATAGCCTTCGTCAAACCGGTTATGTGCCACCAAGCCCCGGATAATTCCCTTATCTAAGAAATTCAACAGCCGGGTAGTATCTCCGATTCCATAGAGGGCACGGATGTTTTCCTGATAAACAGTGCTGTCCTCCATAACCTTTGCTGCCATTTCCAGGCTGTTTTTATCCAGGGCAATCAGCACGGATTCCTGTTTTTGCGGATATACGGTGTTCTCAATTAAGCTTCGGCAGTCTTCTGGTGAATTGATGGTACATAAAATCGTGTTGTAGGCTTTTGCATCTGCGGCAAGTTCGTGACGGATTCCATCATAGATTTCCCGGGCATAGCCATAATCTAATCCCTCCGTAAGCAAATAGACCGGAAGTTCTTTCGGGTTTTCCCGGGCGGCCTTTCCCAAAAGCCGTCCGGCCTCCTGGTAATCTATGGATACCCCCGCCATCACCTGCGAAGCGGGCAGGATGTGTCCTAATATCACCAGCGGACTGTTTAACACCATCTCTTCCAGACCGATTCCTGCCTCTTCCGGTTTTGCCGGAGAGAGGATAACGGCTCTTGCTCCGTCGCTCATTTCCCGGGAAATCAGCTGAAGCTGCTGCTCCTGATCATGGGACTGGTAGAGGGTAATAAAATTTAAATCGACATGGAATTCTTCTGCTGCCCGATCCATTCCCTTGCGCAGTTTTTCATAGTCTTCATCGGAAGTTTCTTCAACAATCACCGAAATCGGGAGAATTTCTGTCTTTTTATCGTGCAGGATAAGGTTGGTGGAAGACAGCAGGTATAAAAAAATCAGTACAATACAAAATCCGCCGATAAACAGCTTGTTTTTAGGATTCATCACCTTTTTTTCCTCCCCCCCTTTTTTTCATCTCCTCTGCGGTAAGCTCATCATAAAAAACAACCGGAAGGTGAATGTAAATTCTGGTGCCTTCATCGGGTTCGGAATCAATTTCTAAGCCATAATCTTCTCCGAAATAAAGCCGAATCCGCTCATTGACATTTCTAACACCAATCCCGGAGCCTCTGCGGGAAGGTACATGAGAAGTATCGGTAAGAAGGCGTTCTACTTGTTCAGGACACATGCCAAGCCCATTATCCTCAATGGAAAACAGCAGTTCATCGCCCTTTTTGGATGCCCGGATAAGAATTTCCCCGTCCCCGTCCATAAATTCCATGCCGTGATAAATTGCGTTCTCCACCAGCGGCTGAAGCATCAGCTTCAGACTTGCCATCTCCAGCACATCGTCGTCGGCCTGAATTTGGTAGGTGAATTTATTTTTAAAGCGCATATGCTGGATCATCAGATAGTTGCGCACATGTTCAAGTTCATCGCTCACCCGGATAATGCTCTTTCCCCGGCTTAAACTGATGCGGAAAAACCGCGCCAGAGCCGTCACCACCTTTACGGCCTCGGATTTTTGCTCATTTTCAATCATCCAGACAATAATATCCAAGGTATTGTATAAGAAATGAGGATTAATCTGGGACTGCAAGGTATCAAACTCGCTCTTTCGCTTCGACTCATGCTCCGCTACAATATCCTTCATTAACACCTGAATTTGCTGAGCCATCGAAGTGATGGAACGCCCCAGGTGCTGGATTTCATAACTTCCTTTAATGGAAATTTCCGCTTCCAGGTTGCCGTCCTCCAGTTCACCCACGGAATTTTCCAGTTCATGGATAGGGTTGGTAATCCGGGAGGAAATATAGTAATTGATTAAAACCAGGAGGAATAAAATCAGTAAAATCACAAACACGATAAACAGCCGGGTTTTTACGCCGCTGAACGAAATCCCCTTGGCCGGAGTTATGCCCACCAGCTTCCAGCCGGTATAGCCGACGGTTTTTACCGTAACAAAACGTTTTTCTCCCTGAAAGATTTCTTCATGGATGCCGTCCCTCCAGTTGACCGTTTCCCGGTGGTTTTCCTGTACCCGTCCGGAATCAATCAGTTGATTTTTGGGGTGATAAATCAACTTCCCGTCATCGCCAATCAGGTAGATGTAGCCTGCATTTCCCAAGGCAACACTGTTTAAAAGCTGTTCTAAGCTGCTGTAGCGGATGTCCAAAAGCAGAACGCCCTGGGAAACATAGGCTCCCTGTGTGATTTCCACGGCCCGGGATACGGAAATCACCCAGTGATACTGCCCTTCGGCGTTATCAAAAATATACTGTACATGGGGAAGGGAAAAATGAAGGTTTTCGGTCTTTTTTAAGGTTTCCTGAAACCATTCTTCCTGCGTCACATCCAAATCCGTCTTTAGCCGTGCTGCCGGAACGGCTTTTAAAAGTTCACCTTCCCGGGAAAACAGGGCAATATTTTCCAGGGAATCCACGTTGCTGTCATAGAGCAGCTTCATCTGGCTGCCGATGGAGGGTTCGGAAATATCCGTATTTTTTACAACACTGTAATAAATCGCGTCCGAAAGCTTCATCATCCCGCGCAGATAAGAATCCACCGAGCGGCTCACCTGGTTCATTAAAATCTGATTTTCTTTCTGTACCTCATCCGTAAGCTGATCTGAAAAACGGGTGTACAGGGAAAATCCGATAATGATGATGGCAACTAAGGCCGTGATGGTAAAATAAATAAAGATGGAATAGCGGATACTGCCTTCCCCCAGCCGGGCGGTCTGGCGCTTTATCCAGTGACAGGCTCTTTTTTTTGACGATTTAACGCTATTCATGACAAATTTCTCATTCTTTCTTCTCCGTTTGGGAGGTTCTGTACTTCGTCGGCGACACACCAAAACGTTTTTTAAAAACATAGCTGAAATAATTTTGTTCCTGATATCCTACCTTTGCGGCAATAACATAGGTTTTATCATTGGTCATGCGCAGAAGCTCCACGGCCTGGTTTAAGCGCACTTCGGTCAGATAAGCCGTGTACGCCTGCCCGGTTTCTTTTTTAAACATAGTAGAAAAATACGCCGGACTCATATGGAGATGGCGGCAGAGTTTTTCTACGGAAAGTTCGGGATCAGAATAATTTTCCTGGATATAGCGCTTGGCTTCCTGGATAATCCGCTGCATGGAAGTTTCCCGCTCCTGGCTCATCTGTTCATAGATTTGCAGACAGGCATCCAAAAGCCATTTGCCAAAAACCTCTTCTTTTACGATTTTTGTCATGCTTTCCGGATAGCCCTCGCGCCCGAAAATCTCCGGCAGATCCAAATCATACTGCTGCACCAGGCGAATAATACTGTTGATAATGCTGATTCGGTAAACCTGCTGCTGACTGGCATGAACCTTTGCCCCGCCAATTCGCTCTAAGATTTCTTCTACGGTTTTTTGGATGTGGAGTGAAGGGCCGAATTTCACCGCAGAAAAAAGCTGCGCCTCATCCTGGCTTTCCCAGAGAAGCTTTCCTTTTTTCATCGGTTCCACGTCATAAATATAGATAACCCCACCTGTACCGACCATGGCTTTATAGCCCAGAGCATCCACGGCTGACTGATAAGAAACGGAGATATCCATTAAACTTGTACATCCCTTGCCGATACCAACGGTGATGGGAACTTCAAGTACCCGTTTAATCTCCTTGCAGACATCACCCATAACCGTGATAAACCCGGTCTGGCTGTTCGTTTCGTCAATCGCCGCGATTAACACCTGCTTGCCTTCCATGGAAGCGGTAAATAAAAGAATACGGAAGCTTCCCCGCAGCATTTCTTTAAGCATCTGTAATATCGAAATCGGAATTAAGTCTTTTTCTTTGTGAAAGGAAAGCCCATCTTCCCGGTTAATTTCCCCGTGTTCAATGTCAATCGCCGCAACCACCCATTTTTTTGCGCCCAAAATATCCAGGGCATACTGCCGGAGTTTTTCCTCGGCTTCTTTATGCGGAACCGGACGGCGGATTAAATCATTCAGGAAATGTTCACGGATAATGGGAAGACTTTGCCGGTAATTCTCCCGAAGAAGATTCACATCCCTCCTTTGGGCAATTTCCTCATCCAGATTGCTTTTGATTTTCAGCAAAATCGCCGTGAGTTCTTCTACATTTACCGGTTTTAAAATATATTCAATAACATTGAATTTAATGGCCTGCTTGGCATATTCAAAATCATCAAAGCCGGAAAAGATCACCATCTTAATCGAAGGATATTTTTCACGGATTTTCCCTGCCAGGGTCAGGCCATCCATATAGGGCATTTTGATATCTGTAAGCACCACATCCGGTTCAAGGAGTTCAATCTTTTCCAAAGCCTCCTGCCCGTTTTCCGCATCGCCCACAACCTTAAAACCCGCAGCCTGCCAGTTGATTTTTTTAATAATACTTTTTCGAACCTCTTCCTCGTCATCTACCAGGATAATCCGATATAAATTCATCCTCTTTACTCCTCTGTTCACAGGATTTATGCATCTGCCAGTACACGCAGCAGGCAGTCGTTTTCTTTTTTTGTTTTTATTCCCACCCGATAATAACTTTTATCCAGCCCTTCAAAATCCGCACAGGAACGAAGGAGCAGTTTTTCCTTTAGACAATGCTGATAAAGCATTCCCTCTTCGGCCCCTTCCCGCAGATCCCGGAAAAAAAGATAGTTGGCCCGGGAAGGATAAACCAGAAACCCAAGACGGGAAAGTCCTTTACAAAGCTGTTCTCTTCCTTCCCGAACAATGGTTTTTGTCTTTAGCAGATAATCGCTTTCCTTTAATGCGGCAATTCCTGCCATCTGTGCCGGAACCGAAACACTCCATGGCTGACGGACGGACGAAATGTTCTGCATAAACCGGGGGGCTGCACTCAGCCCGTAACCCAGCCGCAGTCCCGCCATACCGTAAATCTTCGTGAAAGCTTTAACGATAATCATGTGAGGAAATCGGCAGAGCAGAGGAAGAAGGGAATTTTCAGGAAACGGGGAATTCTTGTTTTCTTCTTCCCTATTTTCTTCTTCCAGAAAATCCATAAAACATTCATCTACCACCAGCCAGATACCCTCTTCTTCGGCAAATGCCGCTAAAACTTCCATGGCCTTTCGCCCGATAACAAAGCCCGTGGGGTTATTCGGGTTGCAGAGAAAAAGGATTTCGGGAGGGGTTTTCTGTTCAATTCTTTTTTTTGCTTCCCGGATAAGCTTCATCACATCGATGGCAAATCCTTCTTCCCTGGTAAACGGCACCGAAAAAACCCGGCATCCAAAAGCATTCAGCGCCTGTCTGTACTCTGAAAATGTAGGTGCAGGCAGAAGCGCATAATGAGGCTGCAGGGCAAAAATAAGCTGGTAAATCAAATCTGCTGCCCCATTGGCACAGACAATCATCTCTTCATCGATCTGGTAATGCGCGGCTAATGCTGCCCTTAGCCGGCGGCACTGGATGTCCGGGTAAAGACCGCAATACTCCGCCGCCTGACGAACCGCTTCCTTTACGCTTTCCGGCGGGCCTAAAGGATTAACATTCACGGAAAAATCCAAAAAAATATCCCGGCTGTAGATATCGCCGCCATGACGGATACCGGTCAACATCCTTCCTCCTTGCACTGATACAAAAGTGCATTGACAATCGCCGCAGCTACGTTGCTTCCGCCCTTCCTTCCGGCGGCCACAATACAGGGAACATCCTTTCGCCGTAAAATCAATTCCTTCGCCGCGGCCACGTTGACAAAGCCCACCGGCGCAGCGATAATCAGCGCAGGAGAAATCTTTCCCTCATCCATCAGAGTATTTAAACGAATCAGTGCGGTTGGTGCATTGCCTATAGCAAAAATTACTTTCTCTGTTCCAAAAAGACGCACGGCCTTTTCCATACTAGCGGCGGCCCGGGTACAGCCTCGTTTTTTCGCCTCCTGCGCTACATCCTCATCCGCCATAAAGCAGTAAATCTTGATTGCGTGCGCAGCGGCTTTTGCTTTGTTTATTCCCGATTTTGCCATGTTGGTATCGGTAACGATAACGGCTCCCCGGGCAAGGGCTTCAAACGCTTTTTCTACAGCGCCCGGGGAAAAATACAGGTTTTTCGCATAATCAAAATCAGCTGTCGTATGGATGGCCCGCTTGACAATCTCCTCTGTTCCAGGCAAAAGCACAAGCCCTCTCTCGTGCAGTTCTTGGTCAATCTGCGCAAAACTTCTGGCTTCAATTTCGGCAGGAAGAAGGTCTTCGATAAAAAGAGATTCATTTGCCGAATGGTTTTTGATTTCCTGCTTATTTTCCCCATCCAGGATAAGATATATTTTTTCCATATCCAAATGACGGCGCAAAACATCCGCCAGATGATTATACTGCCCTTCCCGGTAACCCTGATAATCAAATGCTTCCAAATCCAGCGGGTACATTCCTTTTTGCTTTCGCAGGGCATTAACAATGGTTCCCGCAATTTCTGCCCGGTCAAAAATCCCGTGCGTATAGCAGCCATAGATATTCCCGCGGCTCCACCCGTCTTCGTGCATCTTTTTTGATGATGTGTGAAGAGGGAGAAGATAAGAAAAGGGCCTGCAGATTTCCAGCCTTCCCCGGAAAAAACGGGCGGTATCTGCCGGGCCGTTTTCCCGGTCAATCCAGGTATTTCCCATATGAATCTCGTAGCCGGAGAAAGACTTTCCGGATAATTCTTCAAAAATCCCCTCCGTCTGCGAAAAAGCCCCTTCGACCTGGTTTCTTGTTTTTTCCTGAGAAAATATGGTTTTTGTGGGGAAAAGTCCCATGCCGGGAATACTTCCTTTTGCCTGTCCTTCCACACCATAAGGATCTTCGAGGATTTCTCCCATCATCTGATACCCGCCGCAGATGCCCCAAATGGCTGTTCCCTGATTAGAGAGTGCCAGAACCGCCTGCTCCAGCCCGTTTTGACGCATCCACAGTAAATCCGAAATCGTATTCTTTGTTCCCGGAAGAATAAGCAGATCCGGCGTCCCTAAGTCCTTTGCCTGACGCACATAGTAAAGGTTCACCCCCGGAATACAGGAAAATATAGAAAAATCGGTAAAATTAGAAATTTTAGGAAAACGAATAACCGCTATATCGATTTGATGTAAAGATTCACTTTTCTGATTCAGCCGTTCACTCAAGCTGTCTTCATCATCAAGATCAATATCCATAAAAGGAATCACACCGGTTACAGGAATCTGGCACAGCTTTTCAATCTGCCGGATTCCCGGTTCAAGGATAGAAGCATCACCGCGGAACTTATTCATCACCAAACCTTTTATCCTCTGCTTATCCTCTTTCGGCAGAAGTTCAACCGTCCCATAAAGCTGGGCAAACACGCCGCCCCGGTCGATATCTCCCACCAAAAGCACAGGAGCATCCGCCATCCGGGCAATGCCCATGTTGACAATATCCTCCTGCATTAAATTAATTTCCGCCGGGCTTCCTGCCCCTTCGATAACGATAATATCATATTCCCGGGCCAGGGATTGATAGGCACGTTCAACCACAGGAAACAAGCTCTTTTTATAAGCAAAATACTCCTTTGCCGGCATTGTCCCAACCGAAATTCCTTCCACAATAACCTGCGAACCCATATCGGTTGTCGGCTTTAACAAGATCGGATTCATCTGCACGGTCGGTTTAATCCCGGCAGCCTCCGCCTGCATCACCTGTGCCCGGCCCATTTCTCGTCCGTCGGCGGTAATATAGGAATTTAATGCCATATTCTGCGCCTTAAAAGGAGCTACCCGATAACCATCCTGCATAAAAATCCGGCATAATCCCGCCGTAAGCAGACTTTTCCCCGCATTAGACATGGTTCCCTGTATCATTATTGCTTTTGCCATGGATTTTCTTCCTTTTTACTCTATTATTCTTCGTACAACTGTTATTCTAAGCATAATCTTTATTCTTTGTACCATTTTTATTCTAAGCTATAGTCTTTATTCTTCGTACCAATTACTCTTCGTTCTTATATAATGTATAATAATCAGAATCCATATTTTCCATCATCTGTCCGAACCATAGTTTGGCATCATCAAGTGCCCGGTTATAAATGATTGGCGCAAGTTTTTCTTCAAATAATTCCATTAGATGCATCTGCTCAATCATCCCAATCTCTTCACCGCGCACATCCAGATAAAACGCCTTGATTTCCTCCTGCATCTTCTCTTTTTGTCTGTCGGAAAGCTTTATCTGCGGCAGTTTTCTTGTCTTTTTCACGATCACTTCTCCTTTGCATATTCTCCACGCAGGTTAAACGCATGATTCATCGGCCCGCTGCCCTTTCCCAGGTCCAGACCATCGACCAAAGCATCGGTGAGATACTCCTTCGCCCGTGCAATCGACGTCGGCATATCACAGCCCTTTGCGAGGTTTGCGGCAATAGCGCTGGACAACGTGCAGCCAGTTCCATGGGTGTTTGGATTATCAATTCTTTTTCCCATAAACCAGCGGGATGTGCCGTTTTGATAAAAGAAATCATTGGCATCGTTAATCCTGTGTCCGCCCTTTAATAAAACGGCACAGCCGTAAGCTTCACTAATGCAGCGGGCAGCGGCTTCCATCTCCTGAACATTGCCGATTTTTCTGCCGGATAATACCTCGGCTTCAGGGATGTTTGGAGTTACTATGGCAGCTAAAGGCATTAATTCTTTCTTTAATGCAGCAATGGCATCTTCACTAATCAGACGATCCCCGCTGGTTGCCACCATAACCGGGTCAAGAACGATTTTTTCTGCCTGATATTTCCGAAGCCGTTCGGCAATTACAGCAATCAGCGGACAGGAAAATACCATGCCAATCTTTACAGCATCCGGCACAATATCCTCAAAAACCGCATCGATTTGCTGAGCGAGAAATTCCGGTTCTACCTCTGCAATGCTCTTTACCCCCATGGTATTTTGTGCCACCAAGGCTGTAACCACACTCATAGCAAATACACCATTCATCGTCATTGCCTTTAAATCTGCCTGAATCCCTGCCCCTCCGGTGGGATCAGTCCCGGCAATGGATAATGCCGTTTTCATCACTTTTCTGGTCATGATCTGCTCCTTTTGTTCCTTTGCTTTTATCGGACAGTTTTCTTGTTTTTATTGGATAAATTTCTTGTTTTTATCCGACAGTTTCCTTGTTTTTATTGGGTAAATTTCTTGCTTTTATCCGACAGTTTCCTTGTTTTATCGAATAATTTCCTTGCCGTTATCTTATGTTTTAGGTTCAGTGCGTTTAAATCGTTTAACCATTTCTTTTGCTGTCCCCCGCAATTTTCGGCACCTTTCTTCAATATTCTCCGCAGAAAAAATTGCCGAAACCAGGGCTACGCCATCCACACCGCTTCCGGCAAGTTCCATAATATTTCCCTGATTCATTCCCCCGATAGCCACAACCGGGACATCCACAGCATTGCAGATAGACTGCAGGGTTTCTATCGGCATCCGGCTTACATTGGTTTTTGTTGTCGTAGAAAAAACCGCTCCCACGCCAAGATAGTCAGCCCCGCAGGCAACGGCTCTTTTTGCCTCATCGACGGTATGTACAGATACGCCAAGAATCATCCCTTCACCAACCAGACGGCGCACATCACCTGCCTCCATATCTTCCTGACCCACATGAATTCCATCCGCATGACAGGCCATGGCGATGTTTACATTGTCATTAATGATCAGCGGAACATGATAGTGCTGGCAGAGTTTTTTTATGTCCATCGCTTCCTGAAGAAATGTTTCCTCATCCAGATTCTTTTCCCGAAGCTGTACGCAGGTTACACCGCCCTTTAACGCCTTTTCCACTTGTGTATACAGACTTTCTTTCCCGGTCCACGCCCTGTCCGTTACGGCGTATAAGAGCATGATTTCTTTTGCACATTTCATATTTTGTACCTTTCTTTTATTATTTTTTGTTTATGCGATTTCAGCTATCTTCGTACACCTCATATCGGGCTTCTTTTTCTAATCTTTCCGGCGTTAAATGGTACATGGCATCGATAATATAATTCCGGTAGGAAGCATTTCCGTCCATTTCACCCAATCGCTGGCAGCCAATCTCCCCGCACACACCCATCGCACACACAGCCACGGCTGCGGCTTCCAGAGGCATGTTTGGATTTGCTGCAGCAAAAGCCGCCGTCAGCGCAGAAAGCTGACATCCGGTGCCCGTGACCAAACGCATCATCGGATGACCATTGCGGATACAATATGCTTTTTCCTGATCTGCAACAATATCTATCGCGCCGCTAATCGCCACAACCGCCCCCAGCTTTCGGGCAGCCGCCTGAGCAAACAGTACAGCTTCTGCCAGATTTTCTTCGGTTATCTGATCGGAAATATCGGCATCAACCCCTCTGGTTTTTCCGCCTTCCATGCTGCCTTCATTGCTGGTTTTTCCGTCTTTCGTGCTGCCTTCATTGCCGGTTTTTTCTTCATTTTTTATGCCGCTTATCAGGACTTTCATCTCGGAAATATTGGCGCGGATTACGGAGAAGGAAACCTCCTTTATCAGCCGCAATGCCGTTTCTGTCCGCAGCTTCGCCGCTCCGATGCCCACCGGGTCAAGAATCACAGGATGTCCCAGTTCATTTGCCCGTTTCCCTGCCGACAGCATGGAAGAAATCTTATTTTGATTAAGCGTGCCAAGATTAATCGTAAGCCCGTGGCAAAGACCGGTAATCTCTACTGCTTCCTCAACATCATCCGCCATAATCGGCGAGGCACCACAGGCCAGCAGCATATTGGCACAGTCGTTGGCCGTGACATAATTTGTGATAGTATGGATTAAGGGAGATTTTTTCCGGACATTTTCAAATATTGGGTTAATCATTTTCTTTAACATGGTTTAGATTCTTTCTGTACTTATTAATTATTCATTACGTGTCGAATTTTCGACCTTTTGACCCTGGTATTATGTAATAACAATATCCCGAACGCCGGAAACTTCAGCAATCATTCTTAATTCATTCATCATCTCGTCGGAAGGTTCCGGTGTTGCCGAAAAATCTTTCCTGACGCCGTAATGCCTGAACTTAATTAATTTATACCTGACTTCCGGATAATCCGCAATCAGACGGCTGCCCACTTCCACCGTTTTCCGGTTATCCACTATACCGGGAACAACCACAGTGCGGATTTCATAAAGTTTTCCGGCCCTGGCAAGATGCCGGATGTTTTCTATCGGGAATTTTGCAGATCGTCCGGTTAGTTTCTGATGATCTTCATCGGTTCCGGCCTTTAAATCAACCATAGTTTTATCCGTAACCGCCAGCAAATCCGGTCTTTCCCACAAAGGAACCTGACCATTCGTATCCATATAGGTTGTTTTGTTGACCGCCTTAATCATAGAATAAAATTTGGTTAAAAAATCCGGATATAAGCTGCATTCCCCGCCCGAAGTTGTAATTCCGTCGATAAACGGCAGATAATCCTTTACCTGTTCAAAAAGCTTTTCCGGTGTCAGCCAGCAAATTTTCGGGGAAGCCCCTTTTGTGCATGTCGCCAGGCAGGTATCACAGCTGCAGCATTTCTCCTTGTCATAAACCACTTTTCCATCCACCAGTGAAAGTGCCTGCGCAGGACAGACCTTCACACAATCCCCGCAGTTTTCACACATATGAATCGTTTCCGGGTTATGGCAGTACAGACAATCTTGGTTGCATCCCTGCAAAAATATGGCTGTTCGGTTTCCAAAACCATCCACACAGCTAAAGGGAATAATTTTATTTACCGGCGCAAAAATGTGCGTTTCTTTCATCGTTTTTTGTTCAGATCCTCTCTAAGCTTAATCTAACTTTATTTAACCTTATTCTACACTATAGTATTCTTAAACGTCCTGAATATCGGCTTCTCTTAAATCATCCCAATTTCCATTAATGATCTGCAGTACTGCGCGATAGCTAATCTTCTTGGGGATGATTTTTCTATGAAAGTCACTTGTTTTTGAGTACGGAGTCACAACAACCGTCTGCGTTTTGGCCTCAAATTTAATCCTGTGCATATCTCTGGATGTAAGTTCACCGTCATTTCCGGAAGCAATTAAATCTTCAATCTGTTTTTTAAATGGGGGATGATTCTGTGCATAAATCATCCAGTCATAAGTCATAATCATCGATGGTCACCTAATCTTTTATTTAATCCTTTACCCAATCCTTTTCATAAAATCCGATGCAATTCTATGGTTGTAAGCAAGTGTTTGGAATCTTTGAACATAAGATAACATAAAATTCGGTAAATTGAAATACCTAAATTGAATTTGAGGCAGCACATAATAATGATTTGTATCGTTTTATGTGCAACCATACTGCATCTCCATTACTTCTTTTCTCCATAGGGAACTTCAGCCTCTGCCACCATGCTCAGTTCTGTTTCAGACACATATTTATAGAGTTTTTCTTCCTTTCGAGGTTCTACATTATCTGTCCAAAGTTCGCACTGACGGATTACCGTGTTGATGGCAAAATCATAGTCCTCTGGTGGATACTTATATTTCTTAAGAAGCCGTTTAACCATTTTACGCATCTGCGCTCTAGCCATTTCTTTTTTCTGCCAATCAATGGTGCGATTCTTGCGGAGCATTTCTGTAAGTTCTCTTGTCAGAGCAATTAATTCATCATTCTTATAAAAATCCTTGATATGCTCCGGTTTGGTCAGGGCATCATAAAAAGCTAATTCTTCCTGTGATAATCCAAGCTTTTCACCGTTCTTATAAAGCTCAGCAATTTCCTGGGCTGTTTTCAGCAGTTCCTTAATCACCTCTTCATTAGTGATCAGTCCGTTATAATAGGAATTCATCAACTGTGCTATCTTCTCAGAAAATTTCTGTGACTGCACCACATTTGTTCTCTTGTAGAGCGCCACTTGCTCAGCCATGAGTTTTTTCAAAATCTCGACAGCTATATTCTTTTCCTTCATTTTGGAGATTTCATCCAGGACTGTCGGATCAAACAAGCTGAAGTTTTCACCGCCACTCTTGCTGCTATCAAAAAGGCTGATTACACCTTCACTCTGTACGGCTGCTTTCAGTAATTCGTTAATCTGATCATTAATCTCTGTAAGAGATAGGCTCTTTCCGCCAGTACCACCATAAGTGATCTTGATAACCGTAGAACGCAAAGCCTCCATATAAGCTGCTTCATGACGCTCCTGCTCCGTTGTCATACTGGAGCAAAGCGAATGGGACTGCTTCAGCAGCATGGCTTCTTTCAAAAACAAATCTTTTCTTTCAGGCACTCCCGCATCCAAAATAAAGTTCGTGCCGCCTGTGATGAGTTTTGCCATCGTAAGAGGGGATCCACCCACAAATCCGCTAAAATCAAATCCATACAGTAAATCTTTGCAGACCTGCAGTTTTTCCTGGAACTTCGGATATGCCATCTCGGCAATATTCATATCGCCATATTTTGACTGATCGCGCTTAGTATATTCTTTCATTGCTGCCTTTAAGGCTGATGCAATTCCAACATAGTCTACGATCAATCCACCTTCTTTATCTTTGAATACACGGTTTACACGAGCGATAGCCTGCATCAGGTTATAACCATGCATTGGCTTGTACACATACATAGTAGCCAAAGAAGGTACGTCAAATCCTGTAAGCCACATATCTACAACAATTGCTATCTTCATCGGATCGTTATTGTCTTTAAATTTTCTTGCAAGTTCTTCTTTATGTGACTTAGTTCCGATGATTTCTTTCCAGTCTTCCGGGTCGTTATTGCCGCCGGTCATAACTACACCGACTTTATTTGACCATGCAGGTCTTATTGCTAAAATGCGACGATAGATTTTCATTGCAATCGGACGGGAGTAAGCCACAATCATGGCCTTGCCTGTTAGAAGATTTGCTCTGTATTTTTCGTAATGTTCAACGATATCATCACAAAGAGAGTCAATCGTAGAATCCGCTCCCAGTACACTCTCCATCTGTCCAAGCATCTTTTTGCTCTTCTCAATAGTCTGTGTATCGGACTGCTGTTCTAAGATATCGTAAGTAGAATCGATTAATGCCAGTGTATTCTCATCAAGTTTCAGATGAACAACTCGGCTTTCGTAATAAACCGGTCTTGTTGCCCCATCTTCCACGGCCTGTGTCATATCATAAACATCAATATAATCACCAAAAACTTCTCTGGTATTTCTGTCCCTGGCTGATATTGGTGTACCAGTAAATCCGATAAATGTAGCATTTGGTAATGCGTCATGGATAATGCGGGCATTACCAATTATGGTATGCGCTTCCTTTTCACCGTTTTCATTCTCTGCCATGACGATTTTCTCATCAAAGCCATACTGACCACGATGCGCTTCGTCTGCCATAACAACAATGTTTCTGCGTTCCGTAAGAGCCTTCTCTCCACGCTCAAACTTAAACATTGTGGTAAAGATAATTCCATTAGCACTTCTGCCATCAAGAAGTGACTTTAAATGTTCCTTGCTTTCCGCCTGCACCGGTGTCTGACGTAAGAAATCCGCACACTGCGAGAACTGAGCATAAAGCTGATCATCCAAATCAATACGGTCAGTCATGACTATTATCGTCGGGCTGTTTAACGCCTCCTGCAATAAATGTGCATAGAACACCATCGATAATGACTTACCGGAACCTTGCGTATGCCAGAACACACCACCCTTACCGTCGGTTTTCGTTGCTGCTTTTGCTTTCTCGATAGCTTTGCGTACTGCAAAATACTGATGATACGCCGCCAACACTTTGAAGCGGCTGTTACTTGTACCGGAAAAGAGTATAAAATTCTTCAGGATATTCAGCAAACGGGCCTTTTGGAACATTCCCTCATAAAATGTTTCAAATGATGCGTAGCCCGTATCTTCATAATTCCCGTCCTTCGTTTTCCATTCCATGAAACGATCCAATCCTGATGTTATAGTTCCTGCCTTGTTAGAAGACAGATCACTTATTACGCAGATTGCATTGTAATAGAAAATGGATGGAATATCCTGCATATAATTGCGAATCTGATGGTATGCATTCCCTGCTCCCACTTCATCTTTCACAGGACTCTTCAACTCCATCAAAACAAGAGGTAAACCATTAATAAACAGAATAATATCCGGTCGTCGATTATTTCCATTTTCAAGAAACGTAAACTGATTTACCACATAAAAAGAGTTGTTCTTTACATTTTGGTAATCAATCAAACGAACAATAGATGCTTGCTCCTCGCCCTTCACAAAGAACCTAACCGTGATACCATTTTGCAGATAATCCATGAAGATGATGTTCTTCTGCAACAGACTGCCAGTGTCAAAATTCTTCAGTTTGGCCAGTGCCTCATCAATGGCTTCTATAGGCAGACCACGGTTAATACGTACCAGACCGTTCCGCAATTCGGCATCCAGCAGAGGACTGCTGTAATCACGATCTAAATCCGGAGCATAGAGGTGATCATAGCCCATATCTTCGAACAGTTCTATGATGGCCTGTTCATATGTATCTTCTGTAAATAAACTTGGCATATTTAACCTCCTGTATTTTTTCGTTGTATTTCTATGATAAACGATAATTTACAGCAGCAGGCAGCCGCTTTGTTTGAGTCATGGTTTGTTAATCTTGATCCGTGGAATGGAGTGCAGCCCTCCGATTGGGAAAATGCTCCTTTGGGATCATTTGTCGAAATCAAGCGCGGAGGATCGCCCCGTCCAATTCAGGACTATTTATCGGATTCAGGGCTTCGATGGCTCAAAATCTCGGATGTTACTTCCCTGAACAGTCCCTTTGTGCTTGAGATCAAGGAACATATCAAGGAAGATGGTTTAAGGAAGACCGTTTTTCTCCATGCTGGTGAGCTGGTTTTATCTAACAGTGCGACTCCAGGCATACCCAAAATACTTGATGTTGATACTTGCATTCACGACGGTTGGTTATACTTCCCCAAGTCAGAGCTGTCAAAGTATTATCTCTATCTGTTCTTCAAGCATATCCGAAAAGAGCTGGTAGCTTTAGGAAATGGTAGTGTTTTTACCAATCTCAAAACCGATATTTTGAAGGCGTTCCCGGCAACTAAAGCGGACAAATCAACACTAAAAGAGTTTGATGCCTTGGTTGCACCTTTGTTTAATGCTATGCTCAATGCAGATAGAGAGAACTTCAAACTTGCCGCAATGAGAGATGCACTTCTTCCAAAACTGATGTCGGGTGAAGTGGATGTCAGCGCAGTTGACTTTTAAGCTGCTAAATTATCGTTTATAGCTACATTATGTGCTATTTTTTCCCTCAGTTCTACCAGAATAGAAGCTATTTTTTTCTGTTCCTCTATTGGCGGCAAATCAATCTCCAGATTTTCAATATCCAATGCTTTGATAGAAGGATATGTTGATACACTCTGTTCTGCAATAGCATGAAGCAGTTCAACTATACTCTCTTGGGACAGCCAAAAATATAAATAATCCGCATCAACCATCTCTTGACATACATCTATCACTACAAATCCTGTTGACACAAGAAAATTCTCAGGCAACTCTTTGATGATACCAAAATGTCGTTGATTTGGCCGCACAGTTGAATATATAATACTATTATATTTGACCTTACGCCTTGCCCGACTCGGTAATTTTTCAGCATTTAAATCAATTCGTTGAATTTCTACTATTGAACTCTCCGTAATGCTCCCCGTATCAAGATAATTGACATATGACCATTCCTCTTTCGGCGAATACGATTCATTATTCGTTAAAATAACATCTCCCAGCCGAATACGTTTTCGTCCATTCATCATTATTACTTTCCTATCCTATGTATTTTCTATGAGCTAATTTCACATTGCTTTGCTTGACCATAGCATATTGCAATGTCGTATCGATCCGCTGGTGCCCAAGTAATCGCTGCAATTGTTCTATCGGCATCCCCTTATCAATAGCCGTGGTTGCAAGGGTTCGCCGGAACTTATGCGGATGAACTTTGGATAACTCCAGCTTTTCCCCAAGGTTTCTAAGCCTGACCTCAATACCTCCAATCTGCAGCCTATCATAAGGAGCCCTTAACGAAACAAACAGCGCCTCATTATCATCGGTCCGTCCATCCAGATATTCCTGCAAATGTATTTTTGTTCCCGCATCAAAATAAACGATACGTTCCTTACTGCCTTTACCAAATACTATACACTCTCGTTCTTCAAAATTTATATCTTCCCGATTTAAGAGAACCAATTCGCCAACACGCATCCCTGTTGATGCAAGAATGTCAATTAAAGCTAAATCCCTCGGATTATCACAGGCATCCTTCATAACTTCTAATTCCTCATCGGAATATGTTTCCTTTACTACTGTGGCCGCCTTAACCTTGTGTATCCTTCGTACTGGGCTTTTTAATATGTAATCCTCATCCTCCAGCCACGTAAAAAAACTCGACAAGATTCTTCGGATGTTATCAATCGTTACCTTGCTGGACTTCTTCTCTTCCTGGTAATTCGTCAGATACTCCCTCAAATCCTCCGTTGTGACATGCAAAACCCCTTTTCCAATGGTTGCAAGCATCGCTTCTATCGTTGTTCGATAATATTTTAAGGATTTCTCAGAACAACCCTCAATATTTTTAGCGGAAATGAAAGCATCCAGTATTTTTATATTCTCCTGTTCAATATCCTCATGCTCTATACCATCCGACTTTTTAACTTCATACCCAAATAATGCATAGTTTAGCACTTCTAATAGATGCCCCATTTGTGCATTGTCTAAAAACAGCAACATCCCCTGAATAATCTTGTTCATCAATTCTTCTTTCATAGTCTTTCCTCCTTCTTTTTTAGAGAAAGACTACGGAGTGGCAGTCCCTGGCTTTGGCTCCTGCCACTCACAGGGGGATAGGACAACAAATAAACTTCTATTTCGTATTTCCAGAGAACGATATAGGCAGTTCTTCCGCCTGTTTCCTCTCGACGCCATTGAGGGAATATGCCTATAGATTAATTTACAAATTCCTCAATTCCACTTAATTTTTTAATATCATCATTACTCCAATATTGATTGCTCCAACGATAATATACGTCTTTGCGTTTCTTAAATATTCTGAACGGCTCCTGCGTATTATCATATATATGCAGGATATCGCAAATCTTGACGAACTTTGGAATCAGTGCAAGCGCCTTATCATATCTTGATCTGATTTTTTCTTCTGGAACGCCATGCCCTCCCAGCACTTCTCTTGCATTCACTCTTGCAACATTGATATCTGCATTACATGTTAAAACATAAATCCCCCTGATAAAATATCCCTTTTCTTTTGCTCTTTGCAATAATAGCAGATTCCTGTCAGTAGACAACACAGTTTCAAATGTAAAATCTTTTCTCTCCACAATCATGCGTTCCCTTAATTCTTCCGCTTTTATAGCTGCTTCCAAATCCGTGCACAATGTAGTCCTTTTTATATCGTCTGCATTTATATATTCACCCCCAATCTTTGCCATTCGGGTGATTGTTGATTTGCCACTTCCATTTGGACCAGCAAATACAATGACTTCTGGAAGCCTTATCCCATCATTTCCCGACATACTCACGCCTCCCGTCCGGATATTCAAGGTACGCCTTCTTCGTTTCATCGTCATATCCTGCAACAGGCAAGCCTTTTATTTTTCTTACTTCATTATCAATCCTTATAGATTCCCTGAATCTGACCGTCAACTCCTCGTCAGAGAGTCCACAGGTGGAATCCAATTCGTTTAAAATCGTCATTAGCTAATCTCCTTTCTGAATCTTGTATATGTTATGCATATAAACGATAATTTAGAGCAGCAAGCACTGGCTTTCTTTAAGCAGTTTTTTATGGATTATGCACCATATGGCGGAATTGCTCCTACAGATTGGAATGAAGTTTCGTTGGACGATGTGTGCTTCAAAATAACAGACGGATCACACTATAGCCCAGCAGATTCCCCTGATTCTCCATATCCCATGTATTCGGTAAAGGACATGGAAACTTATGGTTTCAACCCCTCTTCATGCAAACACATTACAGAAGAAGAGTTCCACAAGATGCAGAAAAACGACTGTGTTCCACTTTTGAATGACATATTGGTGGCCAAAGATGGTAGCTATCTGAAAGAAATATTCATCTGTTCAGAGCAGAAGGATGAAGCTATTCTTTCATCCATAGCCATTTTCAGACCGAACACAGACATCATCATTCCTGAAATCCTTCTTTACCTTCTTAAACAGCCTACTGTTAGAAGGGATGTTGGTGACAACTATGTTTCCGGCTCTGCATTACCGAGGATTGTCCTTAAGGATTTTAAGAAATGATGAAAGAACAGCAAAAAATAGGTTCTGTACTCCACACAATTAGGATGCAGACCAAGGCAAATATCGATGAAATGCATAACCTATCTTCTTTGAGAGATGCTCTTCTTCCACGATTAATGTCAGGAGAGTTGGATGTTTCTGCCCTAGACCTCTAAGCTGCTAAATTAATAAAATGATTGATAGATGCTTACCAATTTGCTATAATACCGTTATGGGTACTGCCATAACGGTAGGCGGTTAGTCCTTCTACAGGGAACTGTGATCTCTGATTACATAGAAATCTGCTTGCAGAAATCTCACGAAGGAGGACATTGCTTATGCTCACCATCGAAAGCTTAATTGCAGTCATCGGTTTATGCGTGGCTTGTTTTAGTCTTGGCTATTCGATTGGTAAGGATAGTAAGACAAAAAAATAACCGCCCAGTCCCCCAACTTAGCGGTTATTTTTAACTAATATGATTGGGAACTAACCGTCTATCGGCAGTGCCTTTTATATTGTTATGCTACCACTAAATTTAAAATATGTCAACTGCTTTGAAAAAAGTCTACGCCGCCAGGCTACGCTCACGACTTGGCGCTCGTGAGCTATCGGGCGTTCGCCCGATGAAACAGCATCGATATTCAGCCTTACGTGAGCAAGCTCCCGACGGCTGATACCGCTGCTGTTTCGCCTAGCTCATTGCATACGGTAAATTATCGTTTATCTGCTGATTGACAGAAATTTTCTTGTCGAACATATACAAATACTCTACAATTGTCCGCTGCTCACTGATAGACGGAAGGTGCAGTATAAGTGAATTCAAATTTGCTTGGCTCAATTTGGGCTGTGCTGATCCGGTAATGTATCCAGACAAATCCATGCTGTTTAGCAAATAGCAAAGATAACGAGTATCACATAGTTCGTTGCCTTGCACGATGTGAGCATGATTATTGACCCAGAATTGTCCATCAACAACTTGAGCGATTTTTTGTTTTTGAGATTTAAGATTCTCGCCATCCTCGGCGATGAGAAGGTATGTCCCATCAAAGATGAAATCATCAATATAATCGATTATGCCTTGTGCACCATAATAGCGATACTTGCCTTGCCTTTTTTTGCGCTGTGCGCCCGAAATCGGAACTCTCTTCTTGTCAAAATTGATGGTTACTTCATCAAACCTATATTCTTTAAACTCCATATTTGCGCTCCTATCCGATGTATTTTCTATATGCCAGATACTCTTGCAGATGCAGTTTTATCGTATTCGGATTTGGGAGATTGTCACTTCAACAATTTCTTCAAGTTTACACTTCATACCCAATCGCCCTCAATTTCTTACGAATTTCGTCTTCTAACTCATGAGATTTAGAAAACATATCCGACAACTCAGAGGTAAGGCGTGTCATTTTTTCTTCAAACGGTTCTCCGTCATCCTCTACTTCTTCAATACCTACATATCTGCCCGGTGTTAGAATAAAGTCTTGCTTTTCAATTTCCTGAAGGCCGGCAACAGCACAGAAGCCTTTCACATCATCAAGTGTTCCGTCTGCAAATGCTTCATAGGTGTCTGAAATCTTCTTAATATCATCATCGGTAAGTTCACGAAGTTTGCGGCTTACCATAGTTCCCATCTTGCGGGCATCAATAAATAAAGTCTTCCCGGATTGTTTCTTCTGCTTATTGATAAACCAGAGAGAAACCGGAATCTGCGTCGTATAAAAAAGCTGTGTCGGCATTGCGACAATACACTCAACCAAATCTGCGTTGACAATATTCTTACGGATTTCACCCTCACCTCCTGACTGAGAAGACAGGGAACCATTAGCAAGTACCATGCCGATTCTTCCTGCTGGTGCAAGGTGATAAATCATATGCTGCAGCCATGCAAAGTTGGCATTTCCTGCAGGTGGTGTTCCATACTGCCAGCGCACGTCCTCTTTTAATTTATCAGCGCCCCAATCAGAGAGATTAAAAGGCGGATTGGCCATAATATAATCCGCTCTTAATGTAGGATGACGATCATCCAAAAAAGTATCAGCGGCATAAGTTCCCAGATCCGGCTCAATACCACGAATCGCAAGGTTCATCTGTGCCATCTTCCAAGTGGTAGGATTTGAATCCTGACCGTAAATAGAGATATTGCTGATATTACCGCTATGGTTTTCTACAAATTTTGCCGACTGGACAAACATACCCCCTGAACCGCAGCAAGGGTCATATACTCGGCCCTTAAACGGTTTTAACACTTCGACCAAAGTACGTACCACACAGGACGGAGTAAAGAATTCACCACCACGTTTACCTTCCTGTTCCGCAAACATGGAAAGACAATACTCATAAGTACGGCCCAGAATATCTTTCTCACTGCCGTGTTCGATCATTTGAATATTGGTGAATAAATCTACCACATCACCAAGTCTGCGCTTATCCAGTTCCGGACGTGCGAAGTTCTTAGGAAGAATATCTTTCAGACGTTTGTTTTCTTTTTCAATAGCACGCATGGCATCATCGATAACTGTACCGATTTCCGGTGTATGTGCTTTTGCTGCAATCTCACTCCAGCGTGCACCCGCCGGTACAAAGAAGATGCCTTCAGAAGTATATTCATCAATATCTTCCTCAAATCCGTCACCCTCTTCACTAAGCTCCTGGTACTTATCATCAAACCGATCTGAGATATACTTCAGAAAAATCAATCCCAGAACGACGTTCTTATATTCTGATGCATCCATGTTGCCACGAAGCACACAGGCTGCATCCCATATCTGTTTTTCAAAGCCAATATCGGCTGTATTTTTATCTGCCATTTTAGTTTTCCTTCTCTGATAATTCATCTGGGACTATTTCCACAATATCAGCAATATCACACTTCCGATATTCACATATCTTTACAAGCACATCTGTAGTGATATTTGACTCATTATATCCTACATCGCAGAACCCAGTTCTTCTATATGCAACCATATGTAAAGCACTTTTAAGAGCATAACACATTTTTTGCACGTTTTTCAATCTTCTGTGAACTATGGTTCATAAATAATTTACGAACGCAAATAATTTATCAATAATCTGGCTTTCTCTTCAAATCCAATATAAAACGCTTCCTGTCAAATCTCTTTATTTATTCCTGCTGCATCCATTCTATAGCGCGCCAATCATCACAGGACTCATCGGTATACTGCAGTTCAATAATTTCAATTATCCCTTCATCAAAATCATCTCCCCAAACTCCATTTTCCCAATCAAATGCTTCATCCCAATCAAATACATCAATATCCGGGATTGAACATTTTCCAGTTGCGCTTGCCGTAACCTTTAAAATCCCTTGACTATCATGAAATGCACTTCAAAGCCTTTTTACACACTTGACTCTAGACCCGTGACATCAACACGACACACTCAATGTGTCCATCTTTGTCCCAACACAAAGCCTCTATATCTTCTTCATTATAAGTGATAGGAAATTTAAAATCAATACGTTTCAGTATCTGGCCATTAGGTTGACGCTCTGGATAAATATGTATAGACTGAATCAAAATAGATAAGATATTTGTATACATTATCAACAGTAATAGCCCGTCTTCTGATACCAGTTCTGCGCTGCTCAAACTCCGCTATCGCTATTTCGATACCCTAAATCTTTCCATAAAACGCTTCGATCTGCTTCTCGTAATCCTGCATTTTACAGTCATAATGGCGGTCATCCAAATCCAAAGCATTCTGTTTTCCTATATATCTATCCTTGTTATGCTGGGTTTTCTGCAACTGCTTTCTATAATTATCCGGGTGTTTGACAATTTGATAATAGAAAAGATGCTTACAGGCCCTATAAAACCTGTATTTTTTTGTCAAAAAATTTGTTTTATACTATAGCAATATTCAGCACTTTCCAGATTCTTTTTATAAATCTCCAATTCATAAGTTTTCCCACTGCGCTGGTCTGTCCTCCACTCCGAATGGTGATAAGTCAATCCACAGGATAAGGCCAGTGCCCTTGAAGCAAGATTCCCTGCCCGTGTAGAATAATAAAATTCCTGCCCATCTAAAGAAATACAATATTCCATCAATAAACGCAGTATTTGTTTCCCATATCCCCTTCCCACATACTCTGGTCCCAAGGCAATACCAGTTTCATGATAAATACGCGGCTCTGTTTCCTTCACTCCTGCAAAACCAATGGCCTGCCCGCTGCCCCTCTTATAGACCAGCCACGCATCATGGGTTTCCTGCCATGCAATCGTCCTCTGTATCCTCTCCCTGGCCCCATCCTCATCAGCCGTCACTTCCCATACCATATATTCTGCTGTTTCCGGCCTTGACCAGACATTCTGGTATATTGATCGCCAATCCTCATATTTTGCCTTTCCAAGAATAATATCTTCTGTTTCCATCCTTCCTTTATCCCTCATAAACACCCTTTCCACCTGCCGCCTTTTCCATTGTATGGTAACAGAGATAGTCCCTGCCCCCTGTTTCAATTTTCTCATAGGTTTTTATCCGGTATCCCCGTTTCAAATCCATACTTTCCGCCGGAAAAGACAAATCCTTTGCCATACACAATGATTCCGGCATATCCTCATACGAACCATAACTTGGGATCACCTGAAAACCCAGCTTTTTATATACGGCACAAGATTCAGCCAATAACTCCCCGGTTTCAAGAACCATTTTCTTATATCCCAGTTCTATGGCCCATTCCATCAACAGGGAAACAAGCCTGCTGCCTATGCCCTGTCCCTGATATTCCGTATGTACAAACACCATCAGGACGCGGAGCTTGTGGAGAGCTTTATCGAGGGCAATGAGACAATCGGTGAGGAAGAGGAATTTAAGGTGCCGCATCTTAGCGAGTCCGTATCCGTGGATGAGCAAGGCTATGTGAATGTGACGCTGAGCAACCTGTCCGTCACGGAAGATGTGCCTGTAGAGATGGAGTTTGCAGCGCTGAATCCTACGGACATTACGGCGGCGATACTTCGTCAGGAAATGCACGCGTATAACACTTTTGACGAGCCGGAGAAGGTGAAGGAAGAAGCCTTTGACGACTATGAGGTGAAGGACGGAACGGTTTGCTTTACTGCGCCTGCCTGCAGCGTGATCAGTTTCCGGTTAAAGTAGGAGCGTTTCTCGCGGATTCGGGTATGCCGTAACAGACTTCCGGCGCGGCTTTCTGTGCAGGAAACCTTCCGGCGGACAGGGAGCCGGCGGTTTAAAATGAGGCAGCCGGGAATGCGTATGACAAAGGAGTGTGGGAAAGACCATGGAGACAGAGACGGGACGAATCTGCCGAAAGTGTCTTACCAGGGATATGGACCGGAAAAAATATTTTGAGAATCTGCATACTTACATAGACAATCTGGATGAGGATTAGAAAGTCGGAAAGCCGCTTTATGAGGAGCGGCTTTCTTTATGCAGCGAATGCG
>ERZ808037.793-NODE-793-length-25536-cov-4.910326_pt1 | contig 25536 bp, 20 predicted proteins | sample MGYA00380190_ERZ808037 | MGnify/ENA primary metagenome ERZ808037 (study PRJEB31490, sample SAMN06133399) | mouse gut metagenome | isolation source: J9 | host: mice | place: China: Chengdu | collected 2015-05 ... | reverse complement strand
ACGCGCCAGGCTGCGCGCGGACTGCAGCGGATCGACGGCGGGAACGTGGTTGGCAACCGCTCGCGCCCCGATGGTCAATGCGGCATCGTTCCGTTCACGGTGCGCAGCGTTGATCCGGGTTCGACAGCCCGTTTCCTCGGTCGCCTCGGTGTCGCCGTCCGTTCCGGCGGCCACTGCGCGCTGCCACTGCATGCCTCCCTCGGTCAAATCGGCACCGGCCGCATCAGCGTCGGCATCCACACCACCCGCGCCGACATCGATGCCGCCCTCGCCGCTGTGAGCTTGTGCCGTCGGGCGTTCGAGGTGTAAGGCGAGCGAAGAATTTCCGGGATTTGTCGCATTTGTGTTGTCGTTGACTTGACCTGCGCGGTCACCATATAATTCAACAGTTGCTTTCAAAAGCCCCGTGAAGCGGCAACGATGCGAACATCGCCAGAAGGGTCGTCCAGCCCGAAAGCGATGCGCCGGCGTAGGAAACCGACACCCGCATTGACCCGCACTTTTGAAAACACATGAGTAATGGAGGAAACAGTGAAGACCTATTACGCAAAGCCCGGTGAGGTCGAGCGCGAGTGGCTGCTGATCGACGCGGAGGACGCCGTCCTCGGTCGTCTGGCTGCCAAGGCTGCTCACATTCTGCGCGGCAAGCATAAGCCGCAGTACACGCCGCATGTCGACACGGGTGACTTCGTCATCGTGATCAACGCCGACAAGGTGCGCGTGACCGGCAACAAGGCCACGGCCAAGGAATATTACCGTCACAGCGGTTATCCGGGCGGCCTGAAGTCCGAGACGTTCGAAGAGGCGATGGCCAAGCACCCCGAGCGCGTGATCGAGCATGCCGTCAAGGGCATGCTGCCGAAGAACACGCTGGGTCGTGCCCAGGGCAAGAAGCTGAAGGTTTACGCGGGTCCCGATCATCCGCATACCGCGCAGCAGCCGCGTAAGATCGAACTCTAGGAGGACGAAGATGGCTAACGAAGCGATTTATTACGGCACCGGCCGCAGGAAGAACGCCATCGCGCGCGTCCGCCTGCTTCCCGGCACGGGCAAGGTCACTGTCAACGGCCGTGAGGCCATGGATTATTTCGGCCGCCAGGCGCTCATCGACATGTTCATGATGCCCTTCAAGGTGACCGACACCGAGGGCCACTTCGACGTGGTCGCCCGCCTGAACGGCGGCGGCATCTCGGGCCAGGCCGGCGCGCTGCGCCACGGCATCTCCCGTGCGCTGCTCCAGGCTGGCGAATACCGCCCCGAGCTCAAGAAGGCTGGCTTCCTCACGCGCGACCCGCGTATGGTCGAGCGCAAGAAGTACGGCCTCAAGAAGGCCCGCAAGCGCCCGCAGTTCAGCAAGCGCTAATCTTGGCGGCATAAGCGTTACCTCAAATGGGCTGGGAAGGCATTCTTCCCGGTCCATTTTGGTATAGTCTGTCAGTACGCCATGTTGGAAAGGGATGACATGTTCGTTGGTGCTGAAAAGTCGGCATGCAAGCCATCGGTAATTGCCCTCGTCGCGCTCTGCGGCTTGCTCGTCATGATCGGCGCGGCTTTCTCCGAAGTCGCCTATGCAGATGATGCGCTCCGGGCTGCTGAAGTTGTCGATCCCGTCGACCCTTCGAACCCCGATCCGGCCCCCGTCCTCGATGGCTGGGTGCAGAACGGCACGAAGTGGACCTATTGGGAAAGCGACGTGCAGGTGAAGGGCAAGTGGGTCGACACCGAGGTCGCGCCGATTGCGGGCGGAACCGCCGGCATGCACCGTTATTGGATCGACGCGAACGGCAACCTTGCCGTCAGCCGCCTTATCAACACGGCGAAGAACAAGGACAAGCTCGCCGGTTATTGCGCCTATGCGACCGAATTCGGTTACGTCGCGATGACTAAGACCGTCGTCGGCAACAAGATTTACCTCGTCAAGGGAAGCAGCAAGAAGCCGGGTCTGCTCGAGTCGGGCAACAAGAAGGCCGGCCGCCTTTACACGAGCAAATACACGTCGGGTTCGAAGAAGCATTTTTACTACATCAGCAAGAAATCGCATGCCGTCATCACGGGCAAAGCCGTCAAGATCAAAGGCTATGGCTGGGTTTACAACCTTCCGAAGAAGGGCTATGCGCTCACGGGCATCACGAAGTTCGACAAGACGCATCTGGTGCTCGCCGACAAATATGGGCGCTTGTGCCGCCAGAAAAAGGGCCTTTTGAAATCGGATGCCTACCATAAGACGACTCATTGGTACTACATCGAAAAGACGAAGGCGAACAAGAACGTCTTCGGTGCGCGCATCGGCGAGTTCAAAGCCGAGGGAGTCAGGTATCAGGGCCTGAAGCAGGGCTATCTGTTTACCGACGGCTATAAGATCTATAACGGGAAGTATTACCACGCGGACAGTCGCGGTTGCATCACCTATGACTCGGTCGTGAACGGGCTCATCAGGAAAGCGGCCGGCTATTGGAGCCCGTCGCGCTATCTGCTCATGGTCGATATCGACAACCCGCGCGTCATGGTTTTCGAGGGTTATCAAGGCAACTGGAAAGTCAAATATATCTGGAAGTGCTGCACGGGCAAGCCCTCGACGCCCACCATCACGGGCAGGTTCTCGATCGGCGCGAAGGGCCATTCGTTCGGCGAGGACCACGGCTATGCGTGCTATTACTGGTCGGAGATCAGTGGTGATTACCTGTTCCACTCGCGGAAGTATTATCCCTACACCCACAAGCTGATGGATTCCCGCATCGGCAGGCGCTGCTCGATGGGATGCGTGCGCCTCTACGACAGCGACGCCATCTGGATCCAGCGCAATTGCCCGTCCGGCACCACCGTCGTGTGCACCCGCTAGCATTAGTGGAACAAACGTCGACGACGAGCGTTCCAGCGTAAAGAAGCGCTAGAATAGGCCAAACGTAAAACGCAAACGCACCCGATGCGAAGGAGCGCGCATGTCGACGAACGTGTCCGAACTCTACGGAAGCATGGTCTTCAACGAACATGTGATGGCGGAACGTCTGCCGTCCGTGACCTATAAGGCGCTCATGCGCACGATCGAGAAGGGCGAGCCGCTCGACATCGAGGTTGCCAACGTCGTCGCGCACTCGATGAAGGAATGGGCCATCGAGCACGGCGCCACGCACTACACGCATTGGTTCCAGCCGCTCACGGGCCTGACGTCCGAGAAGCACGACAGCTTCCTCGACCCGATTCGCGACGGGCGCGCGCTCATGCGCTTCAGCGGCAAGGAGCTCATTCAGGGCGAGCCTGATGCCAGCAGCTTCCCGAACGGCGGCCTGCGCGCGACGTTCGAGGCCCGCGGCTACACGGCTTGGGACCCGACGTCTTACGCGTTCATCAAGGACGAGGTGCTCTGCATCCCGACCGCGTTCTGCTCCTACACCGGTGAGGCGCTCGACGAGAAGACGCCGCTGCTGCGCTCGATGGCCGTCATCGAGGAGCAGGCAAACCGCGTGCTCGCGCTCTTCGGCGAGGGCCCGAAGCGCATCGACGTGACGGTCGGCTGCGAGCAGGAATATTTCCTCATCTCCGAAGAGGAATATAAGCAGCGTCTCGATCTCATGCTCACGAACCGCACGTTGTTCGGTTATGCGCCGTGCAAGGGCCAGGAGCTCGACGACCATTATTTCGGCGCGATTCGCCCGACGGTCAACGAGTTCATGAAGGAGCTCGATGACGAGCTCTGGAAGCTCGGCGTGCCCGCGAAGACGAAGCACAACGAGGTCGCGCCCGCGCAGCACGAGCTCGCGCCGATTTTCGAGAACGCGAACCGCGCGATCGACCACAACCTGCTCACGATGGAGAAGATGCGCCTGCTCGCGAGCCACCACGGCCTCGTCTGCCTGCAGCACGAGAAGCCGTTCGACGGCATCAACGGCTCCGGCAAGCACGACAACTGGTCGCTTTCCGCGGGCGGCAAGAACCTGCTCGAGCCGGGTGACAACCCGATGGAGAACCTGCGCTTCCTCGTCTTCCTGACCTGCGTCATCGAGGCGGTCGACGAATATCAGGACCTCCTGCGCATGTCGGTCGCGAGCGCGGGCAACGACCATCGACTCGGCGCGAACGAGGCGCCGCCGGCCATCGTGTCGATCTTCCTCGGCACCGAGCTGTCGGGCATCGTCGACGCACTCGTCAACGACCACGAGAGCGAATATGCGAGCGCCCACAAGGTCGCGATGGACCTCGGCGTGTCGGTCCTGCCCGCGTTCCTCAAGGACAACACGGACCGCAACCGCACGAGCCCGTTCGCGTTCACCGGCAACAAGTTCGAGTTCCGCATGCCGGGCAGCTCGCAGAACCTCTCCGAGGCGAACACGATCCTGAACGCGGCGGTCTCGAAGAGCCTGAAGGACTTCGCCGACGCGATGGAGGGCCTCTCGGGCGAGAAGTTCGAGGAGGCGGCGCTCGCGCACATCAAGCAGCTGCTGAAGGACCACCAGCGCATCATCTTCGACGGCAACGGCTATTCCGACGAGTGGCCCGTCGAGGCGGCAAAGCGCGGCCTGTCGAACAACAGGAACACGGCCGAGGCCATGCCCGCGCTCGTGAGCGAGAAGAGCATCGCGCTCTTCGAGGAGTTCGGCATCCTGAACGAGACCGAGGTTCGCAGCCGTTACGAGGTCAAGCTCGAGAAATACAACAAGCTCATCAACATCGAGGCCCGCACCTGCAAGCGCATGGTGCGCCAGCTTTACCTTCCGGCTATCGCCGATTATGCGGCCGAGGTCGCGGGCAACATAGCGCGCGTGAAGGCGGTCGCGCCCGACGCCGACCTGAGCCCGCAGGAGACCATCCTCGGCAAGCTCAACCGGGGCATCAAGGCGATCGACGACCTGCTGCAGAAGCTCGACGAGACGCATCACGCGACTCGCGCGATCCCCGACCAGCAGGAATGCGCCAACCGCAACGCGGCCGAGGTCATCCCGCTGATGGACGCCCTCCGCGCCGAGATCGACGCCCTCGAGATCGTCGTCAGCGCCGACCACTGGCCCGTGCCGAGCTATAACGCGCTCTTGTTTTATGCGTAATCGGACATAACGTCCTCGTGCTGTTTTAGTGCCGTTACGTCCCTTTTCGAGACCGCGTGGTATCTTTGCCCGTAGGTTTAATCGAAAGGGGATAAAAACATGGGTGGTTTCACGTATCTGAGCGATATTCTGCACGTCGTTTCGCAGGCGTTGCTCGCACCCGACATCATTTTGCTGCTCGTCTTCATCGGCTATGCGCTGTTCAGCATCGGCAGCATCGTTTCGGAGTTTCTCACGGAGCGCAAGCACTTCCAGGTCGTGATGCCGAAGTTCCTGGCTGCGCTCATGGCGGCCGACGAGGAAGCCATCCCCGAAGTCATCAAGGATTCCGGCTTGCTCAAGCGCCAGAAGGTCGCGCTTTACACGGTCTATGAATATCGCGCGCTGCCGGGCGACGCGCTCGTCGCGCTGGTCCGCCGCCTCGTGAACGAGGAGGAGACGCGCTACGACCGCATCACGGGCCGCAACAACATGGCTGCGAAGGTCGCGCCGATGCTCGGTCTCATGGGCACGCTCATCCCGCTCGGCCCCGGCATCCAGGCGCTCGGCTCCGCCGACACGGCGGCGCTTTCGAGCTCGCTGCTCGTCGCGTTCGACACGACCGTCGCCGGCCTCGTGACCGCGGCGGTGTGTCTGGTCATCGGCAAGATCCGCAGCAATTGGTATGACAACTACCTGTCGGCGCTCGACGCCGGCATGGCGACGATGATGGAGAAGATCGAGGCCGGTCGCGAGACGTCGACGGCGACGCTGCCCGAGGGCAAGGGCACGACTGATTACTCGTTCCTGTTCGGTGAGAACGTGACGGCCGACGCCCAGAAGGCGATCGACGCGGCCGAGGCCGCGTTCGATGCCGACCAGGTCGACGGGCCCGCCCAGGACGGCACGTTCAAGCCCGGCGAGATCTCCGGCCGCCCGCGGGCGTTCGCGCAAGGCGGCGTTTTCGCGCAGGACGACGAGAAGCCGACCGCGTAAGGAGGCTGCCATGTCACGTTATTACGACACGAAAAGCTCCTTCCGCCGTGCGCGCAACCGCGAGGACGCCGACCCTATGTCGTCGCTGGCGAACATGGGCGACGTCATGCTCGTTTTCGCCTGCGGCCTCATGGTCGCCCTCGTCGTGGCCTGGAACGTCGACTTGGCGCAGTTCCAGCAGGTCGAGACCGACCAGGAGCTCTCGCAAGACGACGTTTCCACGATGAACGAGAAGATGGGCGGCGAGGGCAACTCCTTCGTCGAGATGGGCAAGGTCTACCAGGATCCGGCGACGGGCAAGTATTACCTCGTCGAGGACGGCGCCGGCTCCGGCAGCGACAAGCAAGGTGACGAATAGCCATGGCCGAGACTCGCGACATCCGCTCGCTCCTCCTGAAGGCGGCCCGCGTCGTCCTCGTGTTCGCGCTCGTTTTCTACACGTCGCTGCGTGTCGAGCTCATGGTGGCCTATGGCGCCGACAATTTCCCGAGCGTGACCGCCGACGACGGCAAGGAGCTGCACGAGGAAACTGACGAGTTGACCGACCTCGTCGTTTACCAGCGCGCGGCGGGCGGGACGAATTGGAAGCCGGTCGAGGGCGTGACGGCGGCGGGCAAGGCGACAAAGCCCGTCGTGATCGAGGTCGCGGCCGATGCGCCCGACCAGCAGTTCGTGGTCGTCCCCGTGTGGAACGAGAAATATCCCACGGGATATAAAGACGGCAAGGAGGCATCGGAGCTTTCCAGCGCGACGTTCGCCAACTGGTCCGTCAACGATGTCCCCAAGGACAAGCAGCCGGAGAAGAACGTCCTGGTCCTTGCGCCCGAGGTCGGCAAGACGGCCATTTCGTGCAAGGTCGATTCGAAGAAGCGGCCCGAGAAGTTCGAGCTCGCGTTCGCGGTGAACGTGGAGGCCCCGGTCGTCGACACGAAGCCGAAGGTCGCGAGCGCGTCCATTCTCTATTCCGAGAAGGCGGGCTCCGAGGCGCAGGCCACCACCGAGATCGCAATCGAGAAGAAGGACCTTCCCAAGAACCTCTTCTTCCAAGCCAAGCTGACGTTCGAGAATTACGAAACGCTTCCCGGCGAGGTTTATTCGTCCGCCGAGGACGGGGACCTCTCGGAATGGTCGAAGGACGATTCCGGAGAGAGCGCCTTCGGCGACCTCGAGTGGTTGCTCGAGCCCGTCGCCCCGACGGAGATCAGCGACGACGAGGCGTCGATCGACAAGGGGACCGGCAGGCTCACGGTGAACGAGGAGTGCCTCAAGGGAAAGAAGGGGTGCCAGTTCAAGGTGAGCTGCTTGCTGGATGAGAAGCAAGTCGGCGACAGCGTCGTGGTGACGGTGGGGAAGCTTCCGTCTCCCGACGACCCTACGCCGGAGGAGATTCAGGGCGAAGCCGACCCGCAGCCCTCGTTGCTGGTCGAGGCGACGGCGCCGCTGATCAAGGCGAACGGCGGCTCCGATGCGAGCGGCGGGCAGGGGAGCGCGGCGGCTGACGGCTCCAGCTCTTCGTCGCAGGCCGCCGATGCCGACGGCGGAGCGAGTGCCGACCTCATGGTGAAAATCGACCGCACTTATGAATATGACGCGTCGGCTGGAACCATGAAGGGCCTCAAGGCAGGCGCTGACCTCGCGTTCTCGACCGACGAGCGCGAGATGTATTCGACGATGAACAAGGGGCCGGTGAAGATCAAGGGCCACGGCTTCGAGCTGAAGGACTTGATCCAGGACGCGTTCGATCAGGCGGGCGTCGATTTCGAGACGGCGCCGATCAAGAGCGTCGACCTCGTCGACCGTAACGGCGCAGTTGCCGCGACGATTCCCTATGGCGACCTCGGCAAGCTGCCGATCATGATGGCGACGGAGTCGCGCGTCATGGTCGACGACGAGGACGAGGAGGACGGCGAAGACGCCGAGAGCGCCGACGGCTCCGACGGCTCCGGCGAGGCGGGCGGCGACGAGCTCCTTCCCAACACGCGGTTCCGCCCGCTTATCAAGCAAGCGTCCCCGTCGTCGGCGCTCGACGCCGACAGCCTGCGCTGGATCAAGGAAGTGCGCCTGAACGTCGAGGAGCAGGAGCAGAAAGACGACGTCGCGGTGGTGATTAATTACAAGCGCGTCCCGATGGGCGTCGACACCGAATTCGTCGCGGTTCCGACCCATCAGATCAGGGGCAGCTGGAACTTCGTTTGGTATGAATTGAAGAAAGGCACGTCGAGCTGGAAGGTCATGGAGGGCGAAGAGGGCCAGACCTTGCGCGTGCCCACCACCGCGGAGACGGTCGGGAACCGATATAAAGTCGCGATCATCAACGACGAACCGGGTGCGGGCGAGTCGAAGGGCGGCATGTCCGACCCGGTCGAGCTTCAGGCTCTCGGCGCGGACGAGTGGTCCGTCGTGTTGTCTTACAATCCGCCGGTTGCGGGCAACATGGCGATCTTCCAGGCGAAGGTTTACCAATATAAGGGCGATCTCTCCAAGCTGCGCTACACCTGGAGATGGTCGAACGACGGCGGCAACACGTGGTCGAAGGTCGATCCGAAGACGGGGAAAGACGAGCATGTCATCGGCGAGCCTTATTCCACTCAGTCGACGCTCAAGTTGCCGACGACGGCCACGAGCGACAGCGCTGACACCGGCCCCAACATCCTCTATTACATCAGGGTTGACGTGACGGTCGGCGAGTCGGATGAAGACCTGCACGATTCGAACGTCCAGCCGCTCACGGTGCATCCGGGCAACGAGAACACCGACACGCCGAGCGGCGGTGGCGGCGACGACGATGACGACGACGATCCGAAAAAGGAAGAAAACGAGAACAAGAACAAGAACAACGAGGCCAACAAGAACAATGGCAACAAGGGCAAGTCGAGGGAAGTCAACGTCACGTCTGGCGGTTCCGACCTCTCCGACTCTTCGGAAGTTCTTGTCGACGACGAGATGAGCGACGCCATCAAGGAGCAGGTGCAAGCCAGCGAGGAACAGGCAGCCGAGACGACTCCCGGCGCGCGCTGGACGCAGCTCAAGACGATGGAGCCCACGAGCGACGACGTGCGCCGCGTGCTCGACGACAACCCCCTCGCGCCGCTCACGATCCCGTTCGGCCTCGGCATCACCGTCGCCGGCGGCCTCGAGAAGCTCCTGGCTTTCCGGCGGCAGAAGTAACGGCGCGGGAGATCCTTCGCCTTCGGCTCAGGATGACAAAGGGGGGCAGGCGAGATCGCCTGCCCCCCCTGTTGTCATCCTGAGCGAAGCGAAGGATCTCTCGCTGGGTTTGTTATCTTCCCACTATCGCACGATGGAGTAAAATAGCGCGCATGACGAAAGTTGTCACATATGACACGACGTTGCGCGATGGCGAGCAGGCGCAGGGCGTTACGTTGTCGCTCGAGGACAAGCTGCGCATCGCGCGCCGGCTCGACGCGTTCGGGATCGACATCATCGAGGGCGGGTTTCCCGCGTCGAACCCGAAGGACATTGCGTTTTTCCGCGAGCTGCGCGAGCATCCGCTGAAACACGCGCGCCTGGCCGCGTTCGGCGCGACCTGCCGCAAGGACGTCCCCGCCGAGGAGGACCAGGGCCTGGCCGACCTGCTCGAGAGCGGGGCGCCGGTCGTGGCCGTCGTAGGCAAGACGTGGGATGAGCAGGTGGAGCGCGCCTTGCAGACGACGCTCGGGGAGAACCTGCGCATGATCGGCGATTCGGTCGCGTTCCTCAAGGCTGCCGGCCGTGAGGTTGTCTTCGATGCCGAGCATTTCTTCGACGGCTACAAGTCGAATCCCGATTATGCGCTCGATTGCCTGCGAGTCGCCGCCGAAGCCGGCGCTGACTCGCTCGACCTCTGCGATACCAACGGCGGCACCCTGCCGTTCGAGGTTGCTGAGATTGTTCGTGCCGTTGTTGAGCGCGGGCTTGCGTCACGAATCGGCGTGCACTGCCATAATGACGCGGGGTGCGCGATCGCGAACACGCTTGCGGCCGTCAATGCGGGCGCGACCCAGGTGCAAGGCACCGTCAACGGCTATGGCGAGCGCGTCGGCAACGCCGACCTGCTCACGGTGATCGCCGACCTCGAGCTCAAGATGGACCGCGAGTGCGTCGGCTCAGACAAGCTGCGCGAGTTGCACGATGTCGCCGGCTACGTCGCCGAGGTCTGCAACCTGTCCATCTGGAAGCACGCGCCTTACGTCGGCGCGTCGGCGTTTGCGCACAAGGGCGGACTGCATGCGAGTGCTATCGCGCGTTTCCCGCAGGCTTACGAGCACGTCGCGCCCGAGGCGGTCGGCAACACGGCGAGCATGCTGGTCAGCGAGCTTTCGGGTAAGGCGTCGCTCATCGCGAAGGCGGCGACGCTCGGCATCGACCTCACGAAACACGAAGACACCATCCAGCCGCTGCTCGACGAGATCAAGGAGCGCGAGGCGCGGGGCTATTCCTATGAAGTCGCCGATGGTTCGCTCGCGCTGCTCATCGCGAACCGCATAGGCGCAAACGAGCCGCATTTCACGCTGGAGAGCTTCCGCGTCATCGTGGACGACCGCGAGGACACGGGCGCGCTCGCGAAAGACGCGCAGTCCGAAGCGACGATCAAGGTCCACGTCGGCGATGAGCGCTACGTCGCGACCGGCGAGGGCGTCGGTCCGGTCGGCGCGCTTTCGACCGCGCTCAAGCTCGCGCTGCGAAAGGCATACCCGCAGGTGCTCGACATGCACCTCATCGACTTCAAGGTGCGCCTGCTCGACGAGAGCACCGGCACCGACGCCATCACGCGCGTCGTCATCACGACGCAAGATGGCGACGGCGTTTGGGGTACCATCGGCGTTTCCGAGAACATCATCGAGGCTTCGTGGAACGCGCTCGTCGAGTCCCTCGAATATGGCCTCGTGCGGATAGGAGCTTGACATGACCGACTTGCGCACGCCCGAAGTGGACGACCTGCTCGCCGTGTTGACGGCAATCGACGATAGTGACATGATGTTCGCCTTGCTCGAGGACCTCTTCACGATCCGCGAGATCCGCGAGAGCTCGCAACGGCTCGCCGTGGCTCGCATGCTCGACGAAGGCAAGTCCTACGCGCAAATTGAGCAAGCAACGGGGGCGTCGGCGACCACCATCGCCCGCGTTTCGAAATGTTTGAGTTACGGCGCCGGTGGATACCGGTCCGCTCTTGATCGCTTGGAGGGAGAAGGGGAGCGATGAAGCGTTTGCTTATTGTTGTTGATTATCAGATTGATTTCGTTGACGGCGCCCTCGGTTTCGAGGGTGCCGAGCTGCTTGACGAGCCGATCGCGCGCAAGATCGAGGAATACCGCGAGGCGGGCGACACCGTTTGCTACACGCTCGACACGCATCGCAACGATTACCTCGAGACGCAGGAGGGGCGCAAGCTGCCCATTCCGCACTGCATCGAGGGCACCGACGGGCATGGGCTTTACGGCAAGGTGAGCGACACGGTGCATGACACCGACCGGGTGTTTTACAAGCCGACGTTTGGGTCGACAGAGCTGTTCGAGCGCCTGATGAAGCTTCAGGAGATCGCCGGCGGTCTTGGCACGCAGCCGTTCGAGAGCATTGAGCTCGTCGGCCTCGTCTCGAGCATGTGCGTGCTGTCGAACGCGGTCATCGCCCGCACGGCTTGCCCCGACACGCCCATCATCGTCGACGCCGCCTGCACCGCCGCGCCCGACCCCGCGACCAACGAAAAGGCCCTCGACATCCTCGAAGGCCTCCAAATCGAAGTTATTAATCGCTAATATCGTAGGGGCGGGCTATTGCCCGCCCGCCCGGCACCGGCGCCTTCGTAGGGGCGGGCTATTGCCCGCCCGCGCCGCTCTCCGACATCACGCCTTCAACATCTCCAAAATCAACTGCGCACGCGTTCCGATTGGCGTCGTGTTCTCCTCGATGAACGCGGGTATGTCGGCAATCGGCAACTCGAACACCTCGATAAGTTCATTGGGCTCCGTGTGCGCTTCGCCGGCGCGTTCCGCCTCGACGAACACGATCTGGATCGCCTCGTCGGTGAGTCCCGTCGACGAATAGCTCGCCTGCGGCAACACGCGCACGGGCGCGCCGTCGATGACCTCGTAACCCGTTTCCTCGCTCAGTTCGCGCGCCGCGCAGGTCATGATGTCCTCGCCCGGGTCGACGAGCCCCGCCGGGAAAGCGATGCACCAGCTGTTGAGCGGATACCTGAACTCCCGCTCCATCACGACCGTGTCACGCGGCGTCCGCGCCACGATGCACACCGCGTCTGGCCCGGTTGCCACGCGCCCGGCCGCGTTCCCTTCCAAATGCTCGCGAAGCTGCTTCGCCCCCTTGCGCGACGCCATCTCATAAGTGTGCGCCGACCCGTCCTCCATCCGATAGGTCAGCACATATTTCTTGATCCACCCGTCGCTCACTTGCTCAATGTGTTCCAGTTTCGGCACAAGTTCCTCCTTGCTCGATTGCTCACATTATAATGAGACCGATAAAGCCGACCGGAAAGGACGCACATGAAACCTGAAGTTGCCTGGAAGAAATACGACGAAGCCGATCTCGAGAAAGTCGAGCGCCTCGCGGCCGACTATATCGACTTCATCAGCGAGAACAAGACGGAGCGTGAGTTCACCGCGGCCGCCATCAAGATGGCCGAAGCCGAAGGCTACAAAGATCTCCTCGAGATGCACGCGAACGGCACTCAGCTCAAGCCCGGCGACAAGGTCTACGCGCACAAGCACGGCAAGTCGGTCGTGTTTGCGCACATCGGCACCGCTCCGCTCGCCGATGGCATGAACATCCTCGGCGCGCACGTCGACTCGCCGCGCCTCGACCTCAAGCAGAACCCGCTTGTCGAGCGCAACGGTCTGCTCCACCTCGACACGCACTATTACGGCGGCATCAAGCCCTACCAATGGGTCACGATTCCGCTCGCGCTGCACGGCGTCGTCGTGAAGGAAGACGGCGAGGTCGTGAACGTGAACGTGGGCGAGGACCCGGCTGACCCCGTGTTCTGCGTCTCCGACCTGCTGATTCACCTCGCGCGCGAGCAGATGGAGAAGAAGGGCGCCAAGGTCGTCGAGGGCGAGGACCTCGACGTGCTTGTCGGGTCGCGCCCGCTCGTGGACGAGGAAGCCGCCAAGAAGGACGAGGCCGACCAGACCGACATCGAGAAGCTGCTCGCGAAGGAGCCGGTGAAAGCGATGTTTCTGCAGCTGGTCGCCGAGAAATACGGCATCTGCGAGGAGGACCTGCTCTCCGCCGAAATCGAGGTCGTGCCCGCCGGCCGCGCCCGCGAGCTCGGAACCGACCGCTCGATGATCCTCGGCTATGGCCAGGACGACTCGTCGTGCGCCTATCCCTCGCTGCTCGCCCAGCTCGCGCTCGACGGCACGCCCGAGCGCTGCGCCGTCACCATTCTGACCGACAAGGAGGAGATCGGCTCGGTGGGCGCAACCGGCATGGACTCGCAGTTCTTCGAGAACGTGGTGGCGACGCTCGTGGAGCTTTCCTCCGGCACCGAGTTCGACGTGCGCCGCGCCCTCGAGCGTTCGCAGATGCTCTCGAGCGACGTGTCCGCCGCGCTCGACCCTGCCTACGCGAGCGTCTTCGAGCCGAATAACGCGGCATACCTCGGCTGCGGCCTCGTGTTCAACAAATACACTGGCTCCCGCGGCAAGTCGGGTAGCAACGACGCCTCGGCCGAGTTCGTCGCCCGCGTGCGCCGCATCATGAACGGGGCCGACGTCTCGTTCCAGACCGCTGAGCTCGGCAAGGTCGACGCGGGCGGCGGCGGCACGATCGCCTACATGACCGCGAAATACGGCATGGACGTCATCGACTCCGGCGTCGCGGTCCTCTCGATGCACGCTCCCTGGGAAGTCACCAGCAAAGCCGACCTTTACGAAGCCTACAAAGGCTACGTCGCCTTCCTGAAAGCCTAATTGACGTGTAGGGGCGGGCAATAGCCCGCCCAAACCCTCAATAATCTAAGCCATTCCGACTAAGATATATTACGCAAAAGTAACGCAAGTTATCAGCGAGGTAACGCATAACATTTCTCGCACCCTTTCGCTCAAGCAGGGCGTATAACTGACTCACATACGAAAGCCGCAGGCGTTGAAAAACTCGGCAACGCCCGCAGCCGAGGCGAACCACCAAAGCGAAAGGAAGCACATCATGGCAATGATCACCCGCAGACAGCGCACCCCGTTCGACCTGTTCCTCAGCGACCCGTTCGATTCCTTCTTCGGCAGCATGCCGGCGCAGAACTCGACCCCGAACCTGATGCGCGCCGACGTCAAGGATTGCGAGAACAGCATCGAGATGGTCATCGACCTGCCCGGCTTCGACAAGGAGAACGTCACCGCCGAGCTCAAGGACGGCATGCTCACCGTGAGCGCCGAGACCTCGACCGAGAGCGAGGAGAAGGAAGGCACCTATGTCCGAAAGGAGCGCTTCTCCGGCAAATGCAGCCGCTCGTTCTATGTCGGCGAGGAGATCCAGGAAGAGGACATCAAGGCCAAGTTCGACAACGGCACGCTGCAGATCAGCGTCCCGAAGAAGATTGAGCAGCCGAAGCTGGAAGAGTCCAAGACCATCGCAATCGACTAATCCCAACGCAGCCATCTCTCCTTCACGCCCCCGCACCCTCCCCACGGTGCGGGGGCGCTTCGTTTGGTAACGAGTCAGCCTCCGGCCTATCGTTACCAGGCGACCGCGTTTCCCCTTGTTAACATCTAGCTTTAAGCGATCATCTCGGGAGGGGGCTGCATGAAGCGAATCGTGGCGTGCGCGATGGGGTTCATGCTCGCGGTCGGCTTGATGCCCCTGCCCGCGTTCGCGGAGGAGAGCCTGCACGCGCAGTCCTTGTCGACGCCGAGCGCGGCCGGCGCGACTTCCGTCAACGCGACCTTTTCCGACCAGAAGCTTTACGACGCGATGGTGAGCCAGCTTGACGAGCAGGGCGTCGCGTGCACAGCGGACCCGGACGCCAAGAGCATCGCGCTCAGCGCCGCCGAAGCCGCCAAGGTCGAAAGCCTCAACCTGGGCTACAGCGAAATCTCGGACCTCACGGGCATCGAGGCGCTCGCGGGCCTTCCCAACCTGAGGCGCCTCGACCTCGACCATAATGCCCTCGATGGGGACGTGTTTGCCCCGTTGTCGTCGCTCACGCAGCTCACTTACCTCGACCTTTACGACAACAAGCCCGACAACTGGTCCTTCCTCGCCACGCTCGTGAATCTCGAGCATCTGAACATCGCGGGCGTCAAGCGCCACGGCGCGAGCCGGGAGGCCCTGAGGAACCTGAAGAAGCTCAAGTGGCTCGACTTTTCCTGGTCTGGCCGGGATGACGCATACGAGAAATCGACCGGTAATTACAACTACATCATCGACGTGGTCAGCGAGCTCACAGAGCTGGAATACCTCAACTTGTGCGGGTGGTACAACATCAGCAATTTGCAGGGCACGACCGGTTCAGGCGGCATCGGCAACCTGACGAAGCTCAAGACGCTCATCCTGAACTACAACTACGTCCAGGACCTCACCCCGCTGCTCGCATGCACCCAGCTCGAGGAGCTGCACCTGGCCTATGGCCGCATCAACTGGAACAAGAACGCGGACAACCTCGCGTGCTTGCTCGACGAAAGCGGCAACCTCACCCTTCCCCTGAAGAAGCTCGATTTGCGAAAGCCAGACGACAGGGCGGACTATTTCGTCGCCGGCTATCCTTCGCATGAAACCGTGAACAAGCTCTATCGGCTTCACAAGCAAGGCAAGCTCGAGCTGGGTTACGACTGGCGCTGGATCGACGAGCTCGCCGGCATGCAGCCCCATGTCGACTCGACGGGCGCCCGCTACATCGCTTACGAGGATTTCGGCACGTTCCGCAAGGCGGGCAGCGACGACTGGTGGGCCATGCAGAACGCCCACGACTACGCCAACGAGCACGGTTGCGAGGTGCGCTCGGTCGTTGGCGAGGGGGCCGCCGCCGCTCAGGGCAAGACCTATCACATCTATCGCCTCCACGACGCGGAGACCTTCAAGGCTTCCACGAACATCGACTGGCAAGGCGCCACCATTTATGTCCACGACGAGGAGCTGGACTGGCATTACGCCGCCAACAAGCGCCTGCTCGACATCTGCCCGTCGCCTGCGGACTTCGCCGATGCCGGCAAGCTGGTGTCGGCCAACACGCGCACGCTCGAGGCGGGGGCGACCGGCGCCGGCGCGCTCACCGTGAACGCGGGCAAGCTTCCCCTGAAGACGACGACCACCAGCATCAAGGGGCTCAGCCCCGAGGTCGACGCAGCCATCGCCGACCTCGCCGCCAAGGGGTTCTCGCGCTTTTACGTGCAGCTTTACGACTCGAACATCACGCGTTACAACCGCGGCTACACCTATAAGCAGAAGGGCGGGCCCCAGTGGGACGCCCTCATCGTGGACGCGAACGGCGCGGTGAAGCGCCTGAACGCCGCCAAGCTCGCGGGCGCCGACACGCCGGCCGGGTCGTTTATCCCCAGCGACCCCGACCCGCTGCAGTGGCAGTTCGACCACGTCACGAAGGTCGTGGTCGCGCCCATCGCCGACGAGCAGGCCCACATCCGCAACGCGCGCTTTGTCACGATGCCGCTCAACAGCAGGCAGCAGCTGCCGAAAGACCGCTGGAGCTCGGATTACGTGCGCGTCCTCGGGATGTCGGGCACGAACTTCGAGCTCGGCAACGTGACGCAGACGCTCGGAACCGCCGAGACGGGCTGGGACCACGACACCTATTCGGGCCTTTACGTCGGCTTCCTCAACCTGAGCGACTGCGCCGAGCTGGACATGCATGATTGTTATGCCTGGGACCGGGTGTGCACGCGCTCGACTTACGGCATCAACACCACCCGCATGATCGGCTGTCGTTTCAAGAACGTCGGCGATTCCAATCCCGTGCGCCGCTCGACCGATTGGGGCAACCACGGCGGCAACCTCGCCAAGCATATGCTGTGGGAGAACGTGGCCATGGGCCGCATCGACCAGCACACGGGCTGTTACGACATGGCGGTGCGCGACAGCGACCTGGGCAGCCTCGCGCTCACCGGCGCCGGGCCGCTCACCGTCGAGCGCACCGAGGTCGCGAGCGGCCACTTCCTCAACTTGCGCGGCGATTACGGCAGCACGTGGGACGGCACGGCCAACGTGATCGACTGCACCCATCACGTCGTCATGGACGCCAAGCAGGAGCCGTGCGGTTTCGCCGCGAGCACGCCCCAGCCCGATTGGGATTTCGGCTATCCGCAGAAGTTCCCCGAGCTGCACGTGAAGAACCTCACGATTGACTGCGCGCATTATTACCGGGGCAGCGACGGCACGCGCTATCGCGTGACTTACGGCTTCCCGTCGAACCATGCCAACGGCCTCAACTTGCTGAACGCGAACAGCGTGAACGAGCACTATCGCGATGTTGATTATTGGCCCGACACGTTGGAGGTCGATGGGGTCAACATCGTGAACTTCAGCGAATCGTTGGGCCATGAGCTGCATGTCTCGGCGCCGCTCAACATGCTGGGCAAGCCGGCGAAGCAGGTAAGGTCCGGCGCCTGGACGGTGGATAACGTGAGTTACGACGGCGAGCCGTTCGCGTCCGCCGCCTTCGAGGGGAGCGACGAGCTCGTGGTGTCTTCCGGCCAACTTCCCTTCGAGCTGGCGCCGAAGAAGGGCGAAGGCGAGCCGAAGAAATACATCTACGCCACGTTTGGGGCCACGCGGGGCAAGCAAATCGAAGAGGCGCTCGCCACGCACGACGTCGCGATCGCCTACACGGGCGACGAGCCGCGCTTCCTGCTGCGGCACAGGAACGTCAAGGGCGAAGGCTATGCCGACGCGTTCCCTTATTTCGTGGAGCATCGCGGCGAGACGAACGTCGCGTATTACTCGGGCAGGGAGCTCCTCAAGGACGTGAGGCTGAAGCAAGTGGAAGCCCCTTCCGCCGAGGGCACCTTTTACGCGATGCTGATCGACTGCCCGGATTCCGCGGGGAGTAACGGCGAGACGGGCGTGACCGGCAACGCGGTCGTGCAGCACGTGCGCCTGGTGAGCAGGGCCTGCGGGCGCGATTGGGGCGCGTGGACGAGGGTCGATGACAGGTCGCACCAGAGGGTCTGCTCGTGCGAAACCGCCCATGTCCAGCTCGCGCCGCACGAATGGGACGCGGGCGTGGTCACCAGGGCCGCCACCACCGAGGCGGAGGGCGTGCGCACATACACGTGTTCCGTTTGCAATGCGACGCGGACCGAGGCGATTCCGAAACTTCCCGTGCAAACCCCCAAGGGCACGAAGCTGAAGAAACTGACCGCCGGCAAGAAGTCGTTCACGGCGAAGTGGGCCAAGCAGGCCAACGACACAGCCGGTTATCAGCTGCAATATGCGACAAAATCGAACTTCAAGAAGGGCGCCAAGATCGTCGCGGTCAAGGGCGCGAAGAAGACGTCTTGCAAGGTGCGCAAGCTGAAGGCCGCGAAGAAATACTGGGTGCGCATCCGCACCTATAAAACGGTGTCGGGCAAGCTTTACGCATCTAAATGGAGTTCCTCCAAGCGCGTCAAGACAAAACGATGACGACCCTGCGGTCCGTTCCTGCTAAAATGCATCCCTGTGTGTAACCTGAAGGGGAGGGGCAACATGCAGGAACGGGAAAAATTCGCAAGCCGCATCGGCTTTCTGCTCATCAGCGCGGGATGCGCTATCGGCCTGGGGAACGTCTGGCGTTTCCCCTACATCACGGGGCAATATGGCGGCGGCGCCTTCGTCGTCATGTATCTGATTTTCCTGGTCATCCTTGCCACGCCGGTCATGGTGATGGAGTTCGCGGTCGGCCGCGGCAGCCAGCGCTCGGTCGCGCGCGCGTTCGACGAGCTCGAGCCCGAGGGCACGAAATGGCATTGGTTCAAGTGGATCAGCCTCGCGGGCAATTACCTGCTCATGATGTTCTACACGGTCGTGACCGGCTGGATGCTCTCCTATGTATATAAGAGCGCGACGGGCATGTTCGTCGGCCAAAGCACCGAGGGCGTGGCCGACGTGTTCGGCAACCTGCTCGCGAACCCGGGCGAGCTCACGTTCTGGATGGCGGCCGTCGTTGCCGTGGGCGTCGCGGTGACGGCCATCGGTCTACAGAAGGGCGTCGAGCGCATCACGAAGATCATGATGACGGCGCTGATGGTCGTCTTGTTCGTCCTGGTCGTTCGCGCGGTCACGCTGCCGGGCGCGGCCGACGGCCTCGCGTTTTACCTCATGCCCGACTTCGGCAAGCTGACCGCCGGCGGCGCGAGCGGCCTGTTCCAGGCGATGTATGCCGCGATGGGCCAGGCGTTCTTCACGCTGTCGATTGGCATCGGCTCGATGGAGATCTTTGGCAGCTACACGTCGCGCGACAAGACGCTCACCGGCGAGGCCCTGCGCATCGCCGGCCTCGACACGGGCGTGGCGCTCATGGCCGGCCTCGTCATCTTCCCCGCGTGCTTCGCGTTCGGCGTCCAGCCGGACGCCGGCCCCGGCCTCGTCTTCCAAACGCTGCCAGTCGTGTTCGACCAGATGCCGCTCGGCCAGCTTTGGTGCTCGCTGTTCTTCCTGTTCCTGTCGTTCGCGGCGCTCTCGACGATCATCGCCGTGTTTGAGAACATCATGGCGTTCACCATGGACCAATGGGGCGTGTCGCGCGGCCGCGCCGTCGCAATCAACGGCGTGCTCCTGTTCGTGCTGTCGCTGCCGTGCGTGCTCGGTTTCAACGTGCTCGCCGATTTCACGATTCCCGGCATCGGCGACATCCAAGGTCTCGAGGATTTCATCGTCTCGAACAACCTGCTGCCGATCGGCTCGCTCGTCTTCCTGCTGTTCTGCGTCACGAAGAAGGGCTGGGGCTGGAAGGGCTTCATCGCCGAGGCCGACACCGGTGCCGGCGCGAAGTTCCCCCAGTGGGCGCGCATCTGGGTCACGTTCGGCATCCCCGTCCTCATCGTTTTCATCCTCGTGATGGGCTACATCCCCATCGTCACTGCCTGGCTCGGCTTGTAAGCTGCTCCCGTAGGGGCGGGCTATTGCCCGCCCAACACTCCGCCCCGTTGTCATCTCGTGGATTCGCTCCACTCCTGCGGTTATAGGCGTTCAGGCGCGTATAATGTCACCAACTTACCGCTGCCAAGGAAGAGGAGAGGACATGGCGCACTACTTCGACGAGCCGTCACGCACATTCAACGAATACCTGCTGGTTCCGGGTTACACCTCGGAGGTGACGATTCCCAGCAACGTCGATCTGCACACGCCGCTCGTGAAGTATCGTCGCGGGCAAGAAGAGCCCGCCATCAGCCTGTCCATCCCGATGGTGAGCGCCATCATGCAGGCCGTCTCCGACGACAACATGGCCATCGCGCTCGCGACCGAGGGCGGCATGTCGTTCATTTACGGCTCGCAGTCGATCGAGGACCAGGCGGCGATGGTTGCCCGCGTCAAGGATTACAAAGCCGGCTTCGTCACGTCCGACGCGAACCTCTCGCCCGACATGACGCTCGCCGACGTCGTGCTCCTGAAAGAGAAGCTCGGCCATTCCACGATGCCGGTGACGGAGAACGCCGACCCGCACGGCAAGCTGCTCGGCGTCGTGACCAGCCGCGACTATCGCCTGACGCGCATGCCGCTCGACACCAAGGTCTCCGACATCATGACCCCGCGCGAGAAGATGATCGTGGCGCCGGCCGACACGTCGCTCAAGGTCGCCAACGACATCATCTGGGACCACAAGCTGAACTCGCTGCCGATCGTCGACGGCAACGACAACCTGCTCTACCTCGTCTTCCGCAAAGACTACGATTCGCACAAGTCGAACCCCGACGAGATGCTCGACTCGCACAAGCGCTACATGGTCGGCGCGGGCATCAACTCCCGCGACTACGCCGAGCGCGTGCCGGCGCTGGTGGAGGCGGGCGCCGACGTGCTCTGCATCGACTCGTCCGAGGGCTATTCCGTCTGGCAGGAGAAGACAATCGCCTGGATCCGCGAGCGCTACGGCGACGACGTGAAGGTCGGCGCGGGCAACGTGGTCGATGAGGAGGGTTTCCGCTTCCTGGCCGAGGCGGGCGCCGACTTCATCAAGATCGGCATCGGCGGCGGCTCCATCTGCATCACGCGCGAGCAGAAGGGCATCGGTCGCGGCCAGGCCACGGCCACGATCGAGGTCGCCAAGGCGCGCGACAAATACTTCGAGGAGACCGGCATCTACATTCCGCTCTGCTCCGACGGCGGCATCGTTTACGACCATCACATCACGCTCGCGCTCGCGATGGGCTCCGATTTCGTGATGCTCGGCCGCTACTTCGCACGTTTCGACGAGGCGCCGAACAACCGCGTCAACATCAACGGCTCTTACATGAAGGAATATTGGGGCGAGGGCTCGAGCCGCGCGCGCAACTGGCAGCGTTACGACCTCGGCGGCGACAAGAAGGCCATGACCTTCGAAGAGGGCGTCGACTCTTACGTCCCCTATGCCGGCCCGCTCAAGGACAACGTGGCCGTCACGCTCGCGAAGGTGAAGTCGACGATGTGCAACTGCGGCGCGATCACCATCCCCGAGCTGCAGGAGAAGGCGAAGCTCACCGTCGTGTCCTCGACGAGCATCGTCGAAGGCGGCGCGCACGACGTCCTCCTCAAGGACCAGAGCCCCTACATGGGCAACACCATTTCGCGCTAACGAGAATTCCCGCGCTCGACCCGTAGGGGCGGGCTATTGCCCGCCCGCCAACCGGGTATAATGCATCCATGCGAATCATGGCGCTGGACATAGGCGAAAAACGGGTGGGGGTCGCAATCAGCGACCCCTCCGAGCATGTGGCTTCGCCCGTGGTCGTGCTTCCGGCCGATGAAGTCCGCGCGAACGCGAAGCCGTTTCGACGCGTGATCGAAGACTGGGAACCCGAGCTGCTGCTGTGCGGCCTTCCCATGACGCTTTCCGGCGAAGAAGGCCCTCAGGCCGAGCGCGTTCGCGCCTTTGCCGCCGAGATTGCGGCCGCGACGGGCTTGCCGATCGAGTTCACCGACGAGCGATTGAGCTCCGCCGAGGCCAAACGGAGTTTGCGTGAAAAGGGCCTGAGTGAAAAGGCCATGCGCGGCAAAGTCGATATGATAGCGGCGAGTATATTCTTGCAAGCTTGGCTGGATGCCCGTTGCCAGCCCTAACGCGATGAGCGAGGGGACATGTCACCGCGAAGGAACATCACATATTCGTCACGCCCGACCCATGCGGCGCGTTCCGCGCACGCGAAGGGCGACAAGCTGTTTCGCACCTATGACACAAGCGCGATTCGTCCGAAGCGCAGCCCCGTGCCCGCGATCATCGCCATCGTCGTGCTCGTCGTGGCGGTTGTCGCCATCGTGTTCGGCGTGTTGAACGTCATGCGCGGCTGCACTTCGTCCACCTTGGTTCCCAAGGGGCAGGAAGTTCGGGTCGTCGTCGAGGAAGGCGAGGCGGTCAAGTCGATCGGCAAGACGCTCGCCGATGCCGGGCTCGTCGCGAACCAGAACGACTTCACCGACCGCGTCGCCCAGCTCGGAGTCGAGAACAGCTTGCAGCCGGGCGTTTACACGCTTTACGGCGGCCAGTCGGTCGATGACATCATCACCGTGCTTCAAACGCCGGTGGCGGCCGAGACGTTCACGGTGCCCGAAGGCTCGACGATCAAGCAGACGGCCGACGTGGTGGCGAAGGCGACGAACAACCGCATCTCAGCCGAAGAGTTCGCCACTGCGGCGAGCGATGCCTCGAAATATGCGGGCAGCTATGCTTTCCTCGAGGAAGTCGGCAGCAACACTCTGGAAGGCTTCCTCTTCCCGAAGACCTATCCTTACGACTCCGATTCGACGGCCGAGTCGCTCGTCCGCGCGATGCTCGACCAGTTTGCGGCTGAGACCGCGAATCTGGATTGGTCTTATGCCAAGTCCCAGGGCCTTTCGGTCTACGACGCTGTGAAACTCGCCTCCATCGTCGAGAAGGAGTCCGACAGCGAGCACCGCGCCGAGGTGGCGTCCGTGTTCTATAACCGGCTTGCCGCGAACATGCGCTTGCAGTCCGACGCCACAGTGGCCTACACGGTCGGTCACGACCCGACGGCCGCCGACGTCAACACTGAGACGGCTTACAACACCTATTTCATCGACGGCCTGCCGCCGACGCCCATCAACTCGCCGGGCCTCGACTGCCTGCAGGCGGTTTGCTCGCCCGCGAAGACGGATTATTACTACTTCTATTTCGAGGAGCAGGGCGACGGTACCATGAAATACACGTTCAGCGAGACCTATGAGGACCACCGTGCCACTTATGAATAAGCTTTACGTTCTCGGACATCCCGTTGCTCATTCCAAGTCGCCCGATATGCACAACGCTGCATATCGGGCGCTTGCTTTGGATTGGGAATATGGCTTCGCCGATTGCCCGACGGAAAGCGAGGCCCGGGAATTTCTCGCGCGCCGGGATTGGCTCGCGCTCAACATCACGATGCCGTGGAAGCCGCTCGCGTTCGAGGCGGCAACCTGGAGGAGCGAGTCCGCGCGGCTCGCGGGCGGCGCGAACGTCCTCGTGCGCCGCGGCGACGAGCTCCTCGCCGACAACACCGACGGCAAAGGCTGCGTGACCTACCTCCGCCGCTGCGGCGTCGTCTTCGAAGGCGCCTCCGTCGTCGTGTGCGGCACGGGCCCGACGTCGCTCGCCATCATGCACGCCGCCGCAACGGCCGGCGCCGCGCACGTCACCCTCCTCAGTCGCGATGCGGCAAAAGCCGCCCGCGTCCTCGACGGAACGCTTGTCGCCGACGAACGTTCCACAGATTCGGGTCGTGACGCTGCCGTGGTGGCGGAACGTTCGTCGGCGACAAGCGTTCCGCTCTTCTCGGCTGGCTCCTACGCATCGTCTGCCGAGCAGATCGCAGCTGCTGACATCATCCTCGACGCCACGCCGCTCGGGATGAAGCCGGGCGACCCCGCGCCGTTCGATACGGCGCTGTTGTCGGCGGGCCAGGCCGTGTTCGACGTCGTTTACGCCCACGGCGAGACCGCTCTGCTCGCGGCCGCGCGCGCCGCCGGCTGCTCCGCATTCGACGGCTCCGGCATGCTTGTCGCCCAGGCCGTCGAGACCGTGCGCGACATCGTCGACTGGCTCGACGTCCCCGTCGACCTCGAAAGCGTCGACCTCTTCTCCGTCATGTCGTCCGCGGCGGGTTTCCCTGCCGTATAATCGGAGTAAACTACTAAACGATAAAGGCGGAATCATGCGCTATGCAACAGCAGGGGAGAGTCACGGGCCGCAGCTGACGGCCATCGTCGAGGGCGTGCCGGCGGGTTTGCGCGTCTCCGAGGAATCGATCAACGCCGATCTCGCCCGTCGCCAGTCGGGCTATGGCCGTGGTGGCCGGCAGCAGATCGAGAAGGACACGGTGCGCGTCGTGTCGGGCGTGCGGTTCGGTCGCACGATCGGCTCGCCTATCGCGCTCGTGGTGGAGAACAACGATTGGCAGAACTGGACCGATCGCATGGCGGCATTCGGCGACGCGCCGGCCGATTTGAAGCGAGAGGTGACTCCGCGCCCAGGCCACGCCGACCTGGTCGGAGCGCTCAAGATCGACTCCGACGATTGTCGTGACGTGCTCGAGCGTGCGAGCGCCCGCGAGACGGCGGCGCGCGTCGCGGCGCACGGCATCGCTCGTGAGCTCCTCGCCGACCTGGGCGTCGAGATCATCTCTTACGTCACGTCTATCGGCAGCGCGCGCATGCGCGAGCGCGACCCGCTGGCTGCGGCCGCAAGTTACAAGCCCCTCGAGATCGAGACGTCTGACGTGCGCTGCCCGAATGACGCGGTGGCCGACGCCATGCGCGCCGAGATCGACAAGGCGCGCAGCCTCGGCGAGAGCCTGGGCGGAACGTTCCGCGTCGTGGCGCGCGGCCTCGTGCCCGGCTTGGGCGGCTATGCGACGGCCGACGAGCGCATCGCCTCGCGCGTCGCCGCGGCCCTGTTCTCCATTCCCGCCATCAAGGGCGTCGAGTTCGGCCTCGGCTTCGAGGCGGCGCGCTTGCCCGGGTCTCAGGTCCACGATCCCATTCAGCTCGACCCCGGCGCGGGTTTCACGCGCACGAGCAACAACGCCGGCGGCCTCGAAGGCGGCATGACCACGGGATTGCCGCTCATCGTGACATGCGCGATGAAGCCGATCCCCACGCTCATGACGCCGCTCGAGACGGTCAACCTCGACACGCTCGAGCCGGCCGAGGCGTCCAAGGAGCGCAGCGACGTGTGCGCCGTGCCCGCTGCCGCCGTCGTGGCAGAGGGCGAAGTCGCTTTTGCGCTGGCGAACGCCTATCTCGAGAAGTTCGGTCACGACAACATGACCGACATTCGCGCCAACCTCGCGTCCTATAAGCAGCGTCTGAAGACGGCGTCCCGATGAGCGAATCTCCCCAGGTTTTCGATTTCCGCAAATCGCAACCCGCTGTCGACGAGCCGGTTTACGATCTT
>ERZ808037.792-NODE-792-length-25544-cov-5.109985_pt1 | contig 25544 bp, 28 predicted proteins | sample MGYA00380190_ERZ808037 | MGnify/ENA primary metagenome ERZ808037 (study PRJEB31490, sample SAMN06133399) | mouse gut metagenome | isolation source: J9 | host: mice | place: China: Chengdu | collected 2015-05 ... | reverse complement strand
GTCCCGAACGCAGCGCTCTACCAAACTGAGCCACGCCTCGATACCTATGGTAGTATAATACATATTCTTCAAAATGTCAACAAAAATTTTCAAAAAGAAGAAAAAAATTTCAAAAACAAGAAAATTTCTTAAAATTCTTCCAAGACGCTCTAAAAAGCATAACCTGCCTCCTGCGCCGCCTCCAGTACAAATTTAGCGGTTTCCCGACTGCCGAAATCATAGAAATTCTGCAGAAATCCCAGAACCTGCGCCGGGGATGCCGCCTCCTTTCTGCGTGCCTCATCTGCCTTAAATGCCTTTAACATGGTCGTTAAGGTTTCCTTTCGCCAGGGATCGGCCTTTAACAGCGTTACTGCACTGCTTACGCAGGCTTCCAGATCTCCGTTTTCATAATGACACAGCACAAGAAGATCCCAGGCTTCCAGCAGACTGCGGGCCAAAAGCACAGAAATTCCGTCGCTTCCATAGCGCTCTAACTGCCCAAGCGCCTTTTGAAGATAGTCGGCAGCTTCACGGTAGCGGCAGCACCCGGCACAGTACCTTCCCATTAAAAAATCAAAATCCGCTTCTTTTGGGAAACGCCGAATGGCTTCCTTATAGGTTTTTACCAGATCCTTCTCTTTAAATTTTCCGAAGCTTCCTTCATCCGCCTGCGTCTTCCCCGAATCGTCTGCCTGTGCCTTCCCCGAAAAATCCGTATAGAGCACCAGAAGGTGCTTAAAAATCAGCGCCCCCATCAGTTCATCCTTCTTTTCATTTTCCGGCAGACGGCGTGCCGCCTTCTGATACCAGACAGCCGCTTCTTTATATTTTTTCTGCTGAAAATAAGAATCCCCCAGATAAGTCATCAGCTTATAGTCCTCCGGGTGATCCTCCAGTTCCTTTTTTACCAGCAGAATATTCCTCTCTGCCTTATTCTTTTCTTCCAGTTCCTCGGGTGTGTAGCCGGTGTGGAGGATGGACAGTTCCCGGCTCTTATCTGCGCCGATAAGTCTTTCTTCGCTCAGATACAGCTTTTCATGAACCCTGCCCCGATAGCGCAGCCCGGGCATATTGCGAAACAGGCGGATCTGTGTCCCTGCCAGAGAAATTCCCCGGCTTCCGTCCGCTTTCACCGTAAACTGCCAGTTCAGCCCTGCTCCGGTCGTTTCCGACAGTTCCTCCTCGCTGCCGTCCACCTGAACCCATCTGGCCGATGCCGCATAAAAGCCTTCCCGATCCAGTTCTTCAAGTATAGGAAGAAGCTTTTTCACATCTTCCGGGGAAAAATATTCATCGGCATCCAAAAAAGCAATCCAGTCCCCCGAAGCCTGATCAATGGCAAAGTTTTTTGCCGCCGCAAAATCATCGATCCAGGAAAAATAAAAAACCTTCGCTCCCATCTCCTTTGCCAGAGCAGCCGTCCTGTCCGTGCTTCCCGTATCCACGACAATCTGCTCCCACAGAATATCTTTTCCCCAGGATAAGGCCCGACGGATATTTTTCTCTTCATTCTTTACAATCATACACTGCGAAAGCCTGATTTTTCTTTCCATCCCTGCTCCTCTACTGTCACTGCTCACATGCACTCACCCTAACCGGCGATAACCCGTAAAAACGTTACTGTTCACACATTCACAGAAACGGGCAAAAATGCATGAAAATCGCCTATAAAATCTCCCGAAGCCGCCCGGATGCCGGCTCATAGCCCTGGTCTGCAGCCATACGGTAGTATCTTACCGCCTGATCCTTCTGCCCCGATACCTCGTACCAGGCCCCCAGATTGTAAGCCGCCTTAAACGAACCGGTTCCCACAACCCCGCCAAGTTCCGGGTGCTCTCCTAAAGAAAGGCATTTTAAATAAGACGCTTCAATCTTAGGAAGCAGAGAAAGATAGCGCCCTACGTCCGACAAAACCCGTTTCATATAAAATAGCCCGCAGACAAAACAAAAGTCGGACCAGCGTCCCAGAACCTTCTCTTCCTTCTCGACAATCCTTCCAGCCTCGTCAAGATGCGCCATCTCCCCTAAATCCAGCAGGGTATACAGATAAAGGACGACGCCTCCCGCCCGGAAAGCATCTTTTTTCCCGGAAATACGGTAAAACCTTCGGAAATACGGCAGGCTCTCTTCCAGACGTTTTAAGTTCCTTAAGGTCTGCGCCATCTGATACTGATAGTAGGCATCCCCGGGATAGTCCTTTACCGCCTGTTCAAGATAAGTTAAATTTCGTTCTCCCTTATCCCCCACAAGGTAGCCGTCATGATCCACTTCCATCGAAAGCGCATAGCAGGGATAGTTTCCTTTGGGCTGTTCATGAATTACCCCTTCATAGACAACACCCCGGGGCAGAATCCTGGGAAGAACCGAGGTTCCTGTGCTTACGCCTTCCCCGTCAGGATAATCGTCATAGCGGATAATCCCGCCAAGCCAGATCCCGCTTCGGCTTCCCAGTTCCTTTTCCAGTTTTTTCCTGCCGTAATCCCGGACATACTCGTCGGCATCCAGTACCAGGTTCCAGTCGGCGTCCGACTGCTTTAAGGCAAAATTACGGGCAGCGCTGAAATCATTGATCCAGGAAAAGGAAAAGACCTTCGCCCCCATCTCCCGGGCAATCCCTGCGGTATTATCCGAAGAGCCGGTATCTGCCACGATTATCTCATCCACCAGCGGTTTTGCCGCTGCCAGGCACCGCCGCAGACAGCGCTCTTCATTTTTAACAATCATAACCAGATTTATCTTCACTATGCCCTCTTCCCCAGCCGGTTCTGGCGTTCCTTCTGCTTCATATAGACAAACTTGCGCACACTGGCCTCAGAATCCAACGATATCCCCACAAACTGGCAGCCGTAGCTGTATTCCCCTTTAACCAGGGCACCGATCCGGACAACTTTAGCCTCTAAAGAAACCATTCCTTCGCCCAGACGGGGATGGAAGGAAAACAGTTCATTCTTTTTCAGCGCATGGGAGGTCAGGAGAAAGATTCCGCCTGCGCTGATATTTTGAATCGTTCCGGAAAAGTAGCCGGTTGTCAGCGAATTAAACTCGGCTTTCATCGCGACTTCCACCCGCAGATCTTTCTGCCTTTGAAAGGTGTCCTGCACCTTGATTATCGTGCACTTGGCCATCCACGGTTCCGTCAGGCGATTTGCCTGGGTATTATTCTGAATAATTAAATCACAGTAACAGCGGACAACACCCAATGTACGATCATAAAAATCCACAAACGCCCGTACACGTATACTGCGCAGTTTCGTATATTTAAAATACAGCAGAACTCTGTCGTCGTCCATCACCTCTGCCCTGGCCTTCGCCAAAGGCCGGTTATCGGTTCCATAGACAAGGCATTGTTCGCAATCCTTTAATACCATGTTTTCTTTCCCCCTTAAATACTAATGCTTCCAACCTCTCTGCTGGCATTCATCATCATCTGAAGCTGCAGCATCTGAATCAGGCTGACGTAGCTTTCTTTGCTCAGGGTAATGGTTTCCCCGTCCTCACTCATGGAAGCCGAACCTAAAAGCATACCCATGGTATTCATACTGCTTCCAATGCCGTAGGCATTTGCCAAATCCCCGTAAGATGTGCCGTATATACCGGCCAGCTTGCTGCTTGCAGAAGTTTGGGAATCGCCGTTTAACAGACTTACATAGGCACTGGAACTTCCGCCCAGAAGCCGGGAATAAATACTTGCTGAGCCGTTATTCGAGGCAGTCACCGTCTTTCCTGTGGAGATCGGCGTGCCCATGTATGAATTAACCACCCGAACATAATTCTGCGTTTCTTCATAGGGCGGGATGCCGCCATAACGATTCACTGCGTCCGGGCCTGCATTATAGGCAGCTAAAGCAAGGGACACATTCCCGTTAAAGCGATCCAGGTTCTGCTTGATGTACTTGGCACCGCCCATAATATTCTGCCTTGCATCATAAGGATCAGCTACCCCCAGCGACCGCGCTGTCGCCGGCATAAGCTGCATAACACCGATGGCGCCCGCCTTGGAAACGGCATTCGGATTAAAGCCGGACTCTGCCTTGGCGACTGCCTTAAGTAAATTGACAGGGACATCGAACCTTGCCGATGCTTCCTCAAAAATTGCATCCATACTCTCTGAACCGCTTTGGATTTTATTCGTATAGATGGACTGGAAGGAAGGGGTGGAACTGCTGCTTCCTGTCCGGGAAGTGGTGTTCGGCTTCTGGATATTTATACCTTCCAAGCCGGCTAACGAAGTAACTAATGCCATGGTTTTCATCCTCATTTCTTTCCTGAATTTATCGCTGCCATTCTGTATTCACTGTAACTTCACCGCAGCTATATATCTTCTTATTTTATTTTTATCCTTCTTTATGTCAGTTCAGCGCTTTCCCGTCTGCTCCAAGGGTGTGGCCGTCCATCACGACATTGGCGGCCATCGCGCCGTTGCTGTAGAGATAGTACAGATTTCCGCCTTCTAACAGCCATCCGGTCTGCATCTGCCCGCTGGCATTCATATAGTACCATACATTATTCACCAGCGTCCATCCCCTCTGCATCCGTCCGGAAATATCCATATAGTACCATATCCCCGGCTGCGGCTGAATCCAGCCCACGGCCATACCGCCGTTCTCATACAGATAGTACCAGGAATCCCCTTCGGTGTTCACCCAGCCGGTCATCATCTTTCCGCTGGCATCCATAAAATACCAGAAACCGTTAATCACCTGCCAGCCTTTAACCATATTTCCGTCCGCACCGAAATAGTACCAGTCGCCGGAAATCTTCTTCCAGGTATTCGTCTGCTTTGTCCCGTCGGGAAGAATGTACTGATTTCCCCGCACTGCACCGCCGTCATCCGTCCGCCGGGCTTCCTCTTCCTCCCAGTCAAGTTCCTGGGACGTGGAGGGAACAAAATTTCCTTCCTTCAGATATTTCTTTTCCTCTGAAGTAACCGGAATAGCCTTTACCTCGTAATAATAAGTAATCTCATCATCGGTCATATCCTTGGATAGATCCACGGAATTGGTGTTCACCGTCATCCGTCGGATAACTTTATCCCCGCCGTATAAAACCAGAGAATAACCCGGCGCATACTCAACCGACTTCCAGACGGCCTGATGCTTATTCTTACTGTTCCATCCGGCAGTTTCCGCATCGCCTAAAACCGTCACCGGCACATAATCCACCCGCACCTGGAGCGTGGAATTATCCAGAGCCTTTGCCGAAACATACTCCGCACCGCTCACCTTGCACTGGGTCCGGGTCAGGGAAGCCGGAAATACCTTCCCCTCCTCTGCATTTACATTAATCTCTAAGCGGACTTTTTTTCCGGGTTTCCACTTTTCATAAGCCGTCCGGTACTGGACATCGCCCAGAACACATCCGTTCCCGCTCACCGTAATCTCCGGGTCGGGAATCTCTCCCTGCTCTCCAAAATCCGTTTTAATATTTACCGTTACACTCTCAATAACACTGGACTCCGCACCGTAACCCTTCCGGCTCCCCGCGGCCAGAAAAACCACCGCGGCCAATGCCAGAGAAAAACTTTTCACGGCGCAAAATCCCCATTTCTTCCATGCTTTCCTGTTCATCTTACTGCAATACCTCACTTTCCAAAAGTTCTCTTACAACTTTTTAATGATGATTGCTTTCGTATTCCTCTCACCTTTATACTCTGTTCTCTGCCCAGGCTTACACAGCCTTTCTAGCGCCAGACGCCGTCCTCTCCAATCGGCAGGCCGTCGATAAACGTACTCCTTGCCATCTCTCCGGTTTCCGGATAAAAATAGTACCACAGGCCGTCAATCTTATACCAGCCCTCCGCAATTTCCCCGTTCGCGTCCGCAAAATATGTTTTTCCGTCACGGATAATCCATCCGGTAAACATCGCCCCCTGCAGCCCGTTGTCCAGGGTATTCAGATAATATTTCTTATTGTTTAAGGTAAGCCAGCCCGTATACAGGCTTCCGTCCGCATTAAAATAATAGTAATAAGGGCCAATCACCCGCCAGCCTCCCGATACCATGGAACCTGCCGGGGCGGGATATTCTATTTCGGGCCGGAAATAGTACCAGGTTTCCCCCAGCCTAAACCAGCCAACCACCATCGCTCCGTCGGTATGTAATAAATACGTATAGCCGTCCTTCTGCTGCCAGCCGTTTAACATCCTTCCCTGTTCGTCAAAAAGATACCACTGGCCATTAAGCATAGCCCAGCCGTTCTGCGCCAGACCTCCGTTCGGATAGCGGTACTTCCAGACATCATCTTCCTGAAACCACCCAATCTTATCTTCCGTCCCTTTTACCGTCGAAGGATTCTGGGACTGCTGTCCCTTTCCGTCGGAAACATAGCGGTCGGTAATCTGCAGTTCACCCGAGTCCAGCCAGTCGCTGTTTTTCCCGTACTTTTTCTGTTCGGAAGTCCCCGCTACGGTGCGCACCTTAAACATGTAGTCGCCGGGTTCCGTCATATAGGGGTAAAAATTATAATTTCTTGAACTTACAGCCGTCAGCCGGTGGACGTTCTTCCCGTCCCGTAAAAGCTGCACGTCGTAGTAACCGGAATCATTCTCCGGCTGTTCCCACCGGGCCTCGCCCAGATTCTTCTCGTTCCAGAACGCATCCTTGGGCGAGTCATAGCTTCCCTTCACCGGACTGATGCGAAGTGTTACCTCCAGTGCATCCCCGTTCCTTCTTGCCGATACAAACTCCCCGCCGTTTACCCGGATATTCGTCCGCTTGTAGCTTGCCAGAAAATAGTGCTCGCTCACATCCGTCGGCTCTAAAACAACCTTCATCGTCGGTGCGTCGGCAGTCATCACCTTTGCGGAACTCTTATCCGTCCACTCCGCACTGCTCAGAGAGTACTGGGAACCGCTCGTGCTTACCGCCACCCCGCCCTCGGAAGCCTTATCGCTTCCCACATCAATATTGGGAAGGCGGTTTCCCGCTTCCAGTTCCGAGGAAACTTTAATACTTACATTATTGATCGGCTTCGTTGCGGCCATTACCTCCAGGCAAGTCCCTGTCAGCAAAAGAAACGCCAGCCAAAATGCCGCCAATCGCTTTATTCCTGTCATGAAAACCTCTACCTTTCTATTAAATGATTACCTTTCTATAATGATTACCTTTCTATACGATTAACTTTCTATACGGTAACCTTTCTATACGGTAACCTTTCTTTCTGTCATCCATTCTGCATCATCGGTTCAGGTGCCGATCTGTTCTTATTCACCTGTTCGCTGTAAGCGTCCAAAATCCCGTCACCGCATCTGTCTGAGGCTGACCTGACCTTCGCCTGCCGGAGCTTTTGGGGCTTCCTGTGCCATCTCCTGATAAGTTTCCGGTGCACTGCCCTCTTCGCCTTCCTGAACAGCCTCCTGTCCGGCTTCCTGCTCTTTCTGCTCTTTTTCGGCAGGAATATAGCCCAGGAAATAAATATAAATTTCCACAATCGCCTGATACAGTTCCCTGGGAATCTCTGCCCCAAGCTTTAACTGGGTAAGAAGCGTAGCCAGAGAATCATCCTCGTACACCGGAACCCCGGCCTCCAAAGCCGTTTCGGTAATCCTCTCCGCCATGTATCCCATCCCGGAAGCGACAATCACCGGCGCACCGTTCTTTTCCGGGTTATATTTTAAGGCAACCGCCTTCTGCTGCATAAGTTCATCATATTCGGACATTAATCGTTCTCTCCTTCTCCCTGATTTCGGGAAAAACTTCATCGACTCTTCGATCCCGGACACGTTCCCGAACCAAAAGCTGGCTGAACCGGAAACCGTTCCGCTTTAAGATATCGGCAACCTCCGTATGGATCTTTTTTTCATCCTTTGCCAGCTGCGGCGGAACCAAAAGCTGAAGCCGTGTTTCCCGATCCTGCATAATCATCAGCAGTTCAAACTTTCCCAGGCTCTGGATATCAAATTTCAGGAAAAGCTTAATCTTCCTCCCGCCGTCCTCGTTATCCCGCTTGGCATCCGGATCGACCCACATCTCCGACATCACATTATTTTCCTCATATTGAAAAGGAATAACAAAATGCAGAAGGGGTAAATATACACTTTCATTTAACAGCATTCCGTTAATCATCGCATAAAACTGCTGCACGTTCTCCAGACCGGCCTGCCCGTTCGCACCCTTTAACATCAGATTCGCCATGCCGTCGGCAAAGTCACTGATGGCACTCTTATTTTCTGCCTGGGGGAAATCTTCCTTATTTGCAATCAGCCAGGTGGAAATCCCCTCGGTAGGGCGCTGTACCTGGCGGGAAGCCATGTGGAGCAATTCCTTTAAGCTTTCATCCACATCCCCTTTAAACAGGCGGGCAAAGCCCTTATTCGAGGTCATCTCCTCAAAAAGCTTGTGCAGGGATTCCTCCGAACCGTTCTGATAGCGGACGGCGTGGAAGATTAAAAGCATCGTCGCTTCCCTTATCGGCCCGTAATCATGCGTGGCAGAAATATAGGAGGCAAGGAAGGGAATAAGACGGCCGTTAAGCACCGCCGCATTCTGCTGGGTGTCCCCGTTCTCCGCCGCCCAGTTCATCCCCTGTGTGATTTCCTGAAATTCCTCGCGGTAGGCCCGGTAAAGGAGCTGCCCGATATCGCTGGTCAGGGAACGCATCTGCTGTAAAAGATGCGCCCCGGACGAAAAGTTATTATACCCCTTTAAAAACCGCATCGCCAATTCCTGAAGACGGTTCGACGAATTCTGCGAAAGAATAGAGCGAAGCTGATTAAAAAACTGCCCGGTAAACTTTGCCTGAATCTCCTGCTGGTTCTCGAAAAAATCCACAATCTCCTCCGGAGAATCCATCTTCATGGACAGGAGAAGCTTTTCCACCAGGCTCCCCACTTCATTCTGCTTGATATCCTTAGTCTTTGTGACATCGGAAAACAGAATATTTTCCAGAATTGCCGCAAGCTGTCCGCTCTCTCCCAGGCCCTTGATAAATGCACCGTAATTGCTCTCATAATTAATCGGACTGAATAGGGCATCCTGCGTATTGCTCCCTGTATGACCTTCCTGCTGACCGTCTGCCCGGACAACCCGGGTGGGATCGGTGGGATTATGCACGGCCTGATTCGCTGCATTCCCCCGGGGGTCCTGAGGATTTAAGATATTTCGGTTATCTGTATTCAAATTTGGTGTCGTTACCTGTAAAATATTTGCCATATGCCCCTCCAGCTTATTTTCATACTTTGTATCTGTAATATATCGGCAAATGTTAATCAAATATTAACTTTTCATATCTTTCGTGTATTACTGTCCGCATACGTTCACTGCAGCATTCAATTTTTATCTTTATTCATTATATTATTTTTTTTCCTTTTAGACAAGACAAAAAATTTAATTGTAAGTATTATTTAAGCCAAATGTCAGCGAATGGTAATCCTATTAAGGAAATCTTTACCGTTCCCCGGCAGTAATTCCGGGCAAAAAGGACAAAAAATCGCTTAATTTACCACAGATTTACCAAAAACAGCGGTTAAAATTTCTTGTTAAATTGGCAGGATACATCTTAACATAAAGGAAAAATTGCCGATAAACAATTATATAGTTATACATTCTAAATTAAGCAATGGATTGACAAAGCGTAGAGAACACAGATAGACCTTTTCTAGTTAAGATTAACATGAAGCTGATTTATCTGTCTGGAAAGGAGGTCGCTATATGAATGTAACATTTCAAACACTGAACACGGCATACCGCCCGACAGTCCCTGTAAAGACCAAGCAGGTACCTCGAACGGAAAAGATAAAAGGGGATTATGACACCGTAAATATCCGCCGTTCCCAGGCTGCCCCAGAGGATGATGAAACTTTCGCCAGGATGCTTGCCCGCAAGGCTGCCGCCCAGTTAGGCGACGGAGCCAGCCAGGAAAAGATGCAGGAAGTGAGCCGCAGGGTTTCTGACGGTTCCTACAAACCGGATGCCCAGAGAATTGCCGGAAGGCTTTTGGGTCTGGGCTGATATAGAAAGGAGTTTAACTGCGGTTCATGGACCAGACAACACAGACAACACTCGATGAATTTATCGCCGTAGTCCAGGACACGGCGGAACTGGCTGTTTCGATTGCCAAAATAGAAACATCAAAAGCAGAAGCAGCCTCCGAAAAAAAACACCATTACCTGGACAGCTACATCCAGACCGAACAGGCCATGCTTTTAAAGCTTAGGGGTCTGGAACAAAAACGGACACACCTGGCGGAAGCACTTGGCTGGAAAGGGCTTACCTTCCGCCAGATTCTTGCGAACGCTTCTCCTGAAGACCGTGAAAAGCTTTTGCCTTCCTTTAATCAGTTGGAAGAATCGCTTAAGGGACTGGAAACCTCTCGAAAAGCTTCCGAACAGATTCTAAATGTACGGCTCCACGAGCTGCAGGTAGCCATTGCCCGCAGAGAGGGCGGTTCCTACGACGATGCAGGAAACGTCAATTTAAACAGCCCCTATCGTTCTAAGATGAAGGATCGGTATGTTTAATGCGATTTAATGATTTATAAAAATAGAAAATCGTTATCTTAATTATTCAATATTGATCATTTACTATTGACCAATATACACAAAACAAAACCATTGGAGGATTAAACTTATGGTAAGAGCAACATTCGCCGGCTATACCACCGCACTTTCCGCTTTACAGGCTAATCAGAAGCGGCTGGATATCTCCGGACAGAACCTTTCAAATATGAACACTCCGGGCTACACCAGACAGCAGCTTAAGGTGTCAAGCATAAATTACACCAACCCGATTTCACATTACATGAATGACACACAGGCAGTTGTAGGTTATGGTGTAAGCATGGATGCTGTAACACAGATCCGCGATCCGTATCTGGACGCCCAGTACCGGAATCAAATTCAGAAATCCGGCTACACAGACTCCATCCAGACAGCTCTGGACAGGCTTGCTAATGTTTTTGATGAAAGCCAGATTGACGGTATACGAAAAGCGTTCGCTGACATTCAAACTACCTTAACAAACATGCAGGATCTGGGAAATGTAAACGACCCCATTTATGAGTCTGAGCTTCGCAACCGAATGCAGGCTCTTACAAATCTTTTAAACAGTGCTTCCCAAGATTTAACAAAAGCTGAGCAGGATGAACTTCGGAAACTGGACGGAACCGGTGTAAATGAAATGGGTGATGTTCAGAACATCAACAATATATTACAGCAGATTGGTCAGTTAAACCGTGAAATTAAAAACGGTCAGATCGCCGGGATGGACTGCCTGGAACTGATGGATGAGCGAAACCTTCTGTTAGACGAGTTGGCAAGTTATGTTCCTATCGAAGTGACTTATTATAAGGATGCTGCACATGATGGGATTGGCAAGGATGCTGCTGGAAATGCTGTTGCTGCTCCACATGAAGAATATTATCTTGACGGGCATGGTAATATCGTAGGTCGCCGGGACTGGCCGGATGATTTACGGGTGGAAATGATTTATAAAGATGAAAATGGAGATACACAAAAACTTACATTAGTTGAAGGTACCATAGGAGAAAATGATGATAACTATGGGAAGCTGAAAATGGAATTAAAAAATGCTAATGGTACTATATGGAACAGTGACAGCCCAACAGCTCCCCAACTGACCAAAACTCCTCCCGAAGTATCTTTGATTTTTACAGGAATTGACAAATATGACCCTGTAGGTGATACAAATCCTTCAAAAGCTCCAGATGTAAAATTTAGTTCTGATCCAGCTAATGGTACGATAACCAATCACTTTGCCAACGGTTCTGGTTCGGTTCAGGCTAAATTAGATATGCTTTGGAAAGATGGACTAACGCAAGGAATTGCAGATGTAAGAGGTTATGAATTTTATCGCAAGCAGTTGGACACCCTTGCTCAGTCCTTTGCTGAGGTAATGAATACATTAAATACTACTGCCGCAGGTAATGATCAGATTTTATTGACAAATAAAACCGATGATTCAACAACTGGTATTACTGCTGAAAATATCGGTATCAGCCAAGGGTGGATAAACGGCAGCATTCATATTGCCACAAAAGATCTTAATGGTGACGGAAATTCAAATGATACTATTTTAAATATGCTGGAAGCTATGAAAGCAACCTATCCTTACAGTAATTTAAAAGATACTACTGGAAATCCTCTGTTTGATAATATCGACTTAAAAAATAACACTTTTGCGGATTTTATGAATTATACCTCAACAATCCTCGCCAATGACTCTTATACGAATGCTCAAGCATTAAAAACAAATGTAACTGTTTTAAATGGTATTCAAAATTCCCGTGATTCGGTTTCTGGTGTAAGTCTGGATGAAGAAGCATCAAACATGATGATGTATATTTCTGCTTACAATGCAGCTTCCCGCCTGATGACCACATTGGATGAGGCATTAAACACATTAATTAATAACACTGGTTTGGTTGGTCGTTAATCATCAGCAGAATATTTAAAAACAAATTTTATGCCAAACTATCAAATACAAACAAAACCATTGAAAGCAAACTATGGAGGTTAAGCAACATGCGTGTTACTAATGGAGCAACCTATAGAAATTTTACCACCGGTGCAAATAATGTTCATGCCCGGCTGATAAAGAGTTATAATAAAGTTTCCAGCGGAGAAGCTTATGAATCGGCAGCAGAAAGCCCTCTTAATTATTACAACAGTCAAAGAATTGACAATCAGTATCAGGATGTAATATCCAAACAGGCATTAATTAAAAATGTACAGAACCGTGTCTATCAGCAAGAATTAGGTGCAAGAGATGTACAGAGTATTTTATCAAAAGCAAAAGATCAAATCATTTATGCCAATACTGATACTACAAACGATACTCCTCTGTTAAGTCTGCGTGATGATCTTCTGCAAAAAGAGCAGGAAATTGTTAATGCCTTAAACATGCAGTATCAGAATTTTTATGTATTCGGCGGAAATGATATTTCCAATCCCCCATTTTCGCTGAGTATCCATCCAGATGATAAAAAACTTTTTCCCGACCAGCCAGAGGGAGTCGAAATCCATACCCTTACTTTCAAGCATACATTTCCAGGGGATACAGAACCAACTATCTTTGAGATGTCGCTTGGAATAACCGATCCCAGTAAAGATCCTACAGAATACGGATATAAACTATCCGGAACAAATGCAAACGGCAATCCAATGAGTGACCCTCAAGTTAAAGAAGGCTTGTTAAAAGCCATGCAGGAGCAGGGGCGCATGGATGTCGGCTATGGTTCTATCCGTGACCATGATACGCTTATTGATACTTACACAGGAGGCTTAAATTTATTAACAGGGCTTACCTCGGACGCTGTTAAAGGCGGTGCAGGAGATGCAGCAACGGACCCCACCAACAGCGATATAGTGGACTATTTAAACCAAAGTCCGCTTGCTCTTATCGGTCGGGCAGTACAGGCAATCGATAAATATGTCGGTGAAGCAGATAATCCCGATCGTGACCGTGGCGAGTTAAATCATGTTTTATCTCAAACAATCACAGATATGGTGACCACAGAACATAAAGTAAGTGCTGTTTACTCCGACTTAGGAAATAAATACCGCCTCTTAGAAGACACCGCGGATAAACTGTCCTTAGAAAAGAATAATTTGACGGAACAGTACACCGACGTATGGGGCGCTGATCCCTATGAAGCTATCGTTGAGATGTACAACAGCCAGCAGGCTTATAATGCTGCTCTTAAAGTAGGTACAAATTTAATGTCCTCTTCGCTGTTTGATTTTATGCGATAAATACACATCATCTTTGCTGTCTGTCTTCATCGGCGGATGGCAAAGATGGTGCCGAATTAAAGTTTTTATTCTGTAATAAAAGGAGGTTTTTATGCAACCGTTGATTAAAATCACGACCGAACCGATTCAAATTACTCGGTTCACACAGAATGCCCGGCTGGTCAGCCCGAATTCTGTTGATATTGAGCGGAGGAAAGCCATTGCCCGCCATCGGATGATGCATAAAACAGGCTTACAGGGTTCTGCCTCCATTGAAAATTTAAGCCGGATTAACCGTACATTTTCTCAGCACATGAATAATGTCACGCCGCAGCCGCAGGGCGGGCAGAGCCAGTCTTTTGAGCAGCTTGCCTCACAGCAGAGCCGTGCGGCTTCGATGATGAAAGCCGCACCGAAGGTACAGGTTCCGCAGAATATTCCTGCGCCGACGGCTAATCTTTCTGCTACGGACAGTACGGCTGCTGCCACTGCTGCAAATTCCGTTGCTTCTGCAGTAACATCTTCTCAGGTAAGCCAGAGCCAGGCCGTACAGGATGTCCCTGTACAGGCGGGTTTATCCTACACAACGCAGCGCGGCGCTTTTGAAATGCGGGTCGCTAAAGGTGAACTTACCTATCTCCCGCCGCTGACCATGACCATCGTCACCCAGCGTCCTTCCGTTCATGTGGAATACCTGGGCGGCTATAATTATGTTCCACGCCAGACCGATGCCAGCACAAACATTAATCTATTCACATAGGAGTGATTGCTTCATATGACAATACAAACTGATTATGGTATGGTAGAATATCAAGAAGAGGATTTACTGATTTTCCGCGACGGACTTTTTGGCTTTCCCCAATTAACCCGTTACCTTCTGCTTCGGATGAACGACGAGGATGATTCCATCCTGCTTATGTTATCTGTAGAAGAAAGCAAGGTTGTTTTCGTTTTAATTAATCCGTTTTTCCTCACTCCGGATTATTCTCCCGTCCTTGCTCCTGAAGAACTCGCCTGTCTGGAATCTGAGGACAGCGGGGAACTTTCCTATTATGCTATTTGTGTCGTACAAAATGATTACCTTGAAAACACGGTAAATCTGAAATGTCCTCTGGTCATTAATCCAAAGACTCGTCATGGAATCCAGGTTATCTTAAAAGATTCCGCTTACGGCTACCGCCACAAGTTAGGTTCTTTTGCATCCATTACGAATCCACCAGATGACCAGGACGGGGAGTGACCACTATGCTGATACTTCGACGTAAAAAAAATGAAAGCCTTTTAATTGGAGAAAATATCCGTATAACGATAATTGACTGCGCCTCCGACGGAGTGCGCCTTGCCATTGATGCGCCAAAACAGATTTCCATTCTTCGTGAAGAGCTTTCCGAGGCAGAACAGACGAATAAAACTGCTCTCTCTCCTGATTTGCATTCTGTTTTAAAACTTCAATCGTTTTTCCATCATCCTCCAAAAGATGAAAACGAACAGAAAGAATAAAAAAGAGGCTGCGGGTCTTGATGATCTTGCAGCATCTTTTTGTAAAATTATTTCAAAGAAATTTGCCACTCTTCTACAGTAATACATAAAATATCCTTACACTGTCTAAGTTGCTTATCGTTCGTCAAAAATAAATCACATTCCTGAATACATGCCGTTGCCAGTTGAAGTGAATCCATAGCTTTAAAATCTTTATAATAGGCTCTAATTTGAGCAGCCTTCTGTGCAATTTCTATATCAATAGGGCATATCGGAATATTACAGTCATTGATAAATTCCATAAATGCATTTATTTTTTCATAATTTTGTGTGCGATATGGATAGACCAAATACTCTTCACAAGTTACAGCAGAAGTAATAATCTTTCTTTTAGACAATAATATTTCTTCAAAAATATTTTTTACCTTTTCTCCAAATTTTATATCTGCGTCAAGAAAATAAATCAATGGTGCAGTATCAAGAAATACCTTTTTAAATTCTGTCATTACTTCTTAATTCCTCCACATATTCTTGAGCATCTACAGAAAACATTTTTTCTCCTCTCCCCATATATTTACCGAGTTCTAATTTAGGGGACAAGTTTCTCTTCCCATCAAGTATTGTAATCATAACTTCTTGGCCAACAGACATATTTATATTTTCATCAACAATAATCCGATCCCCATCATAGTATCCTTTTACTGCAACAAACATAAACTTCCCCTTTTCTCTCTTATAAAATGCCGCAGAACTTAAACAATCTGCGGCATCTTTGATTATAATTTCAAATTTAACATTTCAACAATAAAAATAATTTTCTCTTCTAATTCCTCATAAAACAACGGCAGATAACGCAGGCTGTAATTAATATTATCCATTTATCTTTCCTCTCAATCTGGAAAAAACTTCATCATGAGAATAACGCCTTGTTTCATTTTCTGCCACAAAATCAGCTTCATCTAATTTTGCTTCAATACCATCTGTTAATTTAGAATAAGATTCAAGGCTTAATTCAAGCATATCATAAACGCATTTCTTTGACAAGTAAAATTTCAATTCGTTCCGCTTACTACAGACTTCTGCCGACACATTTCTACTTCGTAAACACCCTCAGCATCAACCTCACGCCCCGGACAACCCAGAACACAGGTAAAAGTGCAGGGGTTTTTTCCAGACTTGGGTAGATGGACGACATATAGTGGTAGTCCGGGAAGGCCCAGCGCACCTTTTTCATCGCCTGTTCCTTCTTTTTTTCCCACTTTTCCCGCCGAAGTTCCCGGTTTTCCTGCTTTCTTTCTTTTTCAATATCCCGTTCAATAATGCTCTGCAGGCGCAGTGCCTGTTCGTCGGATTCATGGTTGATAATCCCCTTGGTCAGAAGACGGTCTTCCAGTACGTCGTACACGGACATATCATCTAACTGATTCTGGAAATAATTATCCTTTTTATCCCCGAACCACATATAGGAAATCCGAAGAATCTTCCCCGCCAGATCTTCAATCTGAAAATCCGCCAGATTTTTTTTCACCGCCTCATGGTGCAGTTCATCCCGCCAGATAATATGAAAATGCAGCAAATCCAGTACTTCCCGCAGGGTCAGTTCATCCATAACATAGCGGTAGGCAGCCCCGGCCATGCGGTAGATAAACTCGCTTTCTGGGGGCAGCATCCGAATATAGTGATAAGGCTCCTTGTTTATTGCTGTTTCCAGGAGCCTTGTCATATTCTTTATATACTTTGCAGTCCTAAAGGGAAGCTGTGTATACAGCATAACGGAAATGCCGGATACCTTGTTCATCCGCTCTCCCATCCCCTTATAGTTCTGGTCAATCTCATAACCTAAATCAATCAAATAACCTTTGGCATAAAAATAATTTTCTTCATCCAGCAAAATCTGAAGAGCGTTGTTATATGCCATCTCCGGAATCTTATAAAAATCCCGGATATATTCATAAGTGAGGACAGTGCAGGAAATCTCCCGCATATCCAGCCAGGTCAATATCTCCTTAACCTGCTCCTTACAGTTTTCGCCAAAAAGCAAAGCTTCCTGGTAACGTTCAAAAAAACGATCCCGCCACTTATCCGGCAGGGAATCTCCCTTGCCTAGAATTCCCAGATAAACAATATTTGATACTTTATGAAAATCGGCCAGACGAAACATTCTTTCCCAGTCAAGACGGCTGTAGGCCACCCGCAGATCATCCTGACGAATAACTGAGGACACAATTCCCACCAGGGAACGTCCTTCAAACAATAATTGATTCATCGCACTCTCTTTACACTGTTCCTATGATTTTGTCTGTTTTCTATTTTCTGTTACTTTACAGCCTGCTGATAAGACTTTTTCCCATGCATCCTGCGGTTTAATTCCTGATCTTTCTTCTTTAACTTCTCCAGCAAATCCTGGGTTTTCCTGCGGATTTCATAGATTTTCTTCTCCTCGGGGGTCTTCCCCACAGCCTTTTCCAAATCCGACGCAATTAATTCCCGCAGTTTCGCACTTGCCGTAGGGCTTACCTCCCCCAGCTGCCAGATATCTTCCATACAGCGCTCGATTTTAAGCATCTCATCCTGCCGAAGCTGAAGAAGCATAGCAGCAGATATGCCGTCATTTCGCTCAAAAGTTTCCTCCATCTCGCCGGTCAGCCGATCCAGTTCACGGATGGAATTCCATTTCCGCTGAAGAAGAATCATTACCTCTCTCAAATCCAGTTCCATCTGCGCCAGTCCTTTCTTCCGGTTATCCCTGCAAAACAAACCCTTCGCAAAAGCCTGTATTCACAGTTATCCCCGGATTTCCTTTCCCCGAACCACATGGGTATCGCTCACTTTCCTGCTGGCACCGTCAAAACCTTCTCTTAACTCGGAAAGAATATGACGGATACGCCCGATTTCACTCTCCTGACGCTCTCTTCCTGCCCTTACCCGGCTGAGATCAAACACCAGATAATCATAAATCCGCTTTAAATCCCAGGCAATCGGCTGGCTCATATCCAGAATATCCGTCAGATAGCGGACAATCTTCGTCACCCGCGTCATACAATCATCAAAGTCTTTATAATTTTTATCCTGCAGTGCATGTTCAGCCCTGGTCAGGCGCCGAATAGCCTCATCAAACAAAAGAAGTAAAAGCTCTGGACCAGACATGGAATAAATACTTTTCTCTTTATATTGACTATATCCGTTCATCAAATCCCTTTCCTTCATACCGCTGCCGCCGGGCAGGACAGGTGCCGGAAAAATGCTGTCCCGCACAGTCCGCCGCCCAAACCGCAGCACATCCTTATTTTATGGTTGTTCCCTCCAGTATCTTTTATGAACCAAGCTGAGAAAGATAACTGGACTGTGTGTTCATCTGATTTAACAGAGTTTCCATCGTCGTAAACTGAGAAATATAGCGATCCTGTTCCGACTTTAACTGCGACTGAAGCCGTTCAATCAGATCCTGAATATCCTCAATATCCCGATAAAGCTGATTGTTCAACAGGGTGGTTGGCTTCTTCTCCGAACCGGCAATCTCAATCAGCCGTCCGTAAGAACCCTTTCCTGTTCCGCCGCCGTTCTTCGATGAATAGCGGGTAGCATAAGGGGTAAAGGTTTCATCCATAATATCCACAAGACCCTTGGAAACTTCTCCGCCGCCGGTAAATACATTTCCTACGGCCTCAGAATCTTTCTCAACCGCTGCACGGAACTTGCTCTCATCAAACGAAATCGTACCGCCATCGCCGTAATCATCCGAATAAGTGATACCCATTGCCTTCAGTTCCTCAAAGCCGACATTATTCATCAGCTTCAGGAAAATACCCTGTACATCCGTACTTAAATCACGCATCGCAGAATCGCCGTAAAGCATACCCTGCTTCGCCCTGTTCTCCCAGTTTTCAATGGAAGTTTCATCCATCTCTTTCTTCTGCTCATCCGTCAGCGGGCCGTAAGAACTGTCGGGACGGGTGGTAATTTCTTTATTAACATCACCGGCAAGCTTATTAAAGTCCTCAAAGAATCCCTTAACACGCTCAACAATGCCGTCTACATCTGCTTTTGCCGTGAAGGTTACGCCGCCGGCGGAGTCGGCTTGCCAAACTTCCTTACCTGTTGTTGCATCTTTTTCAAACTTACCGCCAAATGCACCGGATACCGTAACACTTAAACCTTCCAGGTCAAATGTATTCGAGGCACGTTCCATCTTTACATCTACACCGTTGCCGTAGCTTACGCAGATGATGGCGTTTTTGCCTTTGTCTACGCCGGCGTCTTCCTTATAGTCATCTACGTTTATTGTGCCGTCATCTTTCTTTGCACCCTGACCAAAAAGCACCTTGGATAAATCAGAATCCAGGGAAATCTCCCGTCCTGCACCTGTTTCTGAAGAAACTAACATAAACTGACCTGTGGCATCAACATAGGTTGCTTTTACCCCTGCATTCGTAGTAGAATTAATCTTTGACAGAATATCGTTAATACTGCTGTCTTTGGTCAGTCCTTCAATGGCTACTCCGTTAATTCTCAAATCCAGTGCATTGCCGTCAGTAGTAAAATCTTTAACATCTTTTGCATCCCCAAGAATACCCGCCTGATCTAACTTTCCACTAAGATTAACCTTGTTGGATTCACCATAGCTGACACCTAAGTTATTCAGCAGACCATAATCATTAGAAACAATGGAAAGGCTGGATGTTTCATTGGTGGTGTCAAAGCTTAATTTGCCATCGGAACTGATTTTCGCTTCAACGGTTCCTTTTCCAAAAGCGCGGTCTAAACGTGACTGGAGATTTTTAGCCATCTGTGCTAATTGCTCATTCTTAGGCAAAGCTTTAAGGGCATCAAGCTCATCTTTACTAATTAACTCAACCTCTTTCTTACTTCCATCATAATTAAAGGTTAATTTCTTTCCTGCCATGGCATCGATTGCAGCAGTATGCTCTATACCTGTTTGTTCAAAGGATTCATTCCTGATTACATTTCCTAAACCCGTATTAGAAGCTTCGATATGATCCTTTCCATATCCTAATGCCTCCATAGCCGTTCCATACATTTTAAATCCGGCAGGCTTTTTGGTGTCATCAATATCAAGGTCTATTTTATTGCCATTTACCTTAAATTTAAGGAAATCTTTAACCTCATGATCACCAACCTTTATATTCGCAGTTTCCAGAGCCTTATTTAACTGTCCTACCAGCTTATCAAGATCTTGACTTGTATAATCAATCTCTTTTGTTTTTCCGTCAGTATCCACATATGCATCCGGCAGAGTAAGCTTGATTACCTGAGCTTTATTATTACCCTCCCCCGGCTTTTCAAAAATCAACTGGCTCCCTTTTAACTTGGAATCTCTCCAGATAGTATCCAAATCATCCAGATTCGTTTCAATACCATTCACACTCTTATGTGTATCCGACTGACGAACGGTAGATGTAGCAAGCTGCTCCACCCCTTTAAGAGAAACATTGTTCAAAAGGTTGGAAGTTCCCGTTGCCGTAACAAACCTTGTCGCTTCATCTCTTCCATGTACGGAAATAATATTCTTTGCAAAGAAATTCGGATCTTTTAAGCTGTTCGTGGAAGAAAAGCTGGTATACTTATCGCCGAAATCCAGAATCTGATCGCTGATATTGCGGTAAGCTTCCTGCTTCCACTGGATCTGGGTAATCTTTTTCTTCTGGTTATTAATCTTGGTTGTCGTCCCCAGGGTCATCTTCTCGATAATGGAATCACGGTCAATGCCGGAAGCCATACCGCCGTAGCCTCTCAGAGATGTATTGCCTATACTGTTTGTACTTGATATACTTGCCATGATCTAAAACTCCTTTCATTTCAAAATGGATATTGTCTTTTCCGTGCAGATCCAGTTCTGCCATTCTCTGCCGCCCCCGGACATCCTTTTCTCAGGGCGCAGATTTTTTCTGGCGGCGGTTTTCATCTAAACATCTTCACTGATTCATTACCGCCGTCATTTCCACGCAATACCCGGAAAAAATTCATTTTTCATCTATACTTATTTATCGACATGTTATATAATAAAATTAATATGGAGAAAATCATTTTTACAATTTTATTTTTTGGAGGTACTGTTTTGTCTATCATTATTACAGTTTCAAATCAAAAGGGCGGCGTGGGCAAAACCACTACATCCGCAGCTATAGCTTCCGGGCTTTCGCTTGCAGGAAAGAAGGTTCTTGGTATTGACCTCGATCCGCAGGGAAACCTTGGATTCTGTCTTGGGGCAAATATGGATAACCAATATACGGTTCTGGATGTGCTTAACGGTGATGTTTCCATCGAAGATGCCATGTTTGCGAGTGAATACGGCGATATCCTGCTCTCGGATATCACGCTGAGCAGCAACGGGCTGGAAAAATTCACCTCAAACCGGGAAACGATTCTGCGAAATGCATTGTGGCCGGTCATTAATAAATATGATTATATCGTGATTGACACGCCGCCGGCATTAAACCTGCTGACCGTGAACGCCTATGCGGTTTCGGATCATCTGATCATTCCCATGGCTTCGGATATTTTAAGTCTGGTGGGACTTGCACAGTTAAAGGAAACCATTGAATCCGTGCGTGATACCTTTAACCCCCGTTTAAATGTACTGGGCATCCTTCTGACCCGCTTTAATGCGCGAACCCTGCTTTCCCGGGACGTGCTGGAGATGGCCGAGCAGCTTGCCAATCAGATTAACACCAAAGTATTTACGGCAAAGATCCGCTCCGGTGTAGCGATTGCCGAAGCCCCGGCGCACGGCGAGAGCATCTTTTCCTATAATCCGCATTCGGGCGCAGTTGCAGATTACCAGGCATTTCTTGAAGAGATAGCCCCGGCTATCCATCTGGATCTGCCGAAAAAGGCCGATGAAGCTTCAGCGACTTAATGACGGTTTAATGTCTATTTTTCATGGAAATAAATCAGTAATTCCTTCCTGTGCACCCAGACACCTGAAGGAATAAAGGAGGAACTATAAATGGCTACAAAAAAAACAAACAAAACTTCTCATGTCATGAATCTTCTAACGAACGGAACCCCTGCGGAAAACGGTGATCCGGCAGAAACTTCTGCAAATGCGGCTTCTTCGGATTCCGCTGCCGGCAGTCAGGAGAAAAAAGGCGATGTATCATCTCATACAGCAAGCCCGAAAAAAGTAACCGTAGTGGACGAAGCCAGTCAGAATGACCGCCTTTCCCAGGAGATCTTTAATAAATTATCCGAGGAACTGGAAGAAGAAACAAAGGCAGAACCGGAAGCGCTTTCCGAACCGGCTCCTGCACCGGAACCAACACCCGCACCGGCTCCTGTTCCCGAACCTGCACCGGAATCTGCACCTGTTCCTGAGCCTGCACCGGAATCTGCACCTGTTCCTGAACCCGCTCCGACTCCTGCACCCGATCCTGTTTCGGAACCGACACCTGAACCCGCTCCGGCACCGGAACCTGTTCCCGCACCGGCTCCAACTCCGGCTCCCGAACCAACTCCGGCACCTGCTCCAACTCCGGAACCAACACCAGAACCAGCTCCGAAGAAGGAAGAACCGGTACAGATGTCAGGAAAGACGGCTCATCATGCCTTCCTTTCCAAGGGGAACGAAAGCCTGATTAGCGGTGAGTTCCGCTTTATCAATGTTATGGAACATCTCATGCTCCGCCAGGATATCAGCAGCTGTATGGATCAGTACAATGTATGCAAATGCCCGCGCTGCATGGCTGACGTGTGCGCCCTGGCACTTACGGGTCTGCCGCCCAAATACGTAGTTACCAGCAAGGATTCTCTTTCCCCGTTAATCAGCTACTATGAAAACAGGAATAAAATTACCATCCTGACGGCACTGATTAAGGCATGCAACAAAGTTCGTGAAAATCCTCATCATCAAAGACCATAAATATTCCTGTTTATACAGGACTCGCGGATAAACCATACATGATAAAAATAAAACCGGCCGGAAAGAATGAACTAACGGATTCTTTACCGGCCTTTACTCTTTGGTCTGGAGGGTTAGCCCCTCCGAAGATGGAGGGTAAGCCGCCTTTGCTCTCTGACTTTCCGTATTTCGCATTATACCATACCCGGTTATGCCAGGCCACAAAATTCTACACTACTCCCCAATCAAATCTTCACATTCCAGGTCAATCAGCACTTGCCGAACCTGTTCCTGAATCTTAATGGGAACCTGTGCAAAGGTCTTTTTTCCCAACATCTACCTTAACACAGATAAATGGTATTTCCAGGGCGGAAGCAAAACGGATGCCGGGAAAACCCGCATTTTTCTTACCTTTTCTTCTCCTTCCTTCCATTCTCGGATTATCAAATCTTAACATTTTCTTAACAGCCTTGTCCTATCCTTCTATGAGTGCTATAATCTTTCCTTAATAATACCGGCAAAATAAGCATAAACTATATGAAGACATTAACCCTTGTCTGTCGTTATGATAAACAGCAGAAACAATTACGGAGTTAAAAAGCACGGTTTTTACAAAAAGCCCTCCGCTCTCTGCAGGAAAGGATGTATCTTATGAAGGAATTTATCCGAAAATACCGGCACGCCTGGATATTAAGCTACGGATTGATTTATATTACCTGGTTTATGTATCTGGAGCGCACAGTAAGAACCCAATATCATGTTATGCATGTTGCACTGGATGATTATATTCCCTTTAATGAATATTTCATTATTCCCTATCTTTTATGGTTTGCCTATGTGGGAGTAACGATTGCCTATTTCTTTTTTACGAGTAAGGAAGAATACTACCAGCTTTGTATTTATCTGTTCGGGGGAATGACCATCAGCCTGATTGTCTGTACTCTGTTTCGCAACGGCACAGATTTCCGCCCTATCATTGACCCGGATAAGAATATATTCTGCCGCATGGTATTTGCCCTCTATAAGACGGATACCTGCACGAATGTATTTCCCAGTGTCCATGTGTATAATTCCATCTGCACCCATGTTGCTATTTCCAGAAATGCAGTGTTAAGACAGCACCACGGACTTCAGATAGCTTCCTTCCTGCTCATGGTTTCCATCTGTCTGGCAACGGTATTTTTAAAGCAGCACTCCGTTGTTGACGGTGCCGGGTCTGCGATTATGGCCTATGCACTGTATTACACCATTTACGGGGCACGCGAACACGCTGCACAGAAGGTTCGGCCGAAGATGCTGGGATAGTGAACTGCCTGGCATATTGGTCTTGCTTTTATTCCGCAAACTTATCCTAAGGCAGAGATTGAATCCTGTAAATCATAAAAACACAGAAGAACGTTCATCGACCAAACGGCAAAAACGTTCCCTGTGTTTTTTCTTATCTCACCGAGAATTTTGCTCACTCAGACATTACGGTTCATAACAGCTTCTGCGAAATCACCGTCCCGCCCTTCCCCTTAATGCTCTCTCTTGCCATCTTCAGCGAAGTAATAATCGCCTTCCGCCCCTTCCCGTTTTCCACGAAATCTATCGACGCATTCACCTTGGGCAGCATGGAGGCAAATTCAAAATGCCCTCGCCCGGCAAATTCTCTCGCCTCCTCCACGCTCATCGCATAAATCGGCTGCTGATTGGGCGTTCCGTAGTTTAAGGTGACATTGTCCACCTTGGTAATAATCATCAGCACATCGGCGTCTACCTCTTTGGCCAGTAGTCCGCTGGCGAGGTCTTTTTCAATAATCGCACTTGCCCCTTTTAAGTCGCAGCCCTGTTCCATCACCGGAATTCCCCCGCCGCCGCAGGCAATCACCATCTGATCGGCATCTAAAAGCGCCTTGATTGCGTCAATCTCCACGATGGCTACCGGTTTTGGCGAGGCAACAATCCGGCGAAACCCTTTCCCGGCCTCCTCGATCACATAATTGCCCTTCTGTTCCTCCTCTGCTGCCTCCTGTGCCGTCATATAGCGTCCGATTTTTTTCACCGGCATATAAAAGGCTTCATCGTAGGTATCCACCGTCACCTGGGTAAGCACCGTGCACACCGGCTTATAAATCCCCCGCCGCACCAGTTCCGAACGTATGCCGTTTTGCAGGTCATAGCCGATATAGCCCTGACTCATCGCAGAACAGACCGACATAGGAGCTTTGCTGTAGCCGTCGTGCTGTTTTCCAAACTCGTTCATCGCCGTGTGGATCATCCCCACCTGCGGAGCATTGCTGTGGACAATGGCTGCCTGCCAGCCCTCCTGAATAAAATCTCCAATCACCTTTGCCGTCCTTGCCACGGCAGCCTTCTGTTCGGGAAGATTCGTCCCCAAATCATTATGTCCAAGAGCAATAACTATTCTCTTCTTTGCCATATTTTGCACCAAGCCTCAAGCGAAAATGCTTGCATTTTCATTTGAGGCGCAAACACAAAGGGTGAAAGATTTGTGTTTGCATTTTATCCTTTCTTCTTTTTTTCTTTCACCCTTTC
>ERZ808037.791-NODE-791-length-25587-cov-5.759153_pt1 | contig 25587 bp, 15 predicted proteins | sample MGYA00380190_ERZ808037 | MGnify/ENA primary metagenome ERZ808037 (study PRJEB31490, sample SAMN06133399) | mouse gut metagenome | isolation source: J9 | host: mice | place: China: Chengdu | collected 2015-05 ... | reverse complement strand
GGTTCGAGTCCTGTTCTGGGCCCAGATATAGCGAGATAACTCATTGAAAATTCAATAGTTATCTCGCTAACCTTTTATTTAACTGGCAAATTACTGGCAACTGCCCCATTTCGAAGTCTTTCATACACTCTATTACATTCCAAATCCGCAAAGGTGTTGAATTAACTTACGACACAATTAATCATAGAACAGGCAAAACATCTTCACGATTGTGGCATAGTCGGCAAGTCATAGTATATGCTTAGCTTCCTATACGATTTATAATATCTAGCTCTCGTGGATCTGTGTAGCCATCGCATTTTGCCATCTCTGTAAAAATGGATTTTACATCTAATAGCTCGTCTGCCCCCATGCCAGATAGAATCTCGCGGCACTGATTAAAACTATATGAACTAATTATTTCTAACTCAGGCTCTGTAATCTTGAATGCCGAGAGTATGCGATTTAGGAATTTCTCTTCGTTGGGGTCTATGACACCATCAGCCTCCATAATGAGAATTAGAATTGAAACTATGGCAAATTGTTCGGTTTTGGAGTACTTCTTAGGGTCCATCTTATTGCATGTTTGTTTTGAAAAAATCATCATATTCATTATTACCAATATTTATAACAAATAGATTTTCTTTGGCTCTTGTAATTCCGGTGTAAATCAGTTCTGGGGAAGTGATTATATTATCATCGCTAAATGCATCATTTTGAATTATACAGATAACTGTTTGTGCTTCCCATCCTTTGAAACTTTGAATAGTAGACAGTTTAAGATGACGTGTAACCATCGTAAAGCGATTTTTCTCGACTTTCTCTAATCGGTCATAATCTCTTTTATATTCGTAAGAGGCGTATTGGCTCTGTCTTGATATCCGATCTACACCTTCTTTACTAACAAAAGTAATTGTCGTACGTTCTCCTGTTTCTTTTCGATATAGATAATCTATATGCCGAAGAATATCGGTTTGAGGCGCAAGAATGACTACATCTTCAATCTTAAGATTATTACTCACAATGAAATCCATACAAATGCCATAAATTTGCGGAGCCAAATCTTCAACAGGTGTAACTTGATCAATCCTAAGATATTTCATCAAGTTAAATTGGAAGCTTGCATTAGCTAAATTTTCATCCGAAAGGTTAATTGTCTCGGACAAACCATAAAACCGTTGCTGAAATGCCATGGCAAGATTGGCGAGAGCAGGATTTAAAAATCTCATACTTTTATCCAATTCGTGATTCCATTCACCACGAATGAACCCCAATCGAATATCGCCTTTGGAGTCTAACTCACGGTGGTAAATATTCTGTTTAGGGTCGCCGAATACAACAAATTCGCCATTCTCTTTAAGGAAGTATTTACGAAGTAACTGTAGCCAAGGGGTGAAATAGTCCTGAACCTCGTCAATTAAAATAGCATCATATTTTTTTAGTTCTGTAGCTTTTTCAAAGAAATCTACTTCATCGTATGAACCCATGTGAACGTGTAAATTGTTGGCATTGGCATATTTCCTAAAAAAACGATGATAATAGTCAATGTCAATTTTGTCCCATGGGAAATCAGCTCTCACTTGTGACAATCTCATACGCATATAGTTTGCCAAAGTAATGTTGAATGTAAGCAATAGAACATTTCCGCCACTTCTAACCTGTGCATTCACGGCTCTTGTCGCCAACACTTGCGTTTTGCCTGAGCCGGCAACTCCGCTAATCTTGCGTTGAGCCCCCTCGATACTATCAGATAAAGATTCTTGTTGTCTGGTAAGACGTACGGGTATTCCTTCTCTATATGAATGCCATTTTGGGGACAGGTCCTTTATCAACTGTTTTAATGCCACATTATCAAATGCCTGATTAGGATAATGAAATCGCAGATCATCAAATATTCTGCACAGTACGGATTTATCTTTGATAAATTCATTCCCATATATATATGCAAATTTGGGATTTCCGAAAATAGTTCTTGCCTGAGTTACGCTGCCTTTTGTACATATAAGGACTTTTTTGACCAGACCAAGATTTCTGTTATCCTCAATGACGGCCTCTGTAAACTCTTTAAGACTTTCAATTATCAGATTCTGATAATTCTCCAGAGCGATAAAAGGAGATTGTATCTGCTTTGTTTCAGGCTGTTCAGAATTTACATCTACAATTATCGTTTTCTTCGTCGGATCCTCTTCATCTAAATGGCATTTTAATAGTTCTTCCTCAAATATGGAAATAACAATGACACCAACATTCGGTCTCACTATTATAAAGTCAGGAGATGCGCCATTAAGTTCCGGGTCAAGATAGATTAAATCGTTTGGAGACACGATACTACGCAGTATGGAATATATCCGTCCTTTTTCTTTTGAAATCAAGCCATTTGAAATCTGGAGATTCAAATTGTATTCTTGATAAATTGGCTCTGTTGCTCTTTCCTTGGGATCATATTTGCTTAAATCCAGCCTACCCCCGTTATATACAAATCCTTTCGTTTTACAGGTAAAGCGATAATTTGTGTCAGAAGTCCGGCCATAATTACCACTCGAAATATTTGAGAAAAATTCCGTAGGCGTAAATATATCACAAAACCTATCGATTCTAAATGCATTTGCATTTAACGGCCCCATGCACAACACATAGTGGGTATGCCCAGGAATTGCCATACTTCTTGCCAATTTAGCAAGGTCGATGCCAGTAACATCGAGTATATTTGAAAAAATATGAAACACATAATTTTGTTCATAATGAATATTGACCTCCGATTCATTTGACACAGACGGGAGATATTCATTTAAAGGCGTAATCCTAACCCCATTACACGTTGCTTTGGCTACATTAGCTACCGCCCTTTTCAGAGACGCATCGGCAGGTTCTATCAAAGTTATCTTCTTGAGCCATTGCGTCAGTTCCCGCTCTTTCAAGTAATCCACAAGACAGACTGTTCCAATTCCTTGACCACAGCCCCAGTCTATAATTTCCAAGGATAATGAAGCTCCTACCCTTTCTTTGGGAGGGAAAGGCATGTTCTGCATTGCAGCTCTACATTTTGCCTGATGCATTTCTCCGTAAGCGCCGATATAACAGTCCAGTCCTTCATCGCTCTTCAATAAATCCAATCCATGATTAAGTTCCGGGTGAGAATATGGGCGTAAACGATACTGCCCGGGGATATGACTCCGGCAGTTCTCGATAATTGCATCCATAGTTAGATTGGAAATGCATGATATTCGCTCTCTATATTCCATAATTATCCGATTATTTTATCTCCGTTTGGATTTGACTTATGACGTTCCCAATTGGCTACCGCAACTTCTTTACTCGTATTTGCATAGCAATATTCACAAAGATGAGGGCAAGTGTTGTATTGCCCTATGTCTTTGCTCACAATGCATCCGCAGAACTGTCGCTGTCCTTTATCCCTGTTATTCTTTTGTTTAACAGCATAAATGTCAGGCGTAAGCATTATGGCCTCTGCTGGGATTATAGGTGTGTCATCGAATTCCTCAAACATAGATGGTGCAGAGGGTTGGACTCTCCTGATATCTACTTTCAAGAAATCCATCAAATCTTTATCTTGATAGGCGAACCGAATCATAAGGTCGTCATCTACGCACCGGTTATGCTCAATGCCATATTGCTCAATATCAATTTTCTCGCCACAGGTTGCGAGTTCGAAGTTCCATCCGCGCTCTCGGTTCATTTCAGACAGCTTTGATGCAAACTCATTCATTGACGCTTCATCCCACTCAATATAGTTTATACCATTCTTTTCAAGATTGGATTTCACTTTACGATACGAGGCAATGTCGGCAAAACTGAACACAAGTTTCTCGGTATAGTCCTTTAGTTCATCACCTATATTCTTCACCTTCTCAAGCAAATCGCCAATGCAGATTTTGTCAGTCAGAATCATCGGATCAAATCTCCAAATAACACGTCCTTTACCCAATTTATTAACCAACATCTTGAAAGTCTCAATACGCTGACTCAATGGAGGCACTCCCTTCTCAAGGCCCTCCGCTTCGTAATCATTAAGGGTGTATTGTATATAGAATCCTATATTTCTCTCAGCCAGATAATCAAGATGTTCCAGAAGCGGCTTTGGGTTCTTTGACCAGAACACAATAAATCTTGTATTGCTAAAAGCCACATACGAAGTAACACCATTGAAAGGATTTGTCCAGGCAGAGTAACCACGTTTCAATCTCTCAAAGAACCAATCGGCATAAAACGCCGGAATATCCGTGCTCCTACTAGCCGATACAATCACCGGCGCCTGAGCTTCAGCACTGACGCCAGAATCCAAAGTTATCTTTATTTTATCAGTTGACTTCGCCATTTCAATTAGTTATTAATACTCCCTTTCATCGTATTGACGTTTCGCCTTGAATGTGATGACTTGTCCGGTCTTAGCGAGGGTTTCTCTATCCACAATGCTATCTTGAGGGAATGCGGATGCTATTTCCGGGATAAGCCAACTGTTATTCCACAGCGTCACGGGCTGATTGGCTACTACTTTGCAGAGGGGCATATCGTAGATGTCGCCCGCAGACCAGTCATCAGTAGTGTGAGTGATGTTCTGGACCCACACCTGCAGGAAGGCGGAATTGGGAATCCGGATAAGTTTTTTATAAATGAGGTCAATAATCTCTTTCTTCTTTTGTGCATCCTCCTTCCGCATATCAGCCAATAACTGACTTGCCACCTTAAGAGCATTATTAGCGGCGCGAAGATTATTAGCTGCAATCTCAACAGAAATCGCGACCATCGTTGAGATATTTTCCCAAAGATGTCCTTTCCGTTCCTTTGACTTTTTCTCTTTAGTAACAAAGCCAGTCTCTATATCAGTAGTTTCTTCTTCATAGACTACAGTCTTTGTAGATAACTGATCTTCGACTCGCTCGCTAAACGCCTCAAGTTGTGAGACGAGTTGTCCCGAATTAGGAAAGCGTTTAGAGAACTCATATATAAACAGAAGATGTTTCTGGAATCCGTCAAAATCATAGCCTGGCTCCTTGCGTTCATGACCCTCTTCATCTTTATAAGTTTGTTTGCTCTCTATCGGAGTATTGAAGATATAGAACGCCTTGTCCGGCTTGATTGAATCCGTAATCAATTCACTTGAAGTGCGAGTCTTAGACGGGTTCATGCGGAAATTGAATCGTTCAAGTATATGCTGAAGCATATATGATATCCTGTCCAACGCATCACGGTCGTTGCAGAATATACGGTAGTCATCGACATACCTGAGGATTTCGTATTCCAAGTCTTTTGGCAAACGGCCGGCCTCTTGTGCCTTCTTTATCTCTTGGGCAAGAAGCATATCAGTATATCCCAGAATAATCTCTGCAATCAATGAGAAAAGAGAGCTGCCCTGCGGGATACCAATATTCTTTCCCTCTTGCATAGCTCTGAGATAACGCTGTATGACAGATGCAAGCTCATAATTTTCGGCAATTTCATGCGGCGTGCCTTTTCTTGCCAAAGCCCAACCGATGGATTCGGGATTGATTTGACCAAAGCAATTCGTAATGTCGGTCATGAACATATAACCATACTTCAATGACAACTCAATCGAACGCTGCTCCATCGAATTCCACCAATTGAGTATTGTTGTGGCCCCTTTAAATGGCTCCGGCTTGTCATCAACTTTAACCATAGGAATGGCACAAGCAGTGATATGCTCGTGCGCGTATAGCTTGAAGCACTCCTTAATCCTCATCCAGGAATTTTCGTTACAGATATCACGGGCGAGCATATAGTATAGGAAAGGATTAGCAAGCGTCAATGGTCGGACAGCATATCGTCCATCCTTATTTGTAATAACATCAAGATTGACACCATGCACGGATTCCGGCAGACAATCGTCATTGGCACATTCATCAAGAGACTTGTTGTCAATACTATCTGCCGCATATTTCAACACTCCCGAAAAATCAAAATATTCCGGTAACTCAGTAGTGCAATAGGAATCATTGCTCATTAAAGCATCAAGGGCATCCTTGGATGAAAGCTCTATAATGCGAACAGATTTCTTCTTCGTATTTTCCTGTTTTCTATAATCCATATCTTAGCGTTTCTTGAGGAAAACTTTTAAAGAGATTGTTGTAATCCCCAAAGCTTTACATTTTAATTGCAGCCCATTATCAGAGGTAAGCATTATCGGATTATCTTTTATATATTTCAGAGCTACTGATAAAATGAGATTGTCGGGAGAACGCCTATCGTAGTCAGGCGGCAGAAGCGAAGCATCAGCAGTCTCAAACTTAATTTCTCGTGTAGATTCACGATTGAGGAGCCGCAATGCGGTTTCTGCGTTCTTCTTCTCTTGTTCGGAACGAATCTTAAATTTATCAAGTTCATCGATTACCTTAGCTGAGAGGATGACAGGATACTTGGTATCAATTTTACTCAGAATGTCAGGACAATTGATGAACACGTTAGTGTCAATAATATAGTAGTTCTTCTTCTCTGGTTGAATTTCAATCTTTTTACGCTCGAACTTCGACAAGTCGACGTGTCCCACAACTTTGACTCCTGGAAGTTGATATGCCTTATCCGTAGCCGATGGTGTAATAGTTAAAGGTGTTCCTGAAATATTTTTTGTTGGGGATTCTATAAAAGATCCATTTGTACTCAATCTATCGCAATGGGCAATAAATTGCTTCACAACTGGAGAGACGGAATGAATATTCTCCACCGGCATATCAGATATAATCAAAGTCGTGCTAAGCGAACGACTTGTAGCCACATTAAATCGCCTATCCTCGAGTGCAAATCCAGGGTTTCTCCCAGGAAGATACAATATCGCATAATCTACAGTTGTCCCCTGTATCCTATCTATCGTTTCAATAGTTATATCAAGATTGTAGTCTGGTGTAGAGAAATACTTCTGCATTTCTCGAACCGTATCTCTATATGGAGAAATGAGAGCTACATGATAATCTGGATATTGCTCATCAAGATTACGAATTACCCTATGTAGGATGGCATTGCAAGAATCCGAATAAAAGCCATTTCTAAGGTCATCGGTGCAAATATAAATCACGCCACCTTCGGCGGGGAATAAAGCATCATCTATCTTGCTGAAATTTTTATACTCGGATTTTACAGACACAAATCGATTGTCGTAAAAATACTTCGTCAGATTAGCAGACTTCTTTGTCAATCGGAAGGTCGTAACAATCCTATATGATTTAAAGCCTGAGCCTAATGCGATTGTTTTAAGACCTTCAATCTGAGAATAAACATTCCATGAATTATAAAGGGGATTGTTCAACTTTACTATAGGCGGCAACTGCATTGGGTCTCCAACAATTAAGCAGTGTTTACCCAAACTTTTGAAAGCGACAATAGCTGTGAGAAAAACCTGCGAAGCCTCTTCAATTACAATGAGATCGTATTGAGGGATGCCATTTAGCACTATTTTTTCAGGATTAAATGCGCTTGATAGCACATAATTTGTTGCGCATAAAAGTTCACCTTCCCCAATTTGTAGATTGGAGGGTGCTGCTTTTAATCCAACGACTTGTTTTCGTTCATCAGCCGAAAGATTTGTTTTGACAATTTTCCCAGCTGATAAGAAGTCTTTTAGAGGAGGTTGTTTAATAAGCTCGATAAGTCCTTTATTCGCCATTGTCGTCACACATACCCTCATGCCGTTTGATAGGTATTGTGCAATGATGGCCGCGATATTATAACTTTTTCCGGATCCTGGAGGTCCTTGTAAAATGCAAATATTATTATTGTTAAGCGTATCGAGAATTGTATCAGAGATGGCATTGGGTTTCGCTGCATCAAAAGCCAATTCTTCAGGTTGCCAATCTTCATAACTTATAGTCGGCTCCATCAGTAGCTCTGCGTTATCACGATTACCATCTATATAGGAAGACAGGTTTTTATAATATTCTGTTGGAGGGAAGGGGTTATATATTATGACGGACAGTGATTTACCATTCTCGCACGATTTTTTGAAAAGGTCGTAAAGATTTGAGCTTAATCCTGTACAAGCAATATAATCATAGGTAGACTCACTCTTATTTATATAAAACATTGGAGTGAAGTCAGAACCCGGTGAATGGAGATCTGAGTCTGCGCAAAAGGTTTCCCATTTACAATCCCATTCTAAGGGATGCGAACCATATCGTTGGAAGGCACTTTTTTTGATGACAGTTATACATTTTTGAACTTTAAGTCGAGGAGCCATACCACGAGGGCATTTTATAATGACGTATCCAGTTTCGTTCTGAACAGAATCTATGTAAGCAAGTGCGAGGTCGCCAGTCTTGAATAGCGATCTCATAGCACTTTTGTTTACTTTTTGCTGTTCAAGTATGGCTTCTTTTACTTGGTCAGCAAAGAAGCTTTTATAGTTATCGAGTTTTTTATCAGCCATAATACTCATCTGGATTTTCCTCTTGTATTTCGTTTCCGTCATTTTTTTCTGCCATACTGCCTACGTAATGAGCGAAAACAGCGTCCATATTTGTTGTCGAAGCAACTCGTATTAATGTGTATGCAGTCCCTTTTACGCCATTAAGAATGTCGGAATAAAGTTTATTAACAACGTCAACTTTTTCCTTACCTGTAATTTTTATTACTACATCATCTTTTTCAACGAGTTGTAAGAATTCTTCCTTAGTTTTGATAAAATAAAATTTACTTCCTTTACCATCTAAGTAAACACAAATTTCCCATCTATCATCAAGTATTTTGTCCCAAACAGAAGGCGAGATGTACATAACTCCTCTTGCGGCACTGCATGTGTGGATATATTTACCACTTTTAAGTCTGTGTGTTGTTACATCAGCAGCATTGCGAACAAAATCTTCTATTTCTTCCTCAGGCATATCGCCATCATCTCTGCTTAGGAGATACTGATATAGGCGTAATTGAGCCAAGTAATTCGTATCAGCAATTTGTTCAGGGGTTATATTCATCTGACTGAGAATCTCGAGTTCCTCACTTGTTGCAGGCAATGAATCAAGCGCAAGCGGAGAAGGAATACTTCGCATACGATTAACTTCAGCAGTTGTATAAGGTTTCGGATGACGCCGAACTGTGCCGAATGAGCGAGGTTTTGTGGGCTTTTCACCAAGCCTATTGTAGTCGGGATCGTTATTCACACTGCCTATATGCTCCTCTTCCGAATCATAGACATAATCTACTGGAGATTCTGCACTAGCATGGACATCAACCTCTTCACTCTTCTGGGAGTTACCTGGTCTTGATTTCTCTTTATGAGGAGCATTATCTTTCCCAAAAGTTTCTCTTCCGGATTCATTGGGATTCCTTTCTAAACTAGTTGGACCATCAACTGAAGCGTTATCGTATTTACCCACAGCGTTATCATTACCTGATTCTGGACTATCATCAATGGGCTCATCGTCATCGGTATCGCTGTTCTCATCTGGTTCAGTTGCGGCAGATGTAGTGAACTCGGGTCTTGAGATTAGAGTCTCATCATCGTCCTCTTCATCCTCTTTATCGACCAATTTGTCTTTAAGCTGAGGTGCTAACGAAATCAATTCAGACTTAAAATCTTCGTTGACAATAAGAGCATGATACGTTTGAACGATTCGGAGCGCATTGTCGCGATTATGCATAATCAGTTTAACCAAATCAACTTCAATACCCTCAATTTCAAGATAATCAATAAATTCAGTTACAAAATCAAGAAATACCAATGATTCATAAACGTCATCAACAAAATAGAAATCCGATTCATCTTCTTTATGATAGAACTGTTTGAAGTTCTGATTAATCGAAGAATCAAAATTACACTTTATGAGGATAGAATCACAACGGTGTAATATAAGTGTGTCAAGCTTCGAGCAGAAGCCTTTATAGAGGTCTTTCCAATCTTCCGAATTAATGATACCGGCAATAATGAGTGCGAACAGCTTTAAATCAGAATTATAACGGCTACAAATAGTGTCATTAACGGGATCCATGCAGAAATCGGAGTCGGCAATGGTCTTTATCTGAAGGATATCGCAAGCTTCTCTAAAAGCATCACCTGAGGGAAGATAATCCTTATTTATGATTTTAGGATTTGACCCGAAATATTGCTCAAGTTTTCTATTCCCATATTCAAGTGCATATAGCTCTTTTATTTGAACTTTCCCTCCTTGAGAATTTCTCCAAAGTGCAAGTTTATCATCTCGATACTCATTTATTTTAGGCATGAATGAAGGATTATATCCGTCAATTAACCACCGCAATATCTGAGGTCGATTCTCTTTATTCTGTACATTAAAGAGAGCGTAGAGAGCATCGAGGAAATCAAGAGATTTCTTGAAAGGCAACGAACCGAATAACGATAATCCAGACTCACTAACTCGAACTTCTGGTAAATTTACAAGAGGAGTCTTGTTCTCCCAGTCTTCAAGTTTTTCTATAAACTTGTCGACTTCTTTTCCATAGTACAATTCAGAGGGACGTTTCATATAATCCTTTGTGGGAATACATGAAACATCATCGAACTTATGTTCGGTAATCATTTTCTGAATTGACTCAATTTTAGTTTTAGTGTCGGACTCTGTTTGCTTTTCAAGATATGTCGTCCAAAAATATAAAGAACATGACCTATTGGCAAGATACTTAATGTCTGACTCAATAAAATCGCGATGCATATTGAGAGTACGGAAGAACCGGCCGACGTACTCAGAACATTCATTACTATACTTATCGCTCACATATTCAAGTTCAACGACATCGCACATCTCGAAGTCAAAAAATGGATTATAGACGCTTCCAATAGTCAGCAATGCTGCCTCCTGGAAAACACCATTTCTATCGAGTACCTTGATTTTATCAATGTGAAGTATCTCTGCAAGAGAGTCTGTACTACTATTTCTTATTTTAGATAAATCGTTAACAAACTCGAAGTGGATTGGGCGTATTTTATCAACATCTTTTTCCTGCAATGCGAGATAATGATCAACTTTAAGCTGTTTCCATTCTGTGAGATTTTGTATTCTCCTACCCTTAATATCCTGCATTAAATCGTCAATAAGTCGATTTTCCTTTGGATAAGAAAATGAAATTTGATTGGGGATAGTTATATACCCAAACGGCTCGTCTGATTCGCAGTTTATGAGGATTGTATCACCTATTGGGTAAAAATTGTCATCTTTAGCTTTTACTCTCAAATCATGAAGATGACCAATCAAATCATCTTCGTAATGATTCTCAAGTGCTTCTCGATTATCCGTTATGAGTCTAATCAGATTAGTGTCGTCTACGCTCGAAAGAGAGTTATCAATAGTTTCTATAAGAATGTCAACAATCTCAAATTTGACACCAACCTTGGAGAAGAAATTTTTCCATTCTGAGATTTCTTCTCCGTCCTTCATATAAGATGGGCTTAAGAAATGAGCTGCCTTATTAAAGCGTTGAACGGTGGATTCAATCTTCGAATCTCCCAAGTAGGCATCAGAGAAGAAAATTGCTTCTGATTGAGCATAGCTTCCGTCGGATAAAAGAATAGTCATTCCGACAACTTCTTTCAGCAAGGTCTCATTTTGATTATCCTTAAGCCAACGCCAGAAAGCGATGTTCTTGTTTTTGTCCTTTAATGTGATATTAAACTCGCTGCGATGGGATTTTAACCAGGCAGCAAAATGGCTCAAAGTGAATTTTGAGTTTTCAAGACGGGTTTCCCAATAATCTGTGTTCGCATCTGGGTTATATTCAGCCGCAATCAAGTCAAGAGATGAGCCATTCACTAAACCGAGTTTAAACAGTTCAGTGGCTTTTTGACTTAATATGTTGTGCCCGGTAGCTTTTGAAACCGGTGTAGCAACGCCATATAGGAACACTTTGGCGTTTCTCATTTTAGCGAGTTGCTCGTCTAAGAGGCTCTTTTTATGTTCAATAATAAAATTGTGGAATGCAACGCTATTATCGATCGTTGAAATTTTATTGTTAATCGAGGCAAGGTTACCGACCAATACTTTATCATAGAAATCTGAAAATGTATAGCGAGCAATGCCTAATTTCTCTAATGCTTTGGATGCCCCATATCCATGATGTGTCATTGTGACGACTTTATCGGGGAACCAAGGCAAACCTATAATAACAGCGAGATCCTTACTATAGATGTAAAGACTTGTATCATTAAGGTTGACATCAAATCCACCTTCGGATGCGATTACAAGAGCTGAGAATAATTTGGCATCATTTTCTTCTTCGAAAATAAGGTTATAATTCTCATCAAGATAATTGACGAAGTCAATATTCTTATGTCCGTCCTTGTCCTCTTTCCCTTTGATCTTGCTAAAAAGATTCGTAAGATTCTTTTTGACAACATTCTTATAGAAATAAACATCGGTTAGTTCTTCTATGCCAAATGCATCGGTAAAGAATTTCTTGTACTCTTCTTCCACAAATTTATCAGGAATATAGACTCCATTCAGGCAAGTTAGCCAAGAAGAATCTATCCATTCTTTCTGGGAATAGTAGTCAAATTGCGACGATGGGAAATAAACATCGCTTTCATTGATATACCAGTTGGAATCACCATTACAATCATATACGTTCAAAGTATATGATTTAAGACCTAACGAAGGTATAATATCTTTGTTTTTGAAACAAAAGTTTATGAAATCAACTGACAAATCAATGTCTTCGTCAATTGCAGAAGATATATCACCGGTGTAGTTTTCTGATAATATAATATCTTTAACGATTATATCGTCTGAGTAATCCTGAACGTCAAATTTCTTAAAGTAAGATTTTGCAACTTCCGAATAAGAGTCACTGATAAAAGATATAGCAACGTTTTCAAGCCATTTAGATGCGCAAAGTGTTTCTCCCTCAATATTGTGGAAGAAAACGAACTTATCTTCGAAGCTTTCAACAACCTTCCCATTTGCGTCAAAAAATGGCAGTTGCTTGTAGTTGTCCGTATAGCCAACATATGTGGCAAGGAAATTGAGGAAATGAACAGATTTGTCGAAATACTTCAATCGTTTCTTGGTTGTCTCGATATTGTCCTCGTCAAGGAGTATATCGTTTACGAACTTGTCTTCGTCAAATTTTGCAAAGGCCCCAGAGATAGCATCATCCCATTTCGAGTTCTCAGCAAAGTATTCACGGGTTTTGGGACTCAGATAGTAAAGATAGTCAGTGAATGCATCGAGGTCGGCAAGATACTTATCAATGTCGTAGTATAATTCACCAGCACTATAAAGCCCTCCATCGGCCTCAAGGAAAATCTTCTCATCAAGGAAATCTTGAAGATACTTCTTTTCAAGCAAGAAATTAAGGAAACGGTTGTTGTTTTCTTGATTTTTTAGCCATTCTTGAAATGATGTATTACCGATTAGATTATAAATCTCATCCTTGTCGAATACTTGAGAGTCTGATGCATATCTTTTCAAAAATGAATTAAAATTCTTATCCTTACGTAAGACAGGGAGCGGAAGATATAAATCTTCCATATCGGTAAACTTACGAAACTCGTCGTCTGTCATAATGCCACTCGAAGACAACCCCGTTGCGTCGAGGATGACATTCTTAACCAAAGAGATACCCTTAGATACAGGGACTATATGGTCTGTATCTAATCTGGATTCAAATGCGGATTCAAACTTAGCAATGAAAGAATCGTAAAAGTCGTGTTCTTTTTTGCATTTTTTGAAATCAGGTATTAATGAGAATACCGAAGCTAACTGATATTCTCTACTTGTTAACAAATCCCGAATCCAATCAAAGAACTTATCGCCAGCAATAGAGGCAAGCTCTTCGTTAAAGTTTGTTTCCTTCCCATCGGCAAGTACAACCTCTTTCTCGATATCATTACGATCCCCCTTAGGTATCATATCTGTATTCAATAGGAAATGAAATCCCCATGATGCACTTGTCGGTAGATAACAATAGACAGTGGCGTGTTCAATAGGTTGGATTGTAGCACCTATACGTTTGCAAGCAAATGAGACTTTGGTATAATCAAAATCCTTATATTTTTCCGGAATGCGAGTATTGCCTTTGTCGATAGTTTTATTTATTGCAAGTTGAAGTGATTCTTGGATTTCAACTTCATAGTCAGAAACAACCCATTCTTTATTGTTACGTAAACAAACACGTTCCTCGACTCCATTTATAATTACCTTAACAGAGTTGATGTTTGGGATAAAAAGGATGATATTTGAATCTGAGAAAACGGACTTAAATAGCGACTCGTAGTTGTTGCGGCCAACATGTAACAAGTCCTTATTATCGGGGCGAAGTGCAATACGAACTCTGAACTCTTCCCCCGATTGTCTAAATACATTTCTGACTTCAGGAGCTACTTCATTATCAGGAGTCCAAATAGGCAATATTTGGAAAGGAGCTTCAAGTCGTCTAATCTTACCTCCTGGTTTTTTCTCAGGTGTTTCTCCTTCATCGAATCTAAATGAATAATCTCCAGTCTGTATATAGACATAGTGATTGTTTAAGAACACCGTTTTAAAGCCAATACCCTTATAGCCAATAGTACGCTTATTCGCTACCTTTTCCTTCTCATTAATTCCACAAATTCCAGAAATATTGCGGACATTAAACGCATCTCCCGAATGAAGGAAAAGCAAGTAATTATCTGTGATATGAAAGACTACATCTACCATCTTGCCTTCTACAGGATAGTCATTGGCATTCTGTAAAAGTTCATAGATAAATGTAGAGTCATTTGCGCTGAGTTGTTTACTCAACGTATCAAGGAAGTTAGTTGCTGAACTAAAGTTCTTTGATTTATCGTCATGCCGATCCTTGAAGAGTTTATCGATAAACCATTTAGGCTGAATTTTTCTTGGAGGCGTATTAAAATCTATATATATCTCATACGGATTTAAGATATTCCTATGAGATAATTTCCAGTTAAAAAGATAGTAGTCGTTTTCCTTTATCCCATATATACGTTTAGGATATGTTAAACGTATGGATCTTTTATCGGAATCAGTCGGATAATAAGGGATGTGATCAAAATTAGGTTTTCTAATATCATCGATGACGTAGATCTCTTTTTCTTCGTCATGATGATAAAACCCTATACATTCAGTGCTATCGACTCCCCATAGCTGGAAAAGATCAGCTTCAGTAGCATTTTCTGCAAGATCAGTCAGAGATGTCTCAGTAAAATTATCAATATTTTCAAGAGAATTTGGGATCAATGAAATTTGAAATGGCGAATGAGATTTTAATCGGCATTTAAATTGACATGGACCTTCTTTAATTATGTTTGAAGATGCTGGAACATTGATATATGAACCCAAAATATCTGTAGGAGCACCATCTAAACGAATGTTAGATATGCTTCCCTTGAACCATTCCGGATGCTTGCTTTTAATTTCCTTAGAGAACACTCCTTGGAATATGTTATCCTCGAAGAATTTATTAATTTCTCCGATATCAGCTAATTTAAGTTGAGCTTTACTAACGAATTTTGCCATTGATTACTTCTCTGTTTTCAGGGGTTAGATCATTGAATCAATGAAAGCGACATCATTATAGAATTTATTATTGCAGAAATTCACTTTTAATCCGATGCCAGTAAATCACGCGAATTTACGCCAATTATACGTGATATCTGAGCTATTGTATACAAATTAGGTTGGGAGGTGTTGGTGCACCACTTGGAGACAGTGACGGGGTCTTTGCCTAATTGTTCAGCGAGCCATTTGCCGGTGTGGCCGGTTTCGGCTAATACTGCTTTTATTCTGTTTAGTTTTTGTCGTTCTGTTTTTGTCTCCATTGATTGATTTATTAAATTTGAACGCAAAGTTACAGCTTTTTTGCGAGACGAAAAACTTGAATTTATATGTTTCTTAGCATATTCAGTACCGTACAATGTAATTTTATGGCTGATAGGGTATTGACATCTAAGAATAAATGCGTAAATTTGCAGTGTTAATCGAAAGAGAGACAAATGGCGACAGAGGTCGCTCTCAACATATTGTAATAGCGTTTGCTATTTGTTCCGTACATGATGAGACCTAGGAAATTTCATTAATTACGAACGAGAACAAGTCGCGAACGCCCATGCTATACATGGGCGTGACTTGCCGTTCGTAACAGTTATTCCTAGGACTGCATCATGGGCATCACGACCCATGTTTTGCTTCCTAGGATTTCTTTTTACGAACTGTGGCAATCGCTTAGTAATAACTAATTGAATTGTCACATAAACTTTGAGCAGATATAGTTTTTCAGGACATGAGTCCTTCCATTGTAAGTCCCTTTGGCTTAAAAAGGGATATGACTTCCTCCTTTCTGGAGGCAAATTCACGGATGCCGACTCCGTGGTGAAACTTGGTGTCGGTAAAAATATGGTTGCATCAATCCGCTTTTGGCTGAGAGCCTTTGGGCTCAGCAACATGGATGATGTGACAAAGATTGCCGATTATCTCTTCAATAGCGACACTGGACGGGACCCATATTCAGAAGATTTAAATACGCTCTGGCTTCTCCATTTCCTTTTGGTTAATTATAGAGTAGCAAGTCTATATAATCTTGTTTTTGTTGACTATCAAAGAGAACGCAAGGAATTCACGCGTAGTGAGCTGCAAACTTATATACGACGGAAGTGCTCTGTGCCTGAACAAAAGAACGTATATAACGAAAATACTGTAAAGAAAGACATTGGTGTTCTATTGAAGAATTACGTCTCTCCAAAAGACTTAAAGAACATTGAAGACTTTTCTGCTTTGCTTATCGGTCTTAATCTGATCATTTCAAAGCCTCAAGACACCTACTATTTCCGAGAAGTCACTGTTAAAGAAATTGCGCCTGAAGTAATTCTTTTCGCTCTACTTTCTTTAGGTGATAGCGAAATGACTATTTCGCTTGATGGATTGCAGCGCATTTCGTTGATGTTCTGCCTGCCGATGATTTCATTGATTGAAATTATCCGTTCTCTAGAACAATTATATCCTGGAGCAATAGTCTTTTCGGATAATAGTGGTATTAAAAATGTCCAGTTCCGCATAGAGCTGGACAAGTTTGATGTTCTCGATAATTATTACAATTCCTTATGAGCTACATACCTTCAGTAAATATAGAACTTAACGCTGTATCTGACTTTCGGTATATTGTTACCGAGAACGCTCGAATGGTAGCAGGGAATATCGTAAATAGCTTTAACTCCGGGCATCATTCATTCTCTATAATCGGCACTTACGGTACAGGCAAGTCCAGCTTTATTCTCGCTTTTGAGGAAGATTTAAAGCTTGGAAATAATGGGATAGTAAAACGTGGCGTTTTCGGCCATGTTTCAGGCTATGAGTTTATGAACATCGTGGGAGATTACGTGTCGTTGCGCTCTCTTATATCGTCAAAGCTCAATTGCCATAAAGAAAATGCACTGGATTGCCTTTCATCTTACTATCAGGGATTGCGTAAACAAAATAAGTTTCTTGTTATTGCGGTTGATGAGTTTGGTAAGATTCTTGAATTTGCAGCCAACAACAATCCAGAAGAGGAACTTTATTTCCTGCAGAAGCTTTCAGAATTTGTAAATGTACCGAGTCGTAATATTATTTTTCTTACGACACTACATCAGAATTTCGGCAGTTATGCCGCCAAATTATCTGAGACTCAGAGAAACGAATGGCAAAAGGTAAAAGGCCGTTTTCAAGAGATCGTTTTTGCGGAACCAGTAGAACAACTGCTCTACTTAACCGCAAAACAGCTTGATTCACAATACAGTCTTCCCGACTTAGAAAGGATTGGGTTTAACCGGCTTTACGACCTTGGAGAACACAGCAAGATACTTGGCAAAAGTTTTCATTTGGTACTTGATATTGTTATATAGCGTTATTGTCTGATAAAGACGATGTAACTCAATATCTTATAATACAAAGTATTAAAGGATATTTCAATGAATTGCTCACGTGGGTCGCATTTCACAAAATCACATGAAATAACCCCATATAAGGGGATATTTACGGGGATATTATTTGCAGATATGGGGATAGTTTTGTAACTTTGTAGATAGAAAAATCAAGAATATCAACTTCAAAATTCTCTCTGAAAAATGGCGTTTGAAATCAGCACCGGCAAGAAGCAGAACTCGCAGGGACGGGTGGCCGTTTCGTTGCGTTTCCGTATGGGTAAAATCGACCAACAGGCCAAGACCAACCTGTGGGTATCTCCGGCAATGGTGAAAACTGAAAAGTACATTACCGAAAAGAACAAGGAGGCTACCCGACTTGTAATTGTTTCCTCCCGAAACAAAACGGCCGAAGCGGTCAATGCCGATGATGTCCGCACTCGGTTGAAGCAGATAATGGGATTTGTAGAGGATCGCTACAATGCAATGCGTGGTCACGCCATTCCCAAAGGCTGGTTATCAGAAGTCATTGATGACTTCTACCGTCAGGAAATCAGCTCAACTGCCTGTGGCGCCACATTCTTTCAGCTGTACGACGAGTATCTTGCCGCAACCGATGTCGCCCACGCATCACATTCACGTCAGACGTGCTATGAGGTGCAACGTAAATCATTGGTGCGTTTTCAGAATTTCAAACGCCTGACCCAGCCGAAATTCAATCTCACAATCGAGGGGTTCAACCTGATGGTACTTCGGGAATATGAGGATTTCCTGCGCAACGAACATATTTACATCCACACCTTCCCAGCTATACTTAAAGGTGCGCCGTTAACGCTGAACCTGCGTCCAAAGAGTCAGAACGCCATCTCGAACCGCTTCAAGTATATCCGCTCAATCTACAACTGGGCTATAAAGACCGGAAGATTGCAGCTAAATCCGATGCAGGGTTTCACAGTCGCTCAGGAGATTTACGGCACACCGTTCTATCTCACCATAGACGAGCGCAAGAAACTGGAGGAATTTGATTTCAGCCATGATCCTCGCCTCGGCTTGCACCGCGACCTGTTCGTATTTCATTGCTGCGTAGGCTGCCGTGTGTCAGATTTGTTCTCATTCACCCGCGATAACATCGTTGGGAACCAGCTTCACTACATCGCCCGCAAGACTAAAGAAGGGCGTCCCATAACCATACAAGTGCCGCTGAACTCAACAGCGCGACGCATACTCGACAAGTATAAGGATTGCGGTAGTGATAAAATCTTCCCCGAAAGCGCATACATGAGCTACAACAAGGACATCAAGCGTATGCTCAAGGAAGCCGGGATTGACCGTCATGTTGTTGTAATTGACCAGCTGACGCGCGAATCCGTCAGCCGTCCGATATATGAGGTTGCAAGCACCCACATGGCACGGCGCACCTTCATCGGTAACGTATACAAGAAATTCAAGGACCAGAATATGGTCAGCGCACTCACGGGTCATAAGCCGGGGAGTGCCGCATTCGTCAGGTACCGCGAAATTGACGACGAGATGAAGCAGGAAATGGTTGATGCTATTGACTGAGCGCTTATTTAGCCTCTATAAAATATATGTGTTCAAAAAAAATGTTAGGTTTCTACATGTAAAAACATAACATTTTTTACTAACTTTGCAACATGAAATCGACCGAGGTAATAATGAAGAAGATAAAGGGTATCGGAGCCGGGGTTATATTCGGCTACGCTGACCTTGATTTGCCGACGGAGGTGCAAAGTGCAGCACTGATGACAATCAGCCGCATGGTGGCTGACGGAACGTTGCGAAAAGTCGGCAAAGGGAAATTCTACAAGCCTGTGGTTTCGCGGCTTGGAGAGATGCCTCCGATGATAGAACAGCTCACAAAAGATTTGATAATCAAAGATGGTGAGCGCATCGGCTACATTACAGGGACACCGGCTTTCAGTCAGATGGGGCTGACAACGCAAATATCTTCAAAAATAGTTATTGGAGCAGCCCGTTACCGCCGCCCTCTTAAACGTGGCGGTTATGAAATATCCTATACCGCTCAGCCAAACGAGATTACAGAGGACTCTATTCCATTGCTGAGAATACTCGATGCACTTAAAAATATCAAGAAAATTCCGGCTGCAACACCTGACGATGTTGTAAGAAATATTCAAAGGCAGTTGGAGAATCTGACTGAAAACGAACGAAGCAGCTTAATCGGTTATGCAATCAATTATCCTCCGGCGGTCAGAGCCTTGTCAGGGGCCATATTGGAAAGTATTGGCTGTGAAAGTGCTCGGATAAAGGAGACCTTAAATCCGTTTACCAAATACACGCTTGGCATATCGGAAAGCTTGTTGCCGAACAAATCTAACTGGAACATAGAATGAAACTGCATGAAGATAAAGCATTGTTCGCAGAAGTAATACTGCAGGCGAGCCAACCGAAAGAGATCGGCGGAATCGGAGTAAATGCCGGTTTCATCGAGAAGGACTATTGGATTAACCGCGCATTGCAGCAGATGTCGAGAAGCGCGGCAAAGGATGTGGCCGTGTTCAAAGGAGGCACGAGCCTCTCGAAAGTATATGGCATCGGGGCACGGTTTTCGGAAGATGTCGATGTTGCCATTGTAAGGAGCGATGGCATGACTGATGCCGGACTAAAAAACATTATTCGCTCTACTGAAAAAGCGATGGCCGAAGGGCTTACGCCCATAGAGCGCCCCGGTCTTACAAGCAAAGGTTCGCGCTACCGTAAATCATATTTCCTGTATCCGCAGGTAGAAGGCATCGCGCCAATCGGAAGCATGATACCCGGACAACTTTTGATAGAGATAAATTCCTTTGCCAATCCATATCCTTTCGGGAAATATGCGGTCGGGAGTTTCATTCTAAGCTATTTGCAGCAGAATGGTCTCTACGACATCATCTCCGAGTTTGACTTAGGCAAGTTCTCAATCAATGTACTCGACAAGCGCACAACAATGACGGAGAAGTTAGTCTCACTTCTGCGTTTCTCGTTAGGGGATAATCCCATCACAGACCTTACGGCAAAGATACGTCACTTCTACGACATCCACTATCTTGTAAACGACAGTGACTGTCGGACGCATCTTGGCAGCTGTGAGTTTATTGAGAACTTCACATCGCTGATTGAGCATGACCGCGTCATGTTTGCCAAACCCGACAGGTGGCAAACCCGCAGCATTTCGGACTCACCGCTGCTAAAAGATTTTGACGCGGTGTGGCGTACTCTCTCCCAGCGATACTCTTTGGAACTTCCTTCGTTGGCCTACAGCACAATCCCTGTCCCGGAGAAAATTGCAGAAAGCATGAAGTGCGTCCTCGGAATAATAAAGGCAAATGGAACTATGAAATAAGGCCATTACTTAGTGCCGTTCATCTCTACAAAGCACATTTCAGCCTTATCCAAAAAAATTTCATTGATTTCATGGGGGTAAAAAATGAAATGTACGATTTGTCTGAAATGATACGCATGGGACATTGCGAGGATGTGAAGTGTATCGCAAACCACTGTATTTCAAGGAGGTAAAAACTGTTGCAGGACGTACGATTTATCATTAGCCACATATACAAAAAATGGCTAATGATTTTTCTTTATATAGGCGTGTAGTATAACAAGTAGCTGTGTATCAAGATTATGGCTTAATTTTCGGGATACTTCAAAAACGTGTCTTTTCAAAAAGTTATGTCAGGGTCTACCTTTGCAGTGCGTTCGATAACAACGGACTGGCGAGGCTCAACGACCGAGAGCCGGAGTTAGCGGATGACAACGCCCGAGGCGACGAGAGAGCAATCGTAATTGCGTGAGGGCTTACTTTTATGGGTTATACAACTCCGACACTCGACTTGATGGAAATGGCATCGAGAATGCCCAATGCCATCTTCCAGATCACAGCGGGCGACCTGTGCGATTTCGCCCATCAGCTCATTAGCTCGGCATCCGAGATAGCCCGGCTGCAACTGCAACGTGCAGACCTGTCAAAAGAACTGCTTACCATCGACGAAGTGGCGAAGATACTTAAAGTATCGAAGATGACGCTTCACCGCTGGGACAAGAACGGCGTCCTCAGGAAAGTAGACGTGGGCGGCCAACGCCGCTACCGTCGCTCCGATGTGGAAGCCATAACCGAAAAAAGAAAGGAGGAATAGGTTATGGCTGAAAATCAGATTATCATTAAAAAGGCCGAGCCGGTGTCACTGAACAGCGGCATTGAGCTACCTATTGATGGACTTCCCGTATCGATTCAGCGATATATCAATGCTGTGTGCGACATATATCATTGTCCCCGAGAGTTCGTAACTGCTGCTGTGCTTTCCACGGCCTCCACTGCTGTAGGAAAGAAAATCAAAATCAACGAGGGCAAGTACAAGAACTCGCTCGTGTTGTGGTTCGTCCTTGTTGCCCGAAGCGGCAGCAACAAGTCGTACCCGATGAAGTTGGTAACAAAACCGCTTCGGAAGATTGATGAGGAACTGTATGCCGAATACAAGAAGGAGCATGACAAGTGGAAGGAGATTCCCAGCAAGGAACGAAACGACAATGAACCGCGCTGTCCTTCAATCGTACTCGATGACTGCACCGACGAGCGCCGTAGTGAGATTCTGTTCATCAACAATGAAACGGACACCGAAGCAAGCGCTGGTAGCTACGAAGGCAAACGTGGCGCCATCGGCATCTATCCCGAACTCAAGGGTATGTTTGATTCCCGCAACCAGTATCAGAACGGAGGAACTGCGGCCATATCGAAACTGCTTCGCCTTTTTGACTGCGAGGACATAAAAGTGGACCGCAAGAATGGCTTCACCATGCTCATCAAGGATCCCTTCTGCAATATACTCGGAGACTTGCAGACCGGTATGCTCCGCCCGACCTTCGGCTGCGAACTGTTCATGACCAACGGACTGAACCAGCGATTTCTTTTCTGCGTAGTCGAGAATATCGAATACCCCAAAAGAAGTCACGAAAAGCTCCCCGGAGACATTGCGGCGCAATGGAATCAGACCATACGGCTGCTCTACGAAGGAATCTATCACGACGGAATGGGCGGCCACGAAACACTGTTCCGCACCACTGACGGAGAAATCACTCTGTCCGAGGGCGCCGACAGGCTCTATGAAGAGTATTACAATACACTTCAGGACAAGAAGGATCGCGCAGGCAACGACTATGAAGCCGCCATATATAGCAAGCTTCAGATACAGTTGCTACGATATGCCGGAATAGTCCATGCGCTCGAAGTGGCGGAAGAAAAGGGTCAGCGAATCGATTACTACTCCCTGCATGAAAGCACAATGGCATACGCCATACGCTGCATGGAATACTTCGAGAGGATGGCGCTGCTCGTTTACCACAAACTGGTGGAGCCGCCCGAAGTAAAGACTCTGTCGGGTCTGACCAACGCCGAATTTATTCCGGAGTTCTTCCGCCGCTATCCGAAAGTGTCGCAGAACGCTTTCGCGCAACTGACCGGTGTCTCTCCGGCCTATGTTTCAAAAGTTATGAAGAAAAAATAGGTTAAGGTTAATTATGCCGTAATCCGCTGTTCTTCAATCTAAAAAGTATTCACGGGGGTTAACCTGCACGTAATTTCCGAAATCGGGCAAAAATTGCCTTCCGGTTAACGCCCGTGAACACCTAATTCGCTAAACAACAGAACGTAATAACGGAATTAACCTTAACCTCAAAATTCCAACTAAAAATGAAATTCCAGGACATAGAAATATCCGTTTATCGCGGAGTGCGAGATACACAAGGACATCGCTCCACATTGTATGACTTCCTCAATAATGTGGAATATGACGCGATAAACGAACTGCGCTCGTGCAATGACGCACACAGGCGTAAACAGATAAAGCTTTCATTGCCACAGGCAACAATAAGCGGTGTCTTTGCTCCGACCCGTTCTGCGGGTAATCTGGTAAAGCATAGCGGTCTGATATGTGTTGACATTGACCGCAAGGATAATCTACACATATCCAATTTCGATACACTGCTTGAAGATGTGATTTGTCACATAGAGGAAGTTATGTACGCGGCTCACTCGGTCAGCGGTAACGGATATTTCCTGATTATTCCTCTGAAATATCCGGCCCGACATAAAGTGCAGTTCAACCAGCTTGTCAGAGTATTCGATGGGATGGGCATCAACATCGACCGTGCTTGCGGCGATGTCTGCCGTCTGCGGTGTCAGAGTTACGACTGGCACCAATACATCAATCTCAATGCAAAACCATTTGCCGGTGTCTACCATGAGCCGAAACCGGTGCGACCGCAATTCAATTACGGCTTCGGAGGCGCCGACGAGGAAGAAAAAGTGGCACGATTATGTCGGGAGATAGAGCAACGGCATATCGACCTGACTGCAACCTACGATGACTGGATGAAGATTGGTGCCGCTTTATCCAACCTCGGAGAAAGTGGTCGGCAGTGGTTCCATCTGTGCAGCTCGCAAAATGGCGGATATAATGCCGCGGATTGCGACCGCAAATTCTCCAATCTTCTCCGCTCCACCAAGCGAATTGGCCTCGGCACATTCTTCTACGCCTGCAAAAGTGCCGGGCTTGATATACGATAAACTTCCACCGCTGCATTTCAAAGCCGACCGATGCCATATAATTGTGGTGTCGGTCGGTTTTGCGTGTAATGAATATCCCGCAGTATCGTAAAAATTGTAAGGATTGAAAAATGCTTCTATTTTGAAATAACATCTTTCCGAGAGTATATAACGAGGAATAACAAGACTGTATAACGCCCTGTTATACAATGATATTCGCAAGGGAACCCGCTATAAACGAGTGTGTCGTTTGTAGGGGCTTGCGGAGATTAACTGCCGAAGAATGAGGCTGTTGGGGGTTACGGGGGCTTGCCCCCGTAGTGGCTTCAGACATCCCCCACCGCCCTCCGTGTTCTTTTCGCTCCGACCGCTTTGGAGAACGGAATATGCAGAGCCATTGTGCAGTAGATGAGCAAATAGCGACCTCGTAACGCAGTCGCAATTAACATCTATTAACGCCGATTTCTAAACATTTCCAGTCCCCTCCCTGAGTTGAAAGCGTGAAATGGTTGGTAATAAGGCAAATAAGGGTTTTAGGGAGAATATATCTCCCTAATTTGTCGATAGACAGCTCCCACTGCGCTGAGGATTTGCGAGTAATCGCTAATCTTTGCCGTAGCGCTATATGCACCATTGTGCGGTAAAATCGATGGCGATGTGCGGTGATGACGATGTTGCGCGTAACGGAAGGCTTGTCAGCCAAAGGAACGCAGGGAACTCGGAGTGCCTACATCAGGATTAGAGCAAACGGCAGGTGTCGTGTAACGCAGTGAAGCGACAGGCACTTTGTCGTGGGCTTGCACTAAGACAGTGTGCCGACCTGCCCTTGCCCTAAGCCGTAGGCTAACTCGGAGTGAGTGAAGTGGTTGGCTGACAGCCGTAGCGGAGTAAGTGCATCGGCGCACCGTGCAGCGGGGTCAGGGGTTGGGCATAGCGTCGCAGACGGATAATGAGAGTCGCCGTGCCGGGGGCTTGTGATGTTGGCGGCATAGCCCCTGTGGGTGGGAGAACGTGGCCGTCAGTATGGCTCAGGTGTGAAAGTAGGAAGGAGTACGGCGCACTGCCGTTGACGAGCCGGAAATACAAGCGGAGGTTGCGGGTTGACAGCGGAGTGAGAGCGCCCGACACCGTAACTTGTGGAGGTGTCGGGAAGAAGCGGAAACGCAGCCGTCAAAGATAGTCTGTAAACGTAGCGCACAGTCTATCGACCCGCAGACCGCAGCGGTCGTTAGTCGCA
>ERZ808037.790-NODE-790-length-25616-cov-7.146051_pt1 | contig 25616 bp, 17 predicted proteins | sample MGYA00380190_ERZ808037 | MGnify/ENA primary metagenome ERZ808037 (study PRJEB31490, sample SAMN06133399) | mouse gut metagenome | isolation source: J9 | host: mice | place: China: Chengdu | collected 2015-05 ... | reverse complement strand
TACCTTTCTTTATGTTCAGAGCGTCTATGATCTTTGGATAACATGATTATATTGCCACGGACTTATGCAACTGTGCCGAAATGCCACCAGATACGATTACTGAAAAGATGCGTCGTTTTGAGTTAGCCTCTTCTAAAACGTATTTCTTCATAGTGACAGAAAACCAATATTTTAAGCTTATGAATTCTCAATAAACAATGATATCAGACCAGTTAATAGCGAAATTTCAGCTTCTTTAGTCGTTTATTTGGTCATTTCGGAAATATTCACTAATTTTGCCTAAAACGCAATGATAACCGCAATGGAAAATAGAAATATAAACCGATTGAAAGTAGTCCTCGCTGAGAAAAGGAGAACCAATAAATGGCTCGCAGAGCAACTTGACAAAGACCCTGCAACAGTCTCGAAGTGGTGTACGAATTCCGCTCAGCCCGGAGTTGAGACTTTAGTTAGAATCGCGAAATTACTTGAAGTCGAAATTGGAGAATTATTTGCCAATCCATTGCCCTGAATTGATATGAGAAGAGGTAATTCACCATATAGCGCAGCCATTACCGGCGGAGGTTTCCTTTTTGAGGAGACCGATGCCCTCTTACCATTATTACAGTCACCCGACAGGGAGGCTTTAATCAAAGATGAACTTGTCAATAACCGTATTCTTCATATCAATGCCGAGAAATCAAGGAGCAAGGCGATTCTTGAAATCAAACGTCGTTTCGATGTCATGCCTCCGGCTTTCTGGGATGATTATCAGTCAATGAGTGAGGAGGACAGAAGAATCGCTCTGCTGTTCGTCATTTTGAAGACTTACAAAATCCTTTTCGACTTTCAGATTAACGTAGCTATCAATAAATGGAACTCTGTCAGTCGCACGATAGACCTTCAGGACTTGGCTATGGAAATGAATGAAATAGCCGCGAAAGATGAGTTTGTGGATTCTTGGTCGGAAAGCACCAAAACAAAGGTCGCGAGTGCTTATCTTTCGATGTTGCGTAAGTGCGGCATGATGAATCGAGAGGGACAGCTTGTTCAGCTAAAGCCAACCAATGCTGACTTTTACATCAGAATTGGCGAACTGTGGTTTTTGGAAGCCTGCTTCCTTGCCCCGTACCAGATTGAGAACATTAAAAAGCAGATGTCATGACGATAAAGGAACTCGATGAGAAACTGAACAGTGACGGTTTTCAGAATACCGAGAACGATCTGTTTTACAACTACTATATCTACCAATACCCGGCAGATAAGGAGTATGACATCCGCAAACAGATATTGGACTTCAAGATTGATTTGTCTCGTCCGACAAATTATCTTGATGTGCTGGTCATAGACCTGTTCAAAGAGTTTTGTGCCTTCCTTGATAAGACTCCCTTTCTCAAAAATCCCTCACTGCTTCAGTATCTGCTGAAAAAGGAGAAGGACAAGCCGGAAAAGTCTGACAACGTGCAAAGCACACTCAGCCGTTATGCCCACAGTAAGGATTTCCTTGCCTTCATTCATCAGAGGATTATGGAGCATAAGGCGAAGAAGGATAACATGCGTCGTCCATTCGTATTCCTACATGGTATCGGCTCAATCTATCCTTATCTGAGGGTAAATGAGTTCCTCGCGCAATATGAGGACTTCAACCGCACTAACGAATATAAAATCATAGTGTTTTATCCGGGCAACAGAGAGGAGAACTCCTATAAGCTCTTCCATGTGCTTCACGACCACAACACTTATCGAGCAACTTTATTGATAAACGAATAAGCCATGCAGCTAAAAGATATATACGCAAAACCGATTGAACGCAAGGTAAACCCTGCGGTCAGCGTCACATTGCTTGACGACAAGGAGACAACGGATGCTGAAATCAAGGAATACGTCTTCACCGACGAGATTATCAACGGTCTTTACCGTATCCTAAATTCTATCCGTGAGAACAAATCATTCCATCATGTAGGTATCTGGATTGACGGTTACTACGGTTCCGGTAAATCCCACTTCCTGAAATATCTCGATTATTGTATCGACAAACGTACACAGGAAGTTGCCCTTGCACGTCTGTCCGAGGCAGTCAACGCCATCGACTTCATGGACGGGTCGCACAACATCGAGTTCAATCCGATGGATCTCTCCACACTCATCAATTGGTTGCGTCGCGCTACGATAGACACCATACCTCTTAACCTTGAGACTTCCCATGATCAGTCGGTTGACAAGAGCGAGGGCTTCCTCCATGTGTTCTGGAATCAGTTTAATGGTCTGCTCGGTCTCAACCCGTTCCATCTCTGGGCTGCGCGTCACCTTGAAAAGCCCCTTCTTAAAAAGGGTAAATTCGAGGAGTTCAAGCAGATTATGAAGGAGGAGATGAATGCCGACTGGGATAATCAGACTGAAGCCGCCAGTATCATCGACAATGAGCTGGAAGCTGTGCTTGAAGTAGCCAAGAGTCTGGTGCCGACTCTCGACACTAACAATATATACGAGCGTATCTCTCGCAGAGACTCTCTTGTAAGCATTGAGACTTTCGCCGATGAACTTGCAGATTATCTCTCTGACAAGGATGAAGACTACCGTCTGCTGTTCCTTGCCGATGAAGTGTCGCAGTTCATCAACCAGAACCGTGACCGCTATCTCAATCTTCAGGAGATAGTGACCAAATTAGCCGAGCGTTGCGACAACAAAGTATGGATTGCCTGCACCGCACAGCAGGATTTGTCGGAGATCATATCCGGTTGCAATATAAACGACGACGAGGGAAAAATCAAAGGACGTTTTGAGGTGATTGTTTCTTTCAAAGGCAAACAATCCGACTACATCACCCAGAAACGTATTCTCGATAAGAAGGATGAGGTCAAGGAAGACCTGCGAGAACTCTACAAGAAGAACAAGGATTCATTCTCTGTTCAGTTCAAGCTGCCCCGCGACTTCGATACCTATACCAATGTTGACGATTTCGTTAACTTCTATCCGTTCCAGCCATATCAGTTGAAGCTGATAAAGGCCGTATTCGACTCTTTCCTCCAACTCGGATATGTAGCCCGTGAAGTAAAGGGTACAGAGCGAAGCGTTATCAAGGTGGTTCATGCTACCGCCAAAGAACGTGCCAATGATGAGATTGGAGGTTATATCACGTTCGATGAACTGTATAACAATATGTTCTCCGAGGGTCTCCAGCACTCCGGTCATAAGATTGTTGACCGAGGCATAAGCATGGTGAAGAACTATGACGGCGACCGGAAATTCGCTCGTCGTGTCGTGAATGTCCTCTTCATGGTCAGCAACCTTTCAGAAAGCGACAAGCTGCTCTTCCCGGCTACTCTCGACTTCATTACCTCTTTGTTGGTTGAGAATGTATCGGCTCCGCGCCTCACTCTGAAAAAGGAGGTGGAGAAGGTGCTCGACTTCCTCTGCGAGAGCAATGTCATCCGTCGGGAACAGCCCAAGAAGAATATAGAGGAGACATTTGCCTTCTACACCGAAGAGGAAATGAAGGTGGCGTCTGTCATAAAGAGCCAGCAGGTTGACCACAACACTCAGGCTGAACAGTTGAGTAAGATTTTCCTCAAATACTTCTCCAACCTGAAGAATCGTGAGGTATATGTCAGCCGCTCGTTCCCCATCAGTGCCAGCATTATGGGGCGCACATTCCTCTCCAACAATGGAGATGTGACTGTTGACTTCAAACTCGACAATGAAGGCACTCCGGATGAAGTTGCTTTCCGCAACACCCAGAACAGACTCATTTTCTATCTTGGCCCGGCATTCCGCGAAAACAAACGTCTGCAAGCCGCGTTCCACGACTACTGTCAGGTGATGCGTTATCTTGCCACTCCAGCCACATCCGAGGAGAATGACCGCATCCGTGATGAGTTCCGCAAGCGTACCGACATACAGAAGGAGACAGTCATTGACCGAGAGTTCCATAAACTGCTTGACAGTTGTCCTGTGATTGTCGGCACAGACCTTATCGACGACCCGACATTCGCATCCTGTAAGGGTGCGGAGCGTTGCAGTGTGGCTCTGACAAGACTGTTCGAGAAAAGATACAGCAAGGCAGTCCTCGTCAATGGTTCTTCTATACCCGACACAAACGAGAAACTGAAAGCCGCTATCCGTCGCCCGGTGCAGAACGGTGAATATGAATTTGCCAATGCCGACCTGACTCCGGCTGAAAAAGAGATTGAGATATATCTTAACGGACAGTATGGCGATGTGACTGTGTCCGACATCGTTGCTCATTTCGCTGATGCACCCTGGGGATGGGATGCCCTCGCCACCCTCTACGTTCTCAATGAGCTTGTACGTCGCCACTATCGAGATTATTCGTACAACAACAATCAGAATGTCGATGTGGCAACCGTAGCGTCGCACATAATATCTGAGACATCCCGCTTTACTGTCCGCAAGGCCGAGACTATATCCCGCGAACTTGTCAACAAGTTCCTCGACTCGTGGAAATACATTTTTGGTCAGAGCAGTTACCTTCACTCCACCGACTCGACACAGATTTTCCGAGAGGCAAAGGGTTCTCAGGAGTCTGACTCCGGTCTGTTCAAGTTCAAGAAGCAGTATCGTGACGCCGAGAAGAAATATGGTCACTACCCGTTCTTCTCACCGGTTATCAATGCGTTGGAACTCTTCGACAGCATTGACTCTCTCAAAGACCCGAAAGCATTCTTCGAGAAGGTAATCGAGCAGCGTGAAGATGCTCACAATCTGATGGACACAGTACGTCAGGTGCTGGCATTTACCCGCGACCAGATGGACAACTACAAGGAAATCCTTTCGTTTATCCGCGACAACCGGGAGAACTTCACCCTGCTTGACGAGAAGTATCAGCCAAAAGTCAATGAGATAGAGGGACTTGAATCGCAAGAGTGGCCGGTAGTCATGAGCGACTATCTTGACCTTAAAGATGACCTGACAATCGCTCTTGACAAAATCCGCAAGCAGCTCCGCGCAGAAATCAAGGAAGCATACGAAAAGGCATACGCTGAACTTGTTGCCGGTGCCAAGGAATCGGGCGTTGATCCAAGTGTGGTTGCAAACCCCGAGAACATAATATTCTCCAAGAGCCAGACCGGAAACATCTATGCCCTCCAGTCCAACCGCAATGTGGATGATTACTTCACGGCTCAGGCTGCGAAGATACAGAAGGCGAAGCTCGCTGCCGCCAAAGCCGCGTCAGGGGCAGGAACCGGCGCAGGCAGCGGAACCTCGGCAAGCGGCGGAACCGGGGCGAGCAGTTATAGCACCGATAACTCCGACGACAACACCGCCCAAGCAGCCGAGCCCAAGGTCATGAACCTCAATCTCGTCACCCGCACAACAGCCGTTCTCAGCAATGAGACGGAAGTTGACGCTTATCTCTCATCGCTGAAAAAACAGATGATGGATAAGATTAACGATGGTTGGCAGTTAACTATTACACAGTAAGTAATGGAAACAACGAAACTCAAACGATTTGCAACCGAGGCACGGGCGAAACTCCGTGCCGGAGTCGCTACAAAGATAAAGAGCCTCGGCTTTGATGCCGATGGCAATGCTGTTCCGGGTTCTGAGCCAACTAAAATGGTTGGAGGCTGCACTTGGAACGGTCAGATTCTTCCCTCTGTCTTTGCAGAACAATGGGAGGCCTTGCGTCACCGATTGAAAGCCAAAGGACTGAAAGAGGTTGTAGAGGAAGGCGCATACACATGGTTCAACCGTCTTATGGCAATCCGCATCCTGTCGATGAATGGTATTGCAGAGCCTGTGCTCCGCTTTGTGGATGAGGCTCGCACTCCCAAGATAGTTGACGATGCCCGTCAGGGACGTGTCATCCCGATGCCCGACCAGCAGTTGCAGCGTCTCCGCAAGTTGTTTGACGATTCAACCCGCATCAACGAACAATTTGCGTTGCTCGTCACGGAGTTCTGCCATCAGACTCCAATCCTTCAGGCTTGTTTCGGGTCACTTGCCGATTACACCGAGCTTCTACTCCCGAACAATATTCTGGATAAGGGTGGCTTTATCGAGATGCTTAACACAGCCGACTTCATAACTGACGATGATTACAAGTCAGCTGAATTGATTGGCTGGCTCTATCAGTTCTATATCTCCGACCGCAAGGATGAAGTCTTTGCAAAGAAAGGGAAAGTAGAGGCCGATGAGATTCCTGCTGCCACACAGATATTCACACCCAACTGGATAGTAAAATATATGGTTCAGAACGCCATACTGCCACAGGTGCGTTCCAACCGACTGCCGGAAGAGGATAAGAAGTATCTCATCAACGATGAACTGCCCGAAGAGCCCAAGAAACCGAAAGATCTTAAAGTGGCTGACCTTGCCTGCGGTTCAGGCCATATCCTAAATGAGTGCTTCGACCTGCTCTTTGATCTTTACATAGCCTCCGGTTATGGTCGTGCAGATGCCATCGAAAGTATATTTGCCAATAACCTTGTAGGCATAGACATAGATGAACGCGCCCGTCAGTTGGCAACATTTGCGCTTATGCTCAAAGCGTGTCAACGCGATGAGTCATTCGCCGACGCACATATTCTACCTAAAATACTCACGGCCCCTGAAATGCCCGAACTGGTACAGAATCCCAAAGGTTATTTACCTCATTTCTTTCTTGGAAATTACGACCATGAAATAGACGAGGCTTGGGAGGCTGTGAAAGATGCACATACGTTAGGCTCTATCATCAAATTCAATATCTCACCCGCCACACGTTCCAGAATGGAACAAAAGGTTAATGAGTGGAGACGCGAAGGAGAAATATCGCATGGAATACAGGCTGGCTTGCCTGTTATGGATTTCATTCTTGCTCTTACGGATAGCTATGATGCTATTGTGATGAATCCACCGTATATGGGTGGAGGCAAGATGGATAATGTACTGTCTAAGTATGTCAAAGAAAACTATCCGGATTCAAAAGCTGACCTCATGACAGTATTCATGGAAGTTGCCATGAATCTGACTATTGAAGGTGGATATTGGGCTATGATAAATCTTCCATCATGGATGTTTCTTGGATCTTTTGAAGAATTACGTAAACGAATTATATCAAGGCAGCAAATAATTGGATTGAACCAAAATGGTCGTGGTATATTCGGTTCTGATTTTGGTTCAGTTACATTTGTCATTCAAAATAGATTGCCCTATAAACCAGGTTTATACCGAAAACTTTTTAAGGAGCACGTACAGGTTCGCTCAAATGCTGTAATTCAAGACTTATTCTTTTCTGAGAGTGGTAGATTCTCAGCAAATCAAACTATTTTTGGAGGTATTCCTGGTATGCCTATTGCCTACTGGATAAAGCCCAAACTGATTGAATCATTTGGTAACGAAACAATCTCAAAATATGGTATTTCAGAGGGGCAAAATATAACAGGAGATAATAACAAGTATATTAGATATTTTTGGGAGGTAAATTCAAAAGTATCTGGGAAAGGGAAAAAGTGGGTTCCCATGGCAAAAGGCGGAGACTACCGTAAATGGTATGGGAATATTATAGATGTTATTGATTGGTCACCAGAAACCAGAGAGGAATATAAACGTAATCCTATTGCTCGCATACAGTCACCAAATCTATGGTATAGGAATGGCATAACATGGAATCTGGTATCAAGTGCAGGAACCGGATTCAGGATTTTGCCAAATACCGTACTATTTAATAAGGCAGCACCTACAATTCTATTGAAAGCAGAGTCTATAGAATTGCAAAATTTCCTATTAGCATTTCTAAATACGTGTGTTGTAAAATATCTTTTGTCTGCGCTTAATCCCACTATCAATACTAATATAGCAGAGGTTTTTAGTTTACCTGTGATGGAAGAAAATACATCTTTAATTTCACAGATTTCTAAAGAAGCTATTGATATTTCAAAATTAGATTGGGATGCACATGAAACCTCATGGGATTTCCAGCGTAATGGATTACTTGATATAGACGCTGATGTGGCAATGTCGATTGTAAATGATTATTGCGATATTACAAGTGTCTGCATTGACATGGCTGCCCCGGAGCCTAACAAACTTGAATGGCTCGTCAGCATGTATCAAATGGATTGGGAAACAAAGTTCCTTCGTCTTCATGCCAATGAAGAGGAACTAAACCGGCAATTCATCGAAATCTATGGATTGCAGGATGAATTGACTCCTGCTGTACCCCTTGATGGAGTAACTATCCTTCAACAGGGAGAAATATCAATAGTCAAGGAACAACCCGGAGCTGTTGTAATTGGAGATCGCCAGATTGCGGCGACAATCCCCGAACATATAGAATTCAATCTTGACGTTATCATCAAGCAACTCATCAGTTACATGGTGGGCGTTTGGATGGGGCGTTACCGTCTTGACCGTCCCGGTCTGAATATCGCCCATCCTGACCCGACCGAGGAGGAACTTGCCTCATATCAGTATGGACCGGACAATGCAACGCTCGTAATTGATGACGATGCCATCATACCGATACTGCCGACCGGTGCGCCATTTGATGACAATCTGTCGCAGTACATATCCGACTTTGTCCGCATAGCATGGGGCGAAGCATCGCAGACAGATAATCTCAACTTCATTGAGAAATGCCTTGGCAAGAAGATTGAGGATTATGTGCAGAAAGACTTCTGGAAAGACCATAAGAAGATGTATCAGAACCGTCCGATATACTGGCTTTTCTCATCGAAAAAAGGTGCTTTCAAAGCTCTGGTCTATGTGCATCGTATGCACCCTTATACAGTGGAACAGGTGCGCACCCGCTATCTGCTGAAATATATGGACTGGCTCCGCTCGGAAGCACAGCGTCTTGAAGTACGCGACGCCGATCTCACCACCGCCGAACGCCGCCGTCTCGACCGTCTCCGCCTCGACATCGAAGAGTGCGAAGAATACCACGAGCGTCTCCAAGTGATAGCCGAACAAGCCATTCCCATCGACCTCGACAACGGCATCCCCGCCAACCACGCCCTCTTCGGCGACATCCTCACCAAACTGAAATAACTATGACTTCGATAGAAATATATGAGACAATAATTGTAATATGATACAACTGCCATCAGAGCGCATATCCAATTGTATTTACGAATTTCGTAAAGCCGGTTTTGATAAAAGCGAATATAGTTTATTTGACGAAATAAAACCTGCATTACTGAAACTTATTGAGATACAATGCGATTTCTTTTCTTCGGAAATTTCTAAAATGAAATCTCCGAGGGATGTTATCGCGTTCTTGGTTCAGTATGAATCGGAAAACAAATCGAACGATGGTGATGTGGCATTTAAGAAATTGTGTAAATCCATTTTTACACTATTGCCAAAATTAAGATTGTTCTCTTCGGCAACTTCGATTTTCCCTAATAATACTGCGGATATTTCGGAATTGATGCTACTCCATCAATCAATTTTAGAGTTAGCACAAGTTTATGGGCTCCTTCTTACTGTTAGAAGAGAGATTGTACGTTTGGTCGTAACAGACGAAGGGTGGTCTTTAGTAGTCACTGATGACGTAATTTTTGAAAGGAATGTGCGTGCTCAGCTTGCAATGAAAGATGGTGCGCTACAGAAATATTGTGAAGATGATTTTGTTGTTGAGAGTTTCATAAATACATATAGAAAGGTATTTGGTGCAACCGAAGATTTAGTATATAATCGAATATACTCACGTTCATTTTTCTATAATGCAAACGATATTACAGAAACTCAGTTTGTTAGGTTAGCGAATGGTGAAATTCCTCAAAAAGGCATTATCGATTTGACTGATATTGTTGTAAATCATAAAACTGATGCCTATCTCAGAGGCCTTATTTTGGAAGAAGATAATTCAGATTTGTTATTATCAATTCTGAAACCTCATAATACAAAATTCAGATCTCGATTTCGCCCCATCATCAAAATCAATATAGATGGTGAAGACAAGTATGTCACTACTCAGGATATTTATTATGAAGCTATTGTTCAATTAGCATCCGGACAATATGCTCATAATGAGTTCCCAGATGAATGGACAAAGATAAAGGAACTAAAGAATGCTGCGAAAGATACCTTCAAAAAGCATTCAAAGTTTTTGGAAGAAAATGTCGAAAGCATATTAAAGGAGCAAAAATATTGCTACATAAGTAATGTTACTTCTTTATCGAGCGTATCTTGTGTTAAGGCTCCAGTTATCATCAACGGACAACGATTACCCAAAAAGACAGTTGGAGAAATTGATTTCATCATCGTAGATGATACTTCTAAAACGATATATGTTGTAGATGCTAAATATCTCAAACCTACGTTCTTTTATATGTCTTTCCCCACTGATGCCGAGAAGTTTAGAGAGGACAATGGTTATGAGTTTAAACTGGCTAATAAAATAAGATGGGTCACTGATAATATTCTATTATTATCACGGCAGTTGAAGAGAAAAGATATTCTGGAGTATGATGTCGAAGGTTTTTTTATTACAGATAATTTAGTCTTCTATAGCATCATTTCAAAGTATCCGATAATACCAATATCTAAATTCATTGAGTATATTTCTACTCGTGATAGGTTTTGTTTTCTACCCAAAATATCTGTTGGACCATGATTATAATCTCAAAAAAACGAACATCAATCAGGATACAGTATCTGTCTCCCAGTGTGATAGTCTCAATATATATAGATTGACAAATAAGAATTAAACCATGACTGAAAATTCTCTATACGATAAGAAATCTTTGCTCACAATCACTTCCAAAAAGATAGACTGGAGGGAGATTGTAAAAGACGTTGTTGGCTTCAGCAATGCCGAAGGCGGAACTATAGAGTTCGGCATAGAAGATGATACCAACATACCGGATAACAGCCAAAAAATTGCTGAATCGTTACGTGTGATGTTGGTAAATAATATCAACGGCAAATCTAATGGCGTACAAATATCGGCAGAGAAGAAGGTTTATGAGAACGGTGGAGAGACTATTCTTCTCCATGTACGTCGCTCAAATGTGATGGCAACGACAAGCGACGGGCGCGTTTTTATGCGCAACGGCGATAATTGCGAACCTATCACCGGAGAAGATTTACACAGACTTGCCGAAGACAAAGGTTGTTATAATTGGGAACTTCAAGTTTCTAATTATAATATATCAGACTGTGATTCGTCAAGACTCCAGTATATTCTGACAGCACTCAGAACATCCGACCGTGTATCGGACTTCATAAAGGAGAAAACCGACAATGAGTTGTTGCGCTATTTCGCTTTATTGTCGGAAGACAACGATTTGATGACGTTTCTTGGGGTAACCTTTTTGGGGACTCAGACCCAACGGCAGAGAATATCAAATGCACCAACTCTACAGTGTTTCAAATTTGACGAGTACGGCGAAAAGATAAACAAATGGACTTGGGATGATTTTATCTCGGCTCCGGACGAAATCATAGAGCAGGTATGGCAGACCATACCTGACTGGAAAGAGAGTCAGGAGATAAGTGACGGATTATTCCGAAAGAATGTCATGGCATACGATAAGAACGTAGTCAGAGAGCTTATATGTAATGCCGAAGTACATCGCTCTTATGCAATAACCGGTGATATATTCATCAATATCCATCCCGACTATATAGAGATTGTAAATCCCGGGCGATTGCCTTATGGTGTTACTCCGGAAAACATCCTTCATAAATCCAAAAAGAGGAATCCGAACTACGCCAATCTGATGCGAGCCTTAAAGTATGTGGAAATCGAAGGCTCCGGCTATGATAAGATGTACGAGATTCTATTGCAGCAAGGCAAGAATGTTCCGAAAGTCATAGAGGGCGATGATTTTGTATCGGTCAAAGTATTCCGCAGGATTCAGAACAGTAAAGTTCTTGAACTAATGGACTTTGTAGAAAAGCACTATCAGCTTAGGCAGAAGCAGAAAATCTGTCTTGGATTGATAGCCATGCACGAATCAATAACAGCAAGAGAACTGGAAAAGCTTCTGGAACTGAACAATGCCGAAGCTTTGCGTCCTTGGCTACAGCCTTTGATAAAGCAGGGCCTTGTCATAAGCAGAAATGTCAGAAGCCGAGGTCTGGAGTATCGTGTCAACTCCATACTTCTCCAGAATTCAGATTTTAGAGGAACTACATCTCTAAAAAGGATTGAGGATTACAGATTGAAGGAATTGATAATTGAAGATCTAAAACTCTACAAGGAAGCAAAACTTGCTGATATTAGAGAACGTATCGGTCCGGAAATCAGCGAGAAACGATATAAAACTCAGATTCTGAGCCTTGAAGAAGAAGGCATAATCGGACGACGAGGTTCTAACCGTTGGACATGTTATTATCTTATCTCTACCCCAAAATCTAACTAAAGGAAGAGAGAACGGGATGAGAGAGATGTATCAGACTAACATTCAGCAATATATATCTCACCTCAAGAAATTCGTACCTAAGAAAAAGATGGTAGAGAGACATTAAACAACAACTACGAACGCAATATGACTATCGACCGCATATATGACTATTTTGAACGGAATCCTCAGCTTCACGTGCTGTTCCTGTTCGACAAGGGTTTCCTTGAAGGGGAACTTGCCGATGTGACCTGGCCGGAGGATTTCCACTATGAGGTGTTTGACGGCTGCTGGTTCAATGCCAAGTATGCCATCGAAAACACGTGGGCTGACAAGAAGGTGGTGCTTCTTTTCCATCAGCCATACGCCCCACAGTCGGAAGAGGAATATCTGAAATTTCCCCTTCTCGATATGCTTGTAGCCAATATGGAATATAAGGAAGATGACTACGCATCTTTCCTCCAACAATACAACCTGCCTCTCACTCTCGGCAGTTTCGTCAACCGAAACCTCACCGAACTGCGCAGCTCAAAAGTGATGCCACTGATTGAGGGCAGTCTCACTCCTGAACTCTTTAATGAGGACTTGGCTGTCAGAGCATTCATTTCCTCATACTTCGGAGAGAAAAAAATACTTGAATGGAAGGCGATAATTGCCAAACTCATAGCATTGGATCTCGACTCAGAAGAGAAAAAACGTATGGACTTCTATTACCGCCTCCATAAGACAACAGATGCCCAGAAAGGTCTGGAGTCCAAACTTACAGCTATATTCGGTCAGTCGTATAGCAACAACTCTGTACCGGTAATGAAAGGCATTGCCGAGATACTCAAATACAATGTCATTACTCAGCTTCTTGCGGTAGAAAAGAGCGACCCGTACAAGGCTCTACGCGTATCGAGTTCTGTGCGTATCGAACAGATGCAGCGCATATATGAGTATGGTATGACCGAGATAGCGGGCGGCAAATTTGATGCTGCAATGAAGTTGCTGGGCGCAAGTATCCGCGAAGAGGAAATTATCAATGCTTACGGAACAAATGCCACATACTTTATCCTCACTGAGCCTCTCGCATGGCCTATAATCAACAGTTTGTGCCGTGATGATATGGTATCTGACCCGCTTACCGTGATAGACAAGGCAAGAGAATTGCGCCTGAAGTTTATCCCGGAGGCAGATATTCAGAATGCGATTTCGTTCATGGAGCAGGTGGCTACTTTTTATGAGGAACTGCGGAACATCGGAAATACGAAATTAGGTTCGGCGGAAGAATATGTAGCCAACTACACTAGAGACTGGTGCCGTATAGATACCTGCTATCGTCAGGCTATCCGCTTCTATCGGGCATGTTTTGTAGCCGGCGTAATCAGCGACTCAATATCTCAGGCGAAGGCTCGTCTTGATATTGATTATGCCAAGTTCGCTAATGCTATCAATTTGGAGTGGATAGAGTGTGTCAATGCCACTCCCGGTTATCTGAACGCTCTAAATCTGCCTCATCAGTATGATTTCTATAAAGAGCAATTTGACCCGACACAGAAACAGGTTGTAATCATCAGCGATGCTCTGCGATATGAGGTCGGAGTTCAACTCTTTGCCGAGCTTGGGAAAAAGAAACACATGGCGACTCTCAAATCGATGATTGCCTCTTTACCGACAGAGACGAAATACTGCAAGCCGGAACTGTTCCCTCACAATACTCTCGCCCTTGACGGAACTGAAACCGCAGTTGATGGCACAGTGCTATCAAGCAAAGCTATCAGGACTGTTCAATTGCAGAAGTTCTGCCCGGATGCGGAATGTGTGTCATACAAGGATTTGATGATGGTCAATAATATGGCCTCAAAGCGAGATTTCTTCAAAAAATCTCTGGTATATATCCTGCACGACTCGATAGACCGTGACGGACATGACAGTGACCTGCCAAGAGCCTGCGAAGCGGCAGTCAAAGAACTGGCTTCGCTTGTGAACACTCTCCACGCAACATTGAACGTGACCAATGTGATTGTAACATCGGATCACGGTTTCCTTTTCAACGATATTGTGTTTGAGGACAAGGACAAACACCCCGTGACAGAGGATAATATCGAGAAAAAGACTCGATATTATCTGACACAATCCAGTGTAACAATAGAGGGTGTTTCAAAATATCCCCTTGATTCTGTTTCGGGTCTTTCAAGCCAGACGCCGGTGTACGTCGCCGTGCCGAATGGCACGAACAGGTTTGCCGCCTCCGGTGGCTATGAGTTTACTCATGGAGGTGCCTCTCTTCAGGAGGTGATCATTCCTGTCATTGTCAGCAAAATCAAGAAGGTATTGACCAAACAGAAAGTAAATGTCAGTCTTCTCAGCACAAACCTGAACATGGTGTCAAGTATGCTGAAATTCCAGTTGATACAGTCTGAACCTGTATCAATGTCAATGACAGAACGTACCGTATGCTGTGCGGTATTCAACGGTGACGAAGTAGTGACCGAGGTCAAGACTATCAAGCTTGACAGCACTGATGGGGCAAATCTCAACAACAGGGTTTATGAAATCAGTCTGTCGCTCAACAAGCCTGTCACCGGAGGACTTCTACAACTGCGTGTCTGGGACAAAGACGATGATAAAAACGCCTTGATACGTGAGACCGTAAAGAACAATACATTTATCGAACAAGACTTTTAACAAGATATGACTCTACAAGAAAAAATAATGCGCTCCTTTCTTGGAAAAGTAGTCAGAAAGGATTTGGCTTTCCTCGTAAAAGGAGGTCTGCCTGTACCTACCTATGTGCTTGAATATCTGCTTGGGCAATACTGTGCCAGCGATGACCAGCAAGCCATTGAAATGGGCATCGAAAAAGTGAAGGAGGTAATCCGAAACAACTATGTGAACCGTGCGGATGCCGAAGTCGTAAAGGGCAAAATCAGAGAGAATGGCCGTTACCGAATCATTGACAAGGTGACTGTCACTCTCAATGAAAAGAACGACGAGTATCAGGCGACCTTTGCCAACCTCGGTCTTTCCGGAGTGCCTATCGGTACACAGTACGTCACACAGAATCCGAAACTTCTCTCGGGCAATGGCGTATGGTGCATAATCACTATCGGCTATATTCCCGGAGAGGATGTAAAGGTAAGATGGGAGATACAGACACTGAAGCCAATCCAAATCAGTAATATTGACTTACAAGATTATATAAGTCAGCGACGTTGTTTCACGACTGAGGAATGGATTGATTTACTGATGCACACTGTAGGTCTGAATCCGGATAAGATGAACCGGCGTGAGAAATTCATCACCCTTGCGCGTCTTCTTCCGCATATCGAGAATAACTACAACTTTGTGGAACTGGGTCCGAAAGGAACCGGCAAGAGTCATATCTTTCAGGAACTTTCTCCTTACGGCGTACTCGTCAGCGGTGGCGACGTAACAAGTCCGCGACTTTTTGTGAGCATGGCAGGCAAAAAAGAGAATATCGGTCTTGTCGGCTACTGGGACGTAGTGGCATGGGATGAGTTTGAACAGCAAAAGGGGCGCAACGTAGATGCTGTTCTGATTGACACCATGCAGAATTATCTTGCAAACAAATCGTTCAACCGAGGGAAGGGTACGCATGAGGCCTCTGCTTCAATGGCATTTGTAGGAAACACAAAGCACACTGTGCCCTATATGCTGAAAAACAGCCATCTGTTTGAGTCTATTCCGACTTCATTCATAAAGGGGGCGTTCCTTGACCGCATCCATCTCTATAACCCCGGTTGGGAAATCCGCACTCTGAAGAAAGATTCTTTCTCAAAGGGTTATGGTCTGATTACAGACTATATCGCGGCAGTCCTTCATGAACTTCGCAATCTCGACCTTACCGATAAACTGAAAGACTATGCCAAGTTTGACGGTTCACTCTCGGAGCGTGACCATCTTGCCATCCGTAAGACTTTCTCCGGAATGGTCAAGCTGCTCTATCCTGACGGAAACATGACGGATCAGGAGGCATACGAACTTATCGACTTTGCCGCTGAGAGCCGCAAGCGAGTAAAAGACCAACTCTATTTTATCGACGAGACATTCCGCAATGAACCTGCGATATTCAAGTATGAGTTGCTCAAACAGCATGGCGAGATAAAAACCGTTGATACTCTTGAACGTATCAGCAACAATATTGATGAGGTCGTAGAAGATACTACTGAGGAAGTAGATTACAATTCGTCAGCTTCGGAGGAAACAAATGATAATGTTGCCTCGGGGACTAAGAGTACGACTGAGTCATCGGAAGAGTCAACAAAGCCTAAGCGTAAGAGAATATCCGATACCCGGCAGAAGACACTTTCGTTCAGAATGGGACAGACAGGAGTGACCTATGAGAAACTGTTTGCACCTTATTTGGCAAATGCTAAAGAAATTGTCGTGGAAGACCCATATATCCGCGCACCCTGGCAGGTAAAGAACCTGATGGAGTTCATCACGATGCTTATCGACACCAGAGATTCTGTAGAGGGTTTGAAAATAAAACTATATACCTCGGAAGAAGAGGAGAAAATACCCGAATTGATTGATCGTCTTGATGACATCAAGGATGATCTTGTGGAATATGGTATCGAATTCGACTATACTTTCAGAGATTTCCATGACAGAGCCATCACAACCGATGACGGCTGGCGTATTGTCCCCGGAAGAGGTCTGGACATATATGAAAAGTATAGTCCGTACAGTGTGGCGTCCTCCCGTCAGGCACGTCGCAAATGCAAAGAGTTCTCTGTCGATTATGTAAGGACGGATGGTGCTTCAAGAGGCATTGATCTACGCAAACCGACTGACGTGGAAAGTATTGTAGGAGACTGACCGCACGTTCAATCAAAAATTTGGAGGAATTATGGCTAAATTCTCATGTGGAGACACTGTTCTTAATATTGTTACACAACAAAAAGGGGTTGTGTGTGAGGTGTGCCCACCGGCGCGTGGCCGTCAGTTATATCGTGTAAGATATAATGAGTCTCTGGAAACCTGCCTTGAACAAAATCTTGACGGGTTCTTTGAAATTGAGAATCCTTTTGAACGTGTCCGTAAGGGAATTTTTGGCAATCGTGACCAGTTTGTGCTCGTTAACACAACCTACAAAATAAACAATTCCAACAACAACACAATATCTTCCCTTAAAGCCTCGAAGACTCTGTTTAAGGCGTATCAGTTTAAGCCATTGCTGAAATTCTTGAACTCCCATACACGCCGTATTCTCATCGCTGATGAAGTAGGTCTTGGTAAAACTATCGAGGCCGGCCATATCCTTCTTGAACTTAAAGCGAGGGAGGAGTTTAAGACTGCACTCATAGTATGTCCCAATTCACTTAAAATAAAGTGGCAAGTCGAGTTACAAGAAAAATTCGGGCTTTCGTTCAAAATTTACGAATCTCTTAATGATGCGGTTGAAGACCTCAAGGCTCATCCTCAAAATGCAAGGGGCATTTTGAACTATGAGAAAATTCGTGCTAAGCGGAAAGATGATAACAAAAGCAGCGATGATGTCGGTCCCACAAATGCTCTAATCGAATTTTTACAATCCGGGCAACGTAAATATTCGGTCGTACTCTGTGACGAAGCACATAAGATGCGAAATAACGAAACACAGACGTATCGAGGCATGACCCGCATATTGGATTATGCTGATTCGGTAGTGTTTCTTACGGCAACTCCAATAATGCTGGGTGAAAATGACCTATATAACTTGTTACATCTTCTTGAACCATACGATTTTGATAATCAAGAGGTTTTCAGAAACCTGATAAATGCAAACCGACCATTTGTAAAAGCGATCTCAATGCTTAATGCAAATGAACCGCTCTTGGAGATTATGGATTTGTTGACCAATGGAGACATCAAGAAAATGCACGAAATTGGCGATGATTTCTATACTACGGACTCTACTGTAAAGGAGGTCTATTCCGGTATTCCTTTGTACGAAAAGATTCTGAAAATGCTCGACAAGGAAGACTCGCTTGCTTTAAGAGCTCAGTTGCAGAGCGATATATCTGCAATGAGTTCAATAAACAATGTGTTCTCAAGAACTCGCAAGCGAGAGGTTTCGACAGATGAGAGGCAGCAGACCGAGCGAAATGCTCATAAAATCAATGTAAATCTCACGACAAGAGAACGGGAGATTTATGATGAAGTGATTGACGACTACCTTGAAAGTAAAGGAGGTGTCGATTATGACATTTATGGAGAGGAGGTTCTGCCTAAAGGTGCGATTCTTGGCCTGATTCAAAAGAAACGCATGGTTGCCAGCAGTGTGAACGGGTATCGGCTTTTTACTGATAATGACTGCGATGTTGACGCCTTTTGCAATGACGTGGCTGCACAAAACAATCTGCCGGATGCGAAAATCGACAACCTTGTTGAAATATTCAATGGTGTAAAGAAAGCCGGAGCTTCAAAAGTTATAGTTTTTTCGATATTTAAGTTCACAGTCAGATACCTTGCTATAAGACTCCAGAAAATGGGCTACAAGGTATTTGCTATTCATGGTGACATCAAAGAGCGAGAGAAGATAATACAAGAGTTCAAGGCTTGCCAAGAATTTTGCGTACTTCTTTCAACGGAGGTAGGCTCGGAAGGTCTTGATATGCAGTTCTGCGCTCATCTTGTAAATTATGATCTTCCGTGGAATCCTATGGTTGTGGAGCAACGTATTGGTCGTATTGACCGCTTCGGGCAGAAAGCAGCTCAAGTGCATATATACAATCTTGTTGTAAGGGATTCTATACAAGAACTGATATATGACAGACTACTTGAGCGAATCGGCGTATTCCAAGGTGTAATAGGCGATTTGGAAATGATTCTTGAAGAGATGACGGAATCCTTCCTCAAATTGGAGAATGACCTTTATGGAATGAACCTCTCTAAGGCAGCTCAGGAGAAGAAAATCAGGGATATTGAAAAGGCTATAGAAAATCAGAAGATTCAGTTAGACCAAGTAGAAGAAGGCATGACTAATGCTCTCTCCAATGACATTTATTTTCAGAATGAGATTAGTAAGATCAGGGAACATAAATTGTATGTCACGGAGGAGGAATTGAAAAACTATGTCCGCATGCTTGTTGCTGAGAAACTTAAAACCTGTGTGTTTGAAAGAGTCAATTCGCATGAGTATTCTTTCGGTGTGCCCAAAAGCACTCCTACGGTATTGACCAATTTTATAACGTCTAATCAACCTCTTGGCTCTGATTTTGAAGATTTATTCAGAACTTATCGGCAAGATATATTAGAGGATTTTAGAGAAAGCGGCAAACGAATACTTACATTTGAACAGGAATATGCGTTTGATAACAAGTATGCCGACTATGTAAATATCTATAATCCAATAATAATAGCTGCATCTGTTCATTTCAAAGAAGCCATAGCTGATATTGGTAAAACATTTCAATTCGGATATACCATACCCGATGAAATTGATCTGCCCAAAGGACTTTATTACCTTGCGGTGTATTCTGTTTCCACCAAAAGAAAGATAATGGGTAAAGACGTGTCGTCTGATATTCTTGTTCCTGTTCTATACAATGTCGATGAGGATAAGACTATAACAGATGAGATTGTCAATATGAAGATATTTGGTGACATTCAGGACAATGCGAAGTATATGGCAGATGGAGAAAATTCCATTAGTCTTTCGGCTGAAGCCTGCGCCAACATGGAAAGTGATTTCACAGCCTTTATATCCGACTATGTCATAAAGAGAAAAGCTGAAATTGCAATTAAAGATGACTCACAGCGAGAACTCCGTCTTCGTCAGCTTCAAGAATATTATGCTGCCCGTATAAAAAAGGAGGAACGGAACATACGGGAAGAAGAAAATAATATCGAATGGCTGTCTGATGATAAGGAAATATCCCGTGCAAAAAACAGGCTTCAGCTTGCCAATAACCGTCTAAAGATGCTTCACACGTCTAAAGATACTGCTTTTGAAAAAGTTAACTCCTCACAGCCGCCGATAATAACACATACTCTTGTGTCGTTGTCTAAAGTAGTAATGAATTGATAGTATGGCGATAACAATAGGTCTTGATTTTGGAACCCACCAGACCAAAATCTGTATAGAGAACTCGGATTCGCCCCTTCACAAGACCTATGAGTTTTATGAATGGGATAAGGGAGTATATGCGTTCCCGTCAATTATCCAGATAAATACGGACCATACTGTACGGTATGGTAGTATCGACTTGGATACATGTCTGGTGGCGCGTAAGAAGAAGATTGTTACCAATCCGGGAGAGTTGAATCTACCTCCCCAACCTACAGAGCCGAATATTCCTGTTGTTCAAGAACCGAAGTTGCCGTCACAACCGGTCTATACATTCGTTACAGATGGGGGGATATCAATGTCCGTTCCTTATAAAGATTTATATGGAATCGGACGCCCCTTGCCACAAAAGAAAGGGAAGGCGGACCCCATGAAAGTATGGCATAAAAAATGCCAGAAATTAAAAATGGATTATGAAAAAAGAAAGCGAAAATGGGTTCATATGGGTGGTAAGAGATTAGGATTGCCTATGCCTGTAGAACCTGTTTACCCTCCCAAACCTCCAGAATTAGACACAGCGGCCGAAGTACCTGAATCAATAAACCCTTTGTTGATTGCATCAGCAGAACAAAAGGAAGAATATCAGAACTGGCTTAATCAATGTGCCTCAATAAAAAAGCAATACAATAGGTCTGTTGAACGGCGTGACCGGGTTATTTCTCAACATAAAAAGGATATTAAAATCTGGGAAAATGAATGTGAGAGAATTAGCAGGAACCATGCTGTCAAAGAGAAATTGTATAATGAATCGCTTGTAGAGTATCCGATGGTTTATAGATATTTCAAACAGGCTACATTTTCTGCATATGTATGGGACTACGAGATTAAAGCACAAAATCTAACTGTGTTGTATCTTGCCAATATAATCTTTAGGCTTGAGGAAAGATTTGGTACAGATTTCTCTATACAGATGGGGATACCTGCAAGCAAAGCGACATTTAGTCGGTTAAAGCCTTTTGCCTCCGGATATTTAATTCAGGCGATAAGGTTAGTTGAGGATGTTTTTCAAAATAATTATGAAAAATTTCTTGCTACTCCAGTTGAGGAATTGCTTTCATTGATTCCCAAGTATGAGTATTCAGAGGATTTGAAGACACAATATGGCTTGATTATTCTACCTGAAGCTTATGCTGCTTTGCGTTCACTAACCGCCAATTCCCGTATTCCAAGAGGAATGAGCATCATGCTTGACATGGGCGGTGGTACAACTGATATTTCATTCTTTGTTATCGAGGATAATGGAGAACCACATATATATCATTTTGAGTCTATTGCCAAAGGCTTGAACTTCTTTCTTGAATATGAGGACAGACATAGTTTCAAGTCAATAGATTTTAGTAAAAAGAAAGAATTGGAGGATATACCTAAAGGCGTTTTCAACGAAGCATTCAGAGAGTTCAAAGGAAACATTGATGCTGTCATAAAGAGCCTGACTGATTTTCTTCATCAAGATACCATTTCTCGTGGTTTTATGAAATCCGCATTCAGAGACGCGGTTCAAAATCGTCCTGCTATTTATACTGGTGGCGGGTGTTACGACAATCGTATGAGAATGCCTATATATGATTTTTCTGATGTGAAATATATTGACAAAGATATTCTCGGTATTCCTAACGTAGTTGACGAGAGTAAAGTAAATATACCTTACTCTCTTATGGCTACAGCCTTTGGTCTGTCCATTCAGAGACTTGATGATGAGATTGAAGTCTCTAAAAAGGAGGACTTGTTTGCAAAATATACAAATGTGAATGAACAATATTCCAGATGGGATGCCCATAGGGAACATGGGATGTATGAAGACTAATCAATTATGAAGTCAATAGCAATTTTTTTGACAATAATGGGCTTTTGGTGCCAGACAGCATTAGCACAAAAAGTTTATTCGACGAATAGCCAGTATCAGACCGATGTGAAAGTCTTTGTGGTTGATCATGAGTATCAAGCTGACTTGATTGTCTATAAGACAGATAAGGATTACCGCTCGAAAAAGAATGATAATAAGGGAATATGGTTCTTTACTACCAAAGAGTATCAAGCCGATAAAAAAGTCTTTTTCGTTGACCATGAGTATCAAGCCGACCTAAAGGTATATTTTACCGATAAAGAATATCGCGCCGGTTGGAAGAAAAACGAAATGAAACCTTTGATGTACTGATTAGTCATCTCTAAAGCTCAAGGATAAATGTCATCACAAAAAGGCGATAAATATGAGGCGTTTGTAATGGATGTCCTTAAATCGGAGATTTTAGTAGATGACAAAAATTAATTTTTGTCATCTACTAAATGGCAAAATAATGAGTGGAGCAACTTCATCACGAGGTCGCTCCACTCTGACTATGAAACATCTTATGCAGTTATTCTCTCTTTGATTAGGTGGGTGTTGGCATTGATGAGGCTGACAATGCGGTCATGGTATTCGGAGTTCTGATTGCAGACACCTCTTGACTGAACGACTCGAAGGGTCTTTAGGTCAACCTCGATGGTCTCGATTATCTTCCCTTTTATCCTCGCCGAGAAGATTAGGCTGTTCTCGCGTCTGTCATACTCCGCGCTGAAAAGGCATATATGCTGACTCTCAGCCTCTCTGCGGTATTCCTCTACGCTTTCCAATACCTTGATCTCAATCTCTCCGTCATTGATGCGGATGCCGAAGAACTTTTCTTTCTGTTCCTTGAAACTGGCTTCCCTTTCCTGGGCTTTGCGGATGTCCTCGGCTCGTTTCTTCTTGTCTTCCAGAATGTGAACCTTCCTCATATAGCGGTCGTGAGCCTCTTGGAGATTGGAGGGGCAGATATACTTGGGCGATTGGATGTCCTTGCCACAACGCTCCAACATCTTGATGTAGTCCATCCACATCTGCGAGTCCTTGACTTTGTAGCCGTTGCGGTTGGCTATCTTGATGGTATTCCAATAGGTGTCGATGTCTGCCTTGCAGGTGGGTCTTGCGCAAAGGTATCGGAGCAATTCTATCTCGTTGGCTTTCATCAGCGTCTCTGCCTTGGGGTTGGTCAGCAACTCTTGGAATAGGGTCACGGGGTGTATATGGTGACAACTTCCATTAAAGCCATTGCGCTTGATTGTGTCAGTGACCTTGATGCGTGGATATACCCATTCATCGGATATGCGCTGGAAGGCTTCATTGTCGCGCCTTATCTCCAATGGAGAGCCGAAAGCGAAGGAGTCGATATAGGGACCCAATGTCCTCTGCAACCCTACAACGGTAGTCTTGCCTTTGGGGGCAATCCAATAACTGCCGATTTCAAGATAGGCGGGTTTCGCCTTCATTCCCTTGCGCATTTCAACTATCATCAGGAACATTCTCACTACCTGATAGTCCTCCATAGTGGTGATTACGTTGAAATAGGACTTGTCACGGATAACACGCTCTTTGGTGTCCTTGATTTCTATGATGGTGCCACATTCGGGGCATAGGCACATTTCGTTCCGTGTCTCCAGCCACTCGTGTCCGCATTTCATACAGGTACACATTCCGGATTTTAGCCGGTAGCCATAGTGCTTGATGGTGTTGTTGAGTGCCCACTCTTTCTGTGGAGTGGTGAGCGGGCGGAGTCGCCCGTTCAGTTCCACTATATGTTTTTCTCTTAAATTTCTCGGTCTCATAGTCTTGGGGTGTTTAGAGTTCATCGAATAGGTTTGGAATGGTGTCTAACTCCGCTCCGGCTTTGGGTGCCGTGGTCTGCTTGGAGTGAGCCTTCGGCTTTGACTGACTGCGGAGTTCTCGGAGTTGTTCCTGCTTGAACTGCTCCATAGCCTGCTGCTTGAGTTCGGCTTTGTCCTCCTCGGTCAGTTGGTCTTTGGAGATTACCACCTTGCAGTTGATGGGTTTGCCGATTTCCTCAGCGGTGCAATCGCCGTCAAAGTAGTGAGTGGCGAGCGAGAAAACCTCGTCATTGGTCATAACCGCCACGCCTTGACGCTTGACCTCGTTGAGTATGAACTGGCAACACTCCTCAACGCTCTTGGATGGGTCGGCATATCGTATGGCGAACAGATTGTCGCTCTCTGCACGGCTATCAAGATAGTTGCGGATAGCCTCGATAAAGTTTTCAGATGATTTCATAGTCGTATGTTTTAGAAAGTTAATATCCAATAGATTATCGCTATCATCGTCAGTATGGAGATTAGCCATCCCACACCTCGGAATATCGGTCGGATTACCACCCACATCACCACTGCCACGATTAAGCCGATGATGACACCAATCACATTCGCAACCACTTTAATTATGCGGTATTGATGGGAGGTTTGGTGAGTATTGCCTCGACCTGAATTTCTTATATGTTGATTTGTAGCTGTCATATCGGTGAGTGCTTTTTTTAACCATGCGTCCAATGACGGTGTGGCTGTATGAGTTGCTCGACGCCCTAAGCGCGTATGGCGATAAAAAGGACGGTTCAGGCGGACCGGAACAAATACTACCTCCGCAGGAGTGTGGAGATTTTTCCGAGATCGAATGAACCGCCCTGTGCCATACGTTACTTCTGGCGAGCAACTTTTACTTGCCCATCCGTTAGTGTGATGCCATGATTGGAACGGCACCCCCGGTATGACGGCACAAAGCGAAATATCTGTCGGCAATAACCTAATTGCCGATGGACTTGAAATCACTGAAATAAAAAATAAGAAGCAGCCCCGTAAGACGAAGTCTATGCCAATGCAGAGAGGTACGAACAAATCGGCATAGTCTTCGACAGGTGGCTGCTATTAAGCGATGAGTGACGGTGCGGTCGAAAAAGTCTTTATCAGGAAACGGCGATAAAGAACACGGAGAAACTGGAATTAGTCTCGGAGTTGACATCAGCGAAGCCGTTGTCAAACTTAGAGGCGTTACCGGTTCTCGGTGTTCCGCCGTTTCCCACAGGCGCAATGCGGTCAACTGGTGTCAGTGGACTTGTCCACCGTCACTTGTTGACGGCATATCGCCGAAGACACGGAAGACCGCCCCGTCTCTCATCGCTTTCGTCAGCATTTAAATAAAATTTATAATCCCGGAAGATTATTTGATGAAGCGAAATCTCTATAATGAAATCTTTTGAGAAATCTATCTAAGTCATCCTGAGTGTACCAATATTTATCTCCATGACGAGAATAACTTATGTATCCGTTATCTCGAAGCTTTTTGAGATATTCCGTTTTAACATTAAGGATTTCCATTAGTTGTTTATTGCTATAAATACGAAATCTACTTAGGGATATTCAGAAAATATCCAACTAATTGTTTGCCAGAGTCATAGATATTTTGTAACTTTACAAAGAACCCC